>LULK01000182.1_pt1 | contig 33097 bp, 39 predicted proteins | sample 728181 | NCBI WGS metagenome assembly LULK01 (sample SAMN03860291, study PRJNA289734) | marine metagenome | biome: seawater column; feature: ocean; material: water; isolation source: Red Sea water column Station 169 - depth 10m | place: Saudi Arabia: Red Sea | collected 2011-10-15 | depth 10 m | reverse complement strand
ATTTACTGCCTCTTCGGTAGGATTAGCAGGAGTTTCTTCATAGAAAGCAGGAGATAATTCATTTGAAAGAAGACCCCTAATCTTATCGGACATGCCAATGGAAGCTAGGCCAGGATCAGTGCATATGAGTGGGTTTTTTACTCCAAGCTCTTGTAAAACTGAAGATATATTTTTTATTGATCCATTTTCAAAGTAAGGTTTATTTAAATAATTTAGCTGCATAATTCTCTTCCAAATAAAGATCATTCTATATGTTTTTAATTATATTTATAACGAATATACTTAATAAAGAATGAAGATTTTAGATCAACCAAAAACAATTAGATTAAAGATTATGGATTTTCTTTCAAGAAGAGAACACTCCGCAAAAGAGATTTTCCAAAAACTTTCATACAGGGTTGAGTCTCAGGATATATTGCTTCAAGTCATTGATGATCTAGCGGAGGATGGCTTATTAAGTGACGAAAGATTTGCCGAAAGTTATTTTCAAAGCAGAAAGAATAGAGGTTTTGGCCCCCTCAGAATCAAAAATGAACTTAGTCAACGAGGTATAAAAGAAAGTATTTTTGATACTATTCAAAAGGATACTGATTGGACGGCATGCGCTTTGAAAGCTTTAAAAAAGAAAACCAATGGAAAATATCTTGTGGAAACAAACGAGATTCTTAAATTAAAAAAATTTTTAAATTACAGAGGTTTTGAATTTCAAGATATAGACAAGGCTTTTTCAGAATTCAATAAGGAAAATTTATAAAACTTCTTCTTACTTAAACTATACTAATAATCACAACATGAGTTACCAAGTTTTAGCTAGAAAATGGAGACCCAACGATTTTTCGGAAGTCGTCGGGCAAGAACATGTCGTTCAGGCCCTATCTAATAGTATGGATAATCAAAAGGTTCATCAGGCATTTGTTTTAAGCGGCACCAGAGGTGTTGGAAAAACTACCATTGCAAGGATATTAGCTAAGAGTCTTAATTGTGAAAAGGGACTAGATTCTAATCCTTGCGGAAAATGCCCCACATGCTTATCAATTGCTGAAGGAAGTTTTATGGATTTCCAGGAAATAGATGCTGCATCCAGCAGAGGAGTTGATGATACCAAACAACTTTTAGAAACAGTTATGCATATGCCTAGTTCTTCAAGATATAAAGTATACCTGTTAGACGAAGTGCATATGCTTTCAACTCAAAGTTTTAATATGCTTCTAAAAACTTTAGAAGAGCCACCTGAGCATGTTATTTTTATTTTAGCTACTACCTTACCCGAGAAAATTCCTGCTACTGTTCTTTCAAGATGTCTGCAATTCAATCTTAAAAATCTCACTAATAAACAATTAATAGAAAGACTCTCTTATATTTTGAAAGAAGAGGACATCGATTTTGATATTAACGCTATAGAGCAAATAGCTAGAGCAGGAAGAGGAAGCTTGAGAGATTCTCTAACTATTACCGATCAAGCCATTGCTTTTTGTGAAGGAAGGCTTTCTGATGAAGCTGTAGCCAATATGTTAGGTACACTTCCTTCAGACAATGTACTAAAATTGATCACCAATATTGCACAAAGGGACCCAAAGTCTTTATTGAAATATCTTAATGAAATCAATCAATTAAGCATTGATTATTTTAGGTTGATGGACTTAATTCTAGAAAACCTTCAATTACTATCTTTCGCCAAAGTTTCTGAAGAGATTCTTGATGAAATTGATCTCAATAAAGGTGAAGCATTGAAATTGATGGAGCTTCTTTCTGAAGAAGATCTTCAGATGTTATATCAAATAGGGCTAATTGCTAAACGTGATATGGAATTAGCTCCAAGCTTGTCTGGTGGTTTCGATATGGCTCTTCTCAGAATGGTCTCTTTTATTCCTAATGAAATGGAAGAAGTTAAAAAAAAAGTTGAGCCGCCAGAATTAGAAAATAAAACTGACAATTTTCCAAAAATAAGTAACTCTGAAAATTCTCCTGAAGATTTAAAAGAAGAAAAAGAAGAAATAAGTCAAAAGATTAAAGAAAAGAACTTTCAAAAACTAGATATCAGTTCAACAAATTGGATGAGAGTTTTTGGCCAATTAAAACTAGACCCGGGTACTAAGCAATTAGCTTCTCATTGTTCTTTTATCAAGTCTGATGAAACGGTAATTTATTTATCTATGCCTAGTGACAAACTAAGTGTTTTTAGTGGAAAGCATAGAAAACAACTTCAAGATGCTCTTTCCTCTTACTATAACACTCAATGTAACTTATTTTTAGAGGAGGGAGATTACTCAGAGGAATCTCCAAATCAGATTAAGGAAGAAGAAAAAAGAAAAGAAATAAAACAAGCTCAAAGAGAAATTGAGCAAGATCCTAATGTACAAAGATTAGTTGAAGTTTTTGGAGCTAAGGTGCTTGAGTCATCAATAGAACCTAGAACAGAAAAGTGAGTAAAGTTAGCCCTCTAGTAGATAGCTTAATAGAGGCATTTCAGTGCTTGCCCGGTGTAGGCCCTAAGTCAGCACAAAGGATGGTTCTTCATCTTCTTGAAAGAAATAAGAATGCTGGCTTAATATTAGCGAATACGCTTAGTAATGCCTTGGAAAGTGTCGATAAATGTTTGAATTGTAGAATATTTACAGAAGATGAGATTTGCCAAATTTGTTCAAATGAAAAACGCAACAAGAAGCAGATTTGCGTTGTTGAATCAGTTTCAGATGTATTTGCAATTGAGATGAGCAACCAATTTACAGGTCAATATTTTATATTGCATGGACACCTTTCACCGATTGATGATATTGGTCCTGATGAGCTCGGACTTGAAAAACTATTTGCAAGAGTTAAAGAAGAGAGGATAGAAGAAATTATTTTAGCCACTAATTCAACGTTAGAAGGAGAAACGACATCTCATTTCATATATGACAAAATCAAGACTATAGAGAATCTTAAGGTTACAAAGTTAGCAAGGGGTGTTCCTTTAGGGGGTGAGTTAGAGTATGTTGATAGAGGTACGATAATGCATGCATTTAGTGGAAGACAGAATATAGGGATTGAAGACTAAATGAAGGTTTTCTTTGGTCTTCTTTTGACAACATTAGTAAATTTTACTTGTGGATTTATAGGCTTTTATCTAGCGAGTTCATTCCTAGTTTCTTTTTAAAATTTATGGTTATTCTGATTTTAACTTGGATAATGCACAGAGTGATGTCCATGTTAGACACACCAAAAAAAAGAATATTATTTATTTTTCTTTTAGGAAGTTCTTTTTCTATTTATAACGAAGTTGATATTTTTTGGACCAATAATTCGCTAACTTGGAGTTTGCTAATAATTGCTGGTGAATCAATAAATTGGCTCATAACAGGATACTTATTGTCAAAGTTTGTAAAACCAAAACATTTAGGTGCTTTTTAAGAGAAATGGCTAAGTCATTTCGCTCTTGAAATAAATATTTATGTTTTTTATTTACTCAGCAGTATTATACATACCAATAATATATAAAAAATATGAGCATTAAATCTGATAGATGGATCAAGGAAATGGCAATTCATCACGAAATGATTAAGCCTTTCGAATTAGAACAAGTACGGCTGGGAAAAAATGAAGAGAAATTAATCTCTTACGGTACTTCTTCATATGGCTATGACGTTAGATGTTCAGATGAATTTAAGGTCTTTACCAATATCAATTCCGCTACGGTTGATCCAAAGAGCTTTGATGAGGATAGTTTTGTTGACATTCAAAGTGAGGTCTGTGTTATCCCACCTAATTCTTTTGCACTTGCCAGTACTATTGAATATTTCAAAATCCCTAGAAATGTATTAACTATTTGTTTAGGTAAATCTACCTATGCACGGTGTGGAATTATAGTGAACGTAACTCCTCTAGAACCAGAATGGGAAGGCCATGTTACTTTGGAGTTTTCCAATACAACTAGTCTGCCTGCTAAGATTTATGCAAATGAAGGCGTGGCTCAGATGCTATTTTTAGAATCTGATGAAGAATGCGAAGTCAGTTACAAAGATAGAGGTGGTAAATATCAAGGCCAAAGAGGCGTAACCTTACCTAAGACCTAACTTATCTCCTGAAAGTCTTTAATCTTTATTTCGACTTCTCGATCATTCTTGTCATAAATTTTTATGACTGAGTAATCTAAATCAGGCGCTAACCAAAATACTTGCAATCGGTCACTTTCGTCACTAAATTTTCTAGAAACTTTATAAGCCTCATAAGTGCCAAAAGAAGTTTCAACAGATTCTTTATCTTTTTTTACACTATAAACTCTATTTTTGATGGCACCTTTCCAATATACGATGTAAGAAATCTCATTAGGAATATTTTCTTCACCAAACTCTCTAAAGTCTAGACGTAATTGCAACGATGCCGAACTAGGACCTAATACATTATCTTGGAGTGCAATAATTCCTTTATCTTTATTTTCAATAAATGAAACTTCATCTTTGTTCCAATCAAATTCAGCCGAAGCCTTATACCTTCTGAATAATATTCTTTGATTAAATTTATATTTTAAAGGTTTAATTTGATTATCAATAAGCTCAAAAACCTCAGATTCCTCCCTTCTGACTATTGAACCCCCATCCAATAAAGATGTTAACTTCCAAGAGCCATTATCTAGCTTGATCATTTCAACCTGCATTTCTCCCACATTACTTTCTAATGTAGCGCGAGAGGGTTTGATTTCTTCTGCAGCTATTAATGTTTGCATTGATGTAGCAATTACTAACAAAATGGAGTGAATTATTTTCATTATCTATAATTTTATAATTATTTCCCCGTCAGACAAATAGATTTTTTTATTTGCTATTTGATCAATTACCCATGGATAAAGTTCATACTCTAAATCATGGATAGCTTTTTGCAGTTCATCTATATCTTCTGTTTCTACTTTTAAACTCGATTGGGCACATATTGGCCCTCCATCTAACGTATTGTCAACAAAATGAACTGTTACACCATGATATTCTTCATTATTCTCTAATACTCTTTTATGGGTATCTAGGCCTTTGTATTTAGGTAATAAAGAAGGATGAATATTTATCAACTTACCTGAGTATTTATTTACAAATAGGGGGCTAAGAATTCTCATAAATCCTGCCAGAACAACTAAATCAGGTTTATATTTTTCCAGAGTTCTTATTAACTCTCTATCAAAGTCCTCTCTAGAAGAGTAAATGGTGTGATCCACAAAGAAATTATCAATATTTGCTTTGGAAGCTCTCTTTAACCCGTATGCTTCTTTTTTATTGCTTAAAACGCAAGATAGTTCAATAGTTTCGTCTGATTGGAATTTATCAATTATTGCCTGTAGATTAGAACCACTGCCTGATATTAGGACGGCTACTTTAAACTTACTCATTAAATTTAGACATATGAGAGTTGCGATTCGTTCGGTTCTTTTTCTTGAATTTTTCCAATGGTTTTTGCAAACAAAGATTGATTCAAGGCACCTAAAACATCCTCTTCATTTGATTTATTTACTGAGATTATCAAACCTACACCACAATTAAATGTATTAACTAGATTTTCTTTAGGTATACCGGTCGTTTCCATTAGCCATTTGAAATATTTCCCAGAAGGCCAATCATCAAAGTCATGTTCAATGATAGCCTTTTGATTTTCTCCAAGCATCCGTGGAATATTCTCATCGAATCCACCTCCAGTTATGTGTGCAATGGCATTGATGGATGTTATTTTTTTTAAAGCTAAGATTTCATTTACGTATACATGAGTTGGCTTTAGAAGTATGTTTCCAAGTTTTTCACGACCAATTTTTTTCTCTAGATCAATATCAAAGTCCTTTATAACCTTACGGATTAAGGAAAACCCATTAGAGTGAAAACCAGAAGACTCTATCCCAATTAAGATATCATCATTTTTAGGACCTTCTATGCCTAGAATTTCACCTTCTTCTACTACACCTAGCGCAAACCCTGCAAGGTCAAAACTATTTTCAGGAAAGGCACCAGGATGTTCCGCTGTTTCACCGCCCACCAAAGAACAATTTGCTAATTCACAACCTTTTGCAATCCCTTTGATGACTTCTGCAGCTGTTTCAACTTTCAGCTTATCAGTTACATAGTAATCTAAAAATACAAGTGGTTCAGCACCGCAAACTATTAAATCATTGACACACATAGCTACAAGATCAATTCCAATAGTGTCAAAATTATTTAATTCTTTTGCTATTTCGATTTTTGTACCCACACCGTCTGTGCAAGTCACTAAAATAGGATTCTTTATATGTTTTGGAATTCTACTCAGAGCTGAAAAGGAACCAAGGCCACTCAAGATTTCCGGTCTTTTTGTTTTTTCCACAAAAGGCTTAATTTTATCTATAAGAGCATATCCAGCTTCAACATCAACACCAGATTGTTTGTAGTTCAATTCTTTATTGTCTTTATCTTCTATAGTCATCGACTTAAATTAGATTTTGCTTTATTTTATCAACCTTAGGTAAATACTTCCTGATTTATTAAAGATGTTACAAAAATTTATTTTCTGGTTTGCACTTCTGCATTTAACTAGCTTTGCTAACTCACAAGAAATATTCAGCTTAAAAAAGACATATGAATCTCAAGTTTTTATTGAAGGAACAGATCAGTTTTCAATTAAAAAAGGAATGCAACTTGGGCTATCTTCATTATTAGTGACTATCAGTGGAGATTCACAAATAATAAAAGAAAAATCTATCACCAAAATGTTAGACACTCCTGAAAAATATATTAATCAATACAAATTGGGAGCGGAAGATAAAAAAATTTATGCAAGTTTTATTTTTGAAGGGGATCTTATTCGATCTTATCTATCCGAAAATGAATTACCCCTTTTGTTATCTAATGACAATTCTGTTTTATCTTATCTACCATGCAAAGAAGAGAGCAATAGCATTAAATCAAAAGAAGAGAACGAGAAATGTAATAATTTAGAAAAAATACTTGCTCCTTTAACTGCTAAGAGAAATTCAAAAATTATATATCCATTAATGGATCTGATAGATATCAATTATTTTGAATCTCTAGGATCAATATCTGCAGAAAAATTTATGAAAAGAATTTCCAGAAGATATGACTTAGATGCTTGGTTACTATGCACAATTAAGGATGAATTTGGTCTTCTACTTGATAGTCCTAAATGCTTCACATCTCAGAAAAAACAGTCTTCTCCCTCAGAAGCCCTCAATTATTTATTAGATAGAGTTAATTCAAAAAAATCGCTAGTCGTAGACAAAAAATTAAAAAATAAAACCTCTATAAGAATAATTGGTATAACTAATCTTTCTTTTTTAGTATAATAATAGTTAAGTCATGTTATCTGCTATCCCCAACATCATCACCTCTTTAAGATTTATTTTGGTAGTACCAATTAGCTTTTATATATATCAAGGCAATGATCTTTTGGCTTTGATTCTTTTCATAATTGCCGGTCTATCTGATGGCATAGATGGAAATATGGCACGTAAATTCAATTGGCAAAGCGACTTTGGTCAATTTGCTGATCCATTAGCTGATAAATGTCTGATTGTGGCAACCTTATTAGCTCTAGCTTTTTCGGACAAACTCCCTCTGTGGTTTGTATATATCATCCTTTCAAGAGATGGAATCGTATTAATAGGAGCTATGCTACATCTTCTTCTGTTTAATAATAAACAAGCTCTCTCTAATAGATGGGGGAAACATTACACAGGATGGACAATAGCATTATTTATTATTCTTCTTATTCAATCTGCTTTTCAAATTTTACCTTTTTACTTTGTATGGATAGCTATGACTGGGGTGATAATTTTCACATTCTTAAGTCTTTTTAATTACTTTAAAAGCGAAGGGAAATTAATTTTTGAACAATTTTTATGAGTGAATCCCCTGATCAGCTTAGTTTGAATATCAAACTTGACGACTCTGTGAGCTTGGATAAGTTTATTGAATGCAATAGTAATATAGATTGTTTAAATTTCCTCAGGAACACACTAAAGGAAGACTCTATTTCAAACTTATTTTATATATGGGGCAGAGAAGGGGTAGGAAAATCTTACATTATGCAGGCCCTAAACAGAGAGTTTATAAAGCTAAATAAAAGGACCTTTCATTTATCTCTTAATGATAAGAGAGCATCATCTCATGAAATTCTACAAAACTTAGAGTCCTTAGATGTGATACTAATAGAGAACATAGATAATCTTCCAAAAGATGAAGAATGGGAAACTCAAGTTTTTTCACTCATTAATAATGCCCTTACCAGCAAAATTAAAATTTATCTCTCTTCATGTAAAGTTTCAAAAGAACTGCAAATAAGCCTCAAAGATTTACAGTCAAGATTGTCTTATTTTACTGCGATTGAAATACCTGAAATTAGCAATGAAGAAAAATTAGATGCATTATCTCAGTCTTCAGCCCGAAAGGGTATTGATTTGGACACCAGAACAAAAGAATTTATTATCAATAATACCTCTAGAGGCTTATCCGATTTGTTACAGTTCTTGAATGATTTAGATGTGTATTCACTCAAGAAAAAGAAAAAAGTTACCCCATCACTTATAAGACAATTATTAAAAGTTAGATCGGACAATCCTCACAAATAATGTAGATTCCTTTTGGGTCATTGAGTTGATCTATGTCTTTAAGGGTATTTACTACATTTTTTAGTACGAAGTTGTCTTTTATGTATGTAGGGATCACCCAACGAACGTAACCTGAAAATCTTTTTGCCAATTGAGCTCTCCAATCAACAGCTTGGAGAGGATAGTAGGTTGAGTATTCGGTAATTTCTGCTAGTTCAGCAGCTCTTCTAATGGCCATTTTTAGATTTCCTATTTCATCAACTAAGCCTAGTTCTTTTGCAGAAGACCCAGCCCATACTCTACCTTGAGCAATTTTATCAACTTGATCTATTGGAATATCTCTTGCTTCGCTTACTAATCCTATGAATCTTTTATAGCCATACTCTATTTCACTTTGGATTATGTTAGACAGACCTTCACTTAGAGGTTGAGTGATGTCTCCTGATAGATCGATCTTTGAGGTTTTGACACCATCACTGTTTATACCAATTTCGTTAAGTGCTCTATCAAATGTAGGAAGCAGACCAAAGATTCCTATTGATCCAGTTATAGTGTTATGTGAAGCCCAAATTTCATGCGCATTAGCTGAAATCCAGTATCCGCCGGAAGCAGCAACATTGCCCATGGAAGCAATTATTTTTAAACCCTTTTCTTTCGCTTCTAGAAGCTCTTGCCTAATTTGTTCAGAAGCAAATACCCCACCTCCACCTGAATCGACTCTAAGTACTATAGCTTTAACATTTTCGTCTTCATGCGCTTCCCTAATAAGTCTTGAAGTTGAATCGCCTCCAATTGTCCCAGGAGGTTGCACTCCATCAACTATAGTTCCTTTTGCTACGATGACGGCAATCTTATTTTTGCCTTGCTGCTTTGTTTTCTCTGAACGTATAAGTTGAAAATATTCAAAGCCAGAAATTCTAGCAAAAGACTTCTTATCTTCAGATTCACCAAATAATTCTTTAAGATAAGATCTTGTCTTTGTTCTGGGCAATAACTTATCCACCAAGCCATAATTTAGAAAAGCTTCAGATGTTGAACCGCTTTTATCTATCAAAACTTTGTCGGCATTATCAACTAGGTACTGAATTTCATCAGATGTAATCCCTCTATTCTTAGAAACTTCATCTTTATAAGAATTCCAAAGAACATTTAAGTAAGCTAAATTAGCTTCTTTAGCTTCTCGAGACATTTTATTACCTAAATAAGGCTCCACTGCAGATTTGTAAGTGCCTACTCTGAAAACATTAAAATCTACCTTGATTTTATCAAGAAAAGATTTAAAGAATAATCTACTTCGTCCGAACCCATCTATGCCAATCAATCCGTCGTTATTCATAATTATCTCATCGGCATATGACGCGAGATAATAGCCACTTCTAGAATAATAATCACCGACAGCAATTATGGTCTTATCTGCGTCTTGAATTTTTTGTAAAGCAACTCCTACATCATATAAAACAGCCTGACCGGTCCCATCTATGTTATCAAGGCTTAATAGTACATTCTGTACTCTCTCATCTTGAGCAGCAGATTCAAGGACTTCTAGTAAGTCTCCAACGTATAACTCCCTTGGCAAATTCCCACTCAGCTGATCAATAGGATCGTTTGACCCTGTAATTTGTTCAACAATCGGACCCATTGGACTTATTACAAGTGCTTTATTAGTTGGATCTTTAAATTCATCTACAAATAAAGAGCTGATAAAAGAAAATATTGAAATGATTATGACGATTGTAAAAATTAGATTTAGTGATAAAAAAAATAATTTTCCTGAAAAAAGCCAAAAAAGTGGATTACTTTTAAATTTTTCTAAGAGAGTTTTATGTTCCATATTCCTTTTAGTTTATTAAATTTAAGACATTTTCTGGAGGTCTACCTATGATAGCTTGATTGCATGAAACAACAATTGGTCTTTCAATTAATTTTGGATTTTCAGACATAAGTTTAATAATTTTTGAGTTGTCTAGAGTTCTGTCTTTCAAATTCAATTCTTTATATTCAATTTCACCGGTTCGAAGTAATTCTCTAGGTTCAATTCCTAAAAAATCCAAAATTTTCGTTAAATCAGATTCTGACGGTGGGTCTTCAAGATATAGGACGATTTTTGGATTGATACCTTCCTGCTTTAATAAATCTAATGTTTGTCTGGATTTACTACACCTTGGATTGTGGTAAATGGTAAAATGCTTCATAGGATAAAAAATTAAATGACATTAAAAGATCTATATTACAAGACAAAATATATTTTACTTATAAATCTTATTTTTATTTTAAGTGCTTGCTCAGAACCAGATTACAGGCTCGTTGATGGCGGTTCTGGGAAAGTGGATGACTTTTTAGGAAAGTGGTTAATCGTAAATTATTGGGCAGATTGGTGCCCACCTTGTATTAAAGAGATGCCTGAACTTGAAAATTTTTATAATGATAATAAAGCACAGGCTCTAGTATTAACTTATAACTTCGATAGACTTGAAGGTGAAGAATTGGAAAATCAAATTATCAGATTTGGTGTTAATGTCCCAAGTATTTTAAATGATCCTGGAGCATTGTTTGGATGGGAGTCTCCACCAAGCTTACCAGCTACCTATGTTCTTGATCCCGAAGGTAAGCTCATCCACACATTAATAGGACCTCAAACACAGGAGAGTCTCGAAGCTCTAATAGGGCTTTGAAAATAACTAATTAATAAATATTTCTGGATTTATCGGTATACCCAGGAAATATACCTCCCAATGTAAATGTGGTCCCGTGACCCTTCCTGTACTACCAACATATCCAAGTACTTCTCCTGCAATCAACGATTGGTTCATAACGACAGCCTCTTTACTCATATGAGAATAACTACTTACTAAGCCATTTCCATGATCTAGGTAAACGACATTTCCTTTATAAAAGAAATTACCGATAAGAATTACTTTACCATCTAAAGGAGTTCTAATAGGTTCGCCCTCATTGGCAGCAATATCCAAACCTATGTGTCTATTTCTAGGCTTCCCATTTATAAACCTTCTCACACCAAATTCACTGCTAGTTATACCTATTACGGGTATAACCATCTTTGTTTGCTTGAGATTTGAGGACGATAAGGTATTTTTCGCGGTCAAACCTTGTAGGTACTCTCTTTCGATTCTTTCTTGCATTGAACTTGGAGGATTAACTAAGTCTTTATTCTGTATCTGTATCCTAGATTCCCTATAAAATTTATTCTCAATACCTATCGAGTCTATAAGTTCATTATTGAGGATTACTTCAATTTGATTCTTACTATACGTAAGTGGAATTGGAACAAGAATGTTCGCATTAAAATCATCATCTCTACAAATCGTAAATTTGAGATTGCCCATTTGTAACTTATTCTTTAAATCTGAATCATTTGACTTCAGATAATAGTTAACTAAACCTCCTGGATAATTCTTATCCATAGGAAAAGAACAGCTTTCTATTTTGTTAAGAGTAGGAAGGTTTGCACAAGATGATGATAAACATATCAATAAAACTAAAGACTTAGTCTTCATCAGTCTTATTAAGTATTTGAGCAAGAATTTCTCCTTTTTGAAATCTTGCTGTAATTTTTTGATTTATGTTTAACTCTTCAGAAGAGGTAATAATTTTATTAGTATCGTCTGTCACAATTGAGTAGCCCCTGCTCAATACAGCCAAAGGGCTTACCGCCTCTAAAGTATTGATATTTTTAAGATAGCTTTTTTTGGTTTTCTCTATATTCAATTTTATGGAGTTAATAAGATTTAAATAACTTTCGTTTATTTTAGTTTGTTTAAATTTGATATCTATTTTTGGAGAAGAGGCCTTCAGTTGTGAGGTATTTCTCTCTAATCTATTTTTCTTATCTAAGGCTATATTCAACAAAAGATCTTTCATCCTTGTTTCAAAATTATCTAATTTTTGTGATGTCTCTCTCAATTTTTCGCCGGGATGTCTGATGAGAGCCATTTTAAAATCGAGCACTTCTTTTAAGGCTTCAATTTTATTTAGTAATCCCTTTACAATAGTGTCTTTATTCCTTGAGAAGGATTCCAATAAATTAGTATGATTCTGACTTATTATTTCAGCGGCTGCAGACGGCGTTGGTGCTCTTAAATCCGAAACAAAATCGCTAATTGTAAAGTCAGTTTCATGACCAATAGCACTAATTATTGGAACTTGAGATTTTGAGATCTCTCTTGCAACAGATTCCATATTAAAACACCACAAGTCTTCTATTGATCCGCCACCTCTAGCTAAAATAATCACATCAAAATCTTCTACTTCATTGGCTCTCCTAATTGCTTTAACAATTTCTTTATCTGCCGTTCTTCCTTGAACTTGAGATTCCACCAAAGTGAGTTTAAGAAATGGTGATCTTCTTCTAAGCACGTTTATGATGTCTTGAAATACCGCTCCCGTTTCCGAAGTTATTACAGCAACTGCTAAAGGAAGTTTAGGAATCAATTTTTTTCTACTTTGATCAAAGAGACCATCATTTTCTAGCTTTATTTTTAGATCTTCAAATGCTTTTAATAATGCTCCTTCGCCAAAAACCTCGATATGTTTAACATTAAATTGATATCTTCCTGAAGGTGCGTAAATACTAATATTGCCATTTAGAATTAGTTCATCCCCGATCTTAGGATCAAATAAAACACTTTGGTTTTCAAATTTAAACATGACACAACTCAAAGAGGACTTCTTATCTTTTATGGTAAAGTACCAATGGCCTGATCCATGAGCTGTGAAGCTAGAAATTTCGCCTTGTATCCAAACATTAGATAAATCCTTTTCTAATAAACCTTTAGCAAGGTTATTAATGTCAGATACCGAAATAATTTCTTGATTATTCGATGGAACTTGGCTCATGTTACAAAAGTATAACTGAAGATTTTGAACGAAGAAAAAAATATATCGAGAGATCTTGTTAAAGGTATTTTCTTATTACTTATTGGTGCTTCAATGTTGGGAGGTTCCGGAATTTTTGTAAAACTAAGTGATTCATCACCCTCGTTGATAGCGTTTTATAGATCCCTCTTTGCATTGCCTTTTTTATATGCCTGGATGAAATTTGAAGAAAGAAATGATTCTTCAAAGATAATTTGGGATAAAAGGACATTTTTCTTTTTGGTATTAGGCGGATTATGTTTTGCTTTGGACATGTCAATTTGGAATTGGTCTTTGACTTTTACGTCGGTTGCTAATGCAACACTCATGGCAAATATAGCGCCAGTCTTTGTTGTTATCTTTGGTGTCTTATTTCTTGGCTATAAAATTGAAATCTTTTTTGTAGTTACTTTATTGCTTGCCTTAATAGGAGTATTTCTTGTCATTTTGCCAGGAGAGCAAATAATGGTTTTCGGGGATTCATTGGGAATCCTAGCTGCTGTTTTTTATGCAGGATATATATTATCTATAAAAGATTTGACCAATATACTTCAACCAGCAAGAACTCTTTTTTTGGTAACAATAATAACTACTCTTTGTTTGCTTCCCATTAGCTTGATTGAAGCGGACAGCTTGATCCTAAGCAAATCAGAGTTTTTTATACTCATCTCTTATGCTATTTTTTCTCAAACTCTTGCTCAAGGTTTAATTACCTCAGGAATTTCAAAAGTTTCCGCCCATTTATCTTCATTAGTACTTTTGATGCAACCTGTGGCGGCTGCATTTTATGGATGGTTTTTTCTGCAAGAGTTATTGAGCCCGTTACAAATGGCCGGGGGATTAATAGTTTTGGCTGCTATTTATTTAGCTTCAAGAGAATGAGCTAATCCCATTTAGGTTCTCTTTTCTCAAGAAAAGCTGCTATACCCTCTTGGGCATCAGGACCGGCGAATGTTTCAGCACTCTTCTTACCTAGATATGGAAGAGCTTCATCAAAATTCATAGCATCTTGATTAACATAAGCTTCTAAACCAAATTGCATTGTTCCGGGTGCTAAGTTTGCAAGATCAGATGCTAGTCTATCAACAGCCTCATCTAATTGATCGCTAGGTACAGATTGATTAATTAAACCCCATTCTTCAGCCTTCTTAGAGTCAATTGCTTGACCTCTCATACAAAAATCTAATCCAGCTCTTTTTAGCATAACTCTAAATAATCCGGCCATAACCATATGAGGCCAGACACCTCTAAGAATCTCTGGAGCTGAGAACTTAGCCTCTTCAGTCGCAATAGCATGTGTGCAATTTGTAACCATTAAAAGGGCACCTGCGTGAACTGAACCTTGTATCTTACAAATTACAGGTTTGTATAAATGTCTAATGAGAAGACTAATATCATCAGATCCCTCTATTTTGGGCACATTTGATTCTGCCTTTTCTCGTCTGAGATCGGCTCCCGCACAAAAAACATCTCCTTCGGCAGCGATTATTACAACTCTGATTTCCCTCTCTTGCTTTGCATAAGACAATGCATAACAAATTTCATTCATCATTACATTATTAAGCGCATTTTTCTTTTCAGGCCTATTAAGGGTAATGGTGAGTACATTATTTTCTACTTTTATTTTGGTGGCTTGAAATATTAATCCTTCGAGAGATAGTTTATTTTCCATAGTCGTATTAATTTTTTAAAAAATCGGGTATTTCAATATCTTTCGCTCTCAAGTACTCACCTAAAGATTTTGCTTGGCCGTCTAGACGAGTCGAGGAGGAAACCCCATCTTGTAAGATGTCATGAACATAGAAGTTCAGTGAGAGTATATTGGGCAGTTCGTACCTATCTATTTCATATTGTTTCAGATCTGGTAATAGCTCCTTAAGCTTTTCTACTGAGAGAAATTCATATAGATATGAATATGCCTCCTGAGTTTTTGCCCAGACACCTAAATTAGCGCATCCACCTTTATCTCCGGATCTAGTTCCATAAAGGCTTCCAAATTTTGCTTTAGAAACATTTTCGTAAGATGGGACTTCATTTTCATAAGGTTGCTTTTGATAATAGGTTTCTTCGAAATCCATTTGACTAGTTGGTTCGACTTCTATTATTTTTCCCTCAAAATGAACATTTTCCTTTATAAATTTACTATCGATAAGAGCAGGCCAATATTGAATGTAAGGACCTGAAGGCATTCCGGATCTTCCCGTATAACCGGGTATGCTAGCCAAACCTAATTCAACTATCTTTGCACTAAAAAGTCGTCCAACAAGATCAGGATTTTGTGACAATACAGAAATTCTTAGAGATGCTTGTGCTTCTTCATTAGAAATCGGATTATCATGATCTGTCCTTATAAGTTGAATATCAACATGATCAAATTGATCCCTGCCTCCAACATTATCAAATATTAGATCTGTAACAAGTTTAGCTTTATCTTCGATATCAATTCCTGTTAATAGGATTTCTGTACCATTTCTAAAACCGCCAGCAAGGTTTACGCAAACTTTGTGAGTCTTTGGAGCACTTGACCCTCTGCATCCACTTACAAAAACTCTGTCTTCTGCCTCTTGTTCCATCTTCAGAGTGTCAAAATGTCCTATGACATCAGGATTCATATAAGCAGGTGAACCAATTTCATATAAAAGCTGTGCAGTGACAGTACCAACAGATACTAATCCACCTGTTCCAGGATGTTTTGTTATGGTAAAACTTCCATCTTCATAAATCTCAGCAATTGGATAACCGATATTGAAGAAAGAGGGGACTTCATGAAAGAAAGAATAATTACCTCCAGTAGCTTGAGCTCCGCACTCAATTATATGACCTGCAGCTAAAGCACCAGCTAAAGCATCAAAATTATCTCTAGACCAATTATATTTCCAAGCTGCTGGACCAATTACAACTGCAGCATCTGTTACTCTAGGACAAACCACTACATCAGCACCATGGTCTAAGGCTTCTTTGATGCCCCAGGCTCCGAAATATGCATTAGCTGTCAGAGGTTTTTTGGAGTAATCGTGAAGAGAAATACCTTTTTCCATATTAGCTAGAGGCTCATTTGCTTTTTTTAGCTCTTCAAACCTTGGAATAAGATCATCACCGTCAATATAAGCAACTTTTAAATCTAAATTTAATTCTTGAATGATTTCTTCAATTTTGTTGGCCATGGATGAGGGGTTTAGGCCTCCAGCATTCGTAACTATTTTTATATTTTTTTCTTGGCAAGACGCTGCTACATCTTTGAACTGCTTCAAAAAGGTACCTACATATCCTTGATCTGCTCCTCTATTCATCTTTTGGTTATAGAGGATTGTCATAGTTAGTTCAGCCAGATAGTCACCTGTGAGGACATCTATAGGCCCACCTTCAACCATATCTTTTGCGGCTGAAAGTCTATCTCCATAAAAACCACTACAGTTACCTATAATTATTTTATCTTTAGAGTTTGCCATTTATTTAGTTATCTACGACCATTAATAGAGCACCATTCTCTAATTGATCGTCCTTCTTAATTAAAACCTTGGTAACCTTACCATCCTCAGAAGCCTTAACTTGATGTTCCATTTTCATAGCCTCTAGAATCACGAGGGTATCTCCCTTTTTAACTTTCGAGCCTACCTTAACTTTCAGGTCAATAACTTTACCTGGCATAGGAGCCACTAAACCTCCTGCTTGCTGCTCTGAGCCTGGTAAAGTAAATCTAGGTAAGATTTTAAATAGTGCATCTCCCCAAGGACCATGGACTACAATACTGTCACTGTCTCTTGTTATCTTCGAAAAGAATCTTGAATTATTGACTTCAATATCGATACCTGAAGGAGTCCATTCAATTATTTTTGCAGTTGTTCCATTATTCACTGTAAAAGAACCATCTCGATTTGATCTGTAAGTAATTTCAATATCTTGATCAAGATAATTAAAGGTTATTTTTTGTCCAGGAAGTCGAGAATTCCTCCATCCAGTAGGTATTTCTCTTAAAATAGTTGCATTCTCTCTATTTTGACCTTGTATCCATAATGAAGCAGCTGATAAAGCATTTTCAAGAGACTCGCCGTCAAGAATTACTGCTCTTTGAGGATTAGTCTTTTCAATGAAGTCCGAAGTTGTTTTTCCATTTAAAAAGTCTTCTGATCTCAATGAAGCTACTAAAAAATCTCTATTAGTAGTTAATCCACCTATATGCAAGCTTTCCAGGGCTAAGGCAAGTTTATTTGCGGCATCCACTCTAGTTTTGCCTTTAGTTATGACCTTTGCAAGCATTGGATCGAAATCTGTACCTACTACTGATCCTTGTTCAATTCCTGTATCCCACCTTGCCTCTATATTGATGTCACTTTCATAAGCAATAAGAGTTCCAGTAGCAGGTAAAAAGTCATTAGAGGGATCTTCAGCATATAATCTGGCCTCTATAGAAGAACCTGTCCAAGTAATATCATCTTGAGAATAGCCAAGTTCTTCTCCCCTAGCAATGCGCAGTTGTTCATAGACCAAGTCCTTACCTGTAACTTCTTCAGTGACAGGATGCTCAACTTGTAATCTGGTATTGACTTCTAAAAACCAGAACTCACCAGTCTTATCATCGACTAAGAATTCAACAGTGCCTGCGGACTCATATTTAAGCTTTTTAGCAAGCTTAATTGCTGCATCACCCATCGCAGCTCTCATCTCTGGATTAACTCTTGGAGAAGGAGACTCTTCTATGATCTTTTGATGCCTTCTTTGTATGGAGCATTCTCTTTCTCCGAGGTGGACTACATTTCCATGAGAATCTCCTAAAATTTGTATTTCAATATGCCTAGAGGATGCTACGTATCTTTCTATGAAGACTCGATCATCTCCAAAACCAGTCTTAGCTTCTCTTTGAGCTCCAGCAATAGCTTCTTTCAGATCTTTTTTATCTTCAACTATACGCATACCTTTTCCACCACCGCCTGCGGCAGCTTTTATAAGAATTGGATAGCCAATAGAGTTTGCTTTTTTAGGATCAGTGGTCATTGGCAGAGTAGGGACACCAGCCTTTTCAGCTATATCTTTAGCCTTCAATTTATCTCCCATTGAGGTTATCACTCTTGAATTAGGTCCTACCCAAATCAAGCCTTCCTTTTGAACGGCTCTGGCAAATTTTGCATTCTCCGAAAGAAAACCATAACCAGGATGAATTGCTTCAGCACCAGTTAGTTTGGCAGCATTAATTATTTCGTTACCATTTAGGTAAGAGTCACTTAACTTTATGGCTTGATCTGCCATTCGAACAAATGGCGAATAGGTGTCGGCCTCTGTATAGACAGCAACACAAGCAATGCCCATTTCATGAGCAGTTTTAATAATTCTGCAAGCTATTTCGCCTCTATTGGCAATTAATAATTTATGAAAAGTCATAGTCTGTATACTCCATATCCAGGTGAACCCTCGATATTTCTTCCATTAACCAAAGATAGACACATTCCCAGCACTGTTCGTGTATCTCTAGGATCAATAATCCCATCATCACTAATCGCACCAGTTGCTCTTAGGGCAAGTGAACCTTCCTCTTGAGCCTTTTCAGCAAATGCAACCATTTTGGCATCTTCTTTTTCGTCAAATTTTTCTCCCGTTCGTGCAGCTCTAGCTCTACGAACTATCGACATTACTCCTGCGATTTGCTGAGGGCCCATTACTGCAACCTTTGCTGTCGGCCATAAAAAAGTAAATTTATTATCATAAGCTCTACCCGACATTGCATAAGTTCCTGCCCCGTAACTGGCCCCTAAAATAATAGTGAGATGTGGAACGGTCGAATTCGAAACAGAATTTAAAAATTGAGCTCCTCTTTTAATTTGACCAGCTTGTTCATAGTCTTTTCCTACAACAAAACCAGTAATGTTGTGTAGAAAGATAATGGGTATGTCTATTTGATTACATAACTGAACAAATTGACCACCCTTAGCAGCTGTATCTGGAAAAATAGGCCCATTATTACCCAATATACCAACTGTGTATCCATGAATAGTTGCGAAACCACATATTAGAGTGGGCCCAAATAGAGGTTTAAATTCTTCAAATCTTGAGCCATCAGTAATACGTCCAATAACCTCCCTTACATCAAGAGGTCTTTTTAAATCTGGGTCCACTAACCCTAGAAGATCTTCGGTATCTAGAATTGGATCATCAGCTTTCATAGTAGGTTCTTTACCTTCTTTCCTCCAATTTAAGTGAGACACAACTTCTCTTCCTATCCTAAGAGCATCCATTTCGTCTTCGGCAAGATAATCAGCTAACCCTGACACTTCCGCATGCATTTGCCCTCCACCAAGAGTTTCATCATCAGACTCTTCTCCTGTAGCCATTTTTACAAGTGGCGGACCTCCAAGGAATACTTTAGATTGCTTTTTGATGAAGATATTGTAATCAGACATACCAGGTTGATAGGCCCCTCCAGCTGTTGAAGATCCAAAAACAATTGATATAGTTGGAATTCTTAATTTTGATAGTTCTGTAACTTCGTAGAAAGTTCTACCTGATTCGGCAAAGTGACCAGCACCTAATATAGTTCCAGCTGCACCTTTTTTGCCTTTGCCTCCTCCCATTCTCAAATCACCACCAGCTGACTCCACAAATTGAACATAAGGAATTTTGTTTACCCTCGAAATTTCCATTGCTCTAGACCATTTTTTTCCCGAAAAAGCATGCATTGCACCAGCCAGAACAGTAGGATCATTTGCAAAAATAACTACTTCTGTTCCTGCTACTATTCCGATACCTGCAACCGCACCTCCACCAACGGGATAATCAGATGCGTAAGCAGCTAAAGAGCTTATCTCTAAGAAAGGTGTATCCGGATCTAAAAAGTTCGCAATTCTATCTCTAACAGACATTTTGCCTCTAGCAGCAAGTCTCTCGTGGTGATGCATTCCTCCACCAAGTTCAACATAATCAAGCAAGTCTTCAATGCCATCTAGTTTTTCTAACATAGCATTTTTATATTGATGAAATTCTTCAGATCTATTGTCGATCTTAGTTTCCAGGGCAGGTGCTAAAAGGGTATTTTTCATATCTTGACTGTATAATGCTCTCCAAAGCGCTATTTTAAAAATCGTCCAAAAATGGGTTACCGAATATTAACAATTGAGAGTTAGTAACAAAAGGATATTTTTATAAAATTACTTATGCAAGCCAATCGTTTCCATATAGGTATGGTGATGGAAGAGATCAATAGAAATTCTTTTGACCCCGACCTATTAAATGAATCAAAAAAGAAAGCAAAGGGTATCGAACAAATTAGTTTTGCTTACTATATTATCCTTAGAGCTGAAAAGATTGCTTCAAAAGAGGAATTTCCTCTTAGAAAATTTTGAATTTATTGAATGTATAAAATCCTTATTTCAATTAAAAAATTATAAGAATTTATATATACTCAATAGAAGTGCTTGGAGAGAATTTATGAGTAATACTATTGAGATAAAAGAATTTGATGCTGTAATAATTGGAGCTGGATTTGCAGGAATCTATCAACTTCTAAAACTTAGAAGACTCGGATTAAATGCAGTTATTTTAGAAAAGGCCGATCAGGTAGGTGGAACCTGGCACTGGAATAGATATCCTGGCGCAAGATGTGATATCCCATCCCTTGAATATTCATATCAATTTGATGAAAACTTGCAACAAGAATGGAATTGGACTGAGAAGTATTCGGCACAACCGGAGATACTAGAATATTTAAATCATGTTACGGATAGGTTTGAGCTAAGAGATGGTATTAAGTTTGAAGAAGAGGTGCAGACCGCTAAATTCAATGAAGATAATTCAAAGTGGACTGTTACAACTAGTAAAGCTAAATACCAAACAAAATTCTGTATTTTTGCTACTGGTTGTCTGTCTGTTCCTAATAAACCTAACTTTGAGGGTATAGAAAACTTTGATGGAGAATTGCTTCAGACATCAAATTGGCCTCACGAAGAACAAGACTTTAGTGGTAAAAAGGTTGCAATTATCGGAACAGGATCTTCTGCCATACAGTCGATACCTATAATCGCAAATCAAGCTGAAGAACTATATGTTTTTCAAAGAACACCTAATTATTCAATCCCTTCTAATAACGGACCTATGGATAAGGATATAGAGAAGGAAATTAAATCAAGATATTCAGAATTCAGAAAAGAAAATTACTCGAATGGATTTGGTATTGCAGGTATTTCAGATGAATCTTTAATTTCTGAAACTGAGCTTGAAGAGGTGCACCAACAACTTGAAGAAAATTGGCAAAGCGCAGGTCTCGGATTTTTTGGAGGATATGCGGACATCCCTATAGATAAAGACGCGAATAAAGTAGCCGCCGATTTTGTACGAAATAAGATTAAGCAAATTGTGAAAGATCCTGACACTGCCTCTTTGCTTTGCCCTGATTATCATATTGGTGGTAAGAGACTATGTGTAGACACAGGTTATTTTGAAACATTCAATAGAGAAAATGTTCATTTAATAGATCTGAATGCAAATCCAATAGAGAAAATCAGCTCAAATTCAATTGAAGCTGATAAAAAATATGAAATAGATACTTTGATATTAGCGACTGGTTTTGATGCCATGACGGGTGCACTTACAAATATTGATATTAGCGGAAGAGGAAATATCAAATTAAAAGACCAGTGGGAGCAGGGTGCCAAATCTTATTTAGGAATAGGTATTTCAAATTTTCCAAATCTTTTCACAGTTACAGGTCCGGGTAGTCCGTCTGTCTTATCAAATATGATGCCTTCAATCGAGCAGCACGTTAACTGGATAACTGATTGTATAGATTGGATGATTCAAAATGATAAAGCTGTTATTGAATCTTCTGAAACAGCCGAAGAAGAATGGATGGCTTTGGTAAATGAAATAGCAGATATGACAGTATTTACGGATACTAAGTCTTGGTACAACGGATCCAACATTGAAAAAAAGGCGAAGGCATTTTTGCCTTTTATTGGAGTGCCTGTTTACACGGAAATGATCGAGGAAGTAGTCAATGAAGACTATAAGGGTTTTATATTTGATAGGATGAACTAACGACTATACAAAAATATAAGTATTAAGGAGCATTGCTCCTCCCATAAATACGAGGCAAGCGGCCTGAACAATAGTAGGTATCACTACAAACATAACAAGAGGGTTAAAATTCATCTTGTTCATATAGTCTTCTTTTCTCCAGTCTTGATAAGTGCTTTCATCAGCCTGTTTTTTCACGATTTTTAATCTTGACATAATTTATATCCTTGAAAGATAGTCATCTAACCTTTCTTGATTCATCAAAAAGGTTTTTTTGTAAGACTCAGCTTTAGCTCTGATTGAGTTAATATTGGAAGAAGATTCGACTTTTATAACTCCTACCATGGCCATCATATTGTGTGGAGTGCATTGATAGACATAGACACCTTCTTCAGTCAAAGTAACTTCTATATCTTGATTCATTGCCCCTACCCAAGGCTCAGCTCCTTCTGGAATCATACCCTCTACCGAAGAAGAGTTGTGAGCTAAGTCAGTTGCGACAAATTTTACAGTGTCACCTTTATTAATGGAAAGAACTGCTGGCTCAAAAACCATCATCCCTTCCTTGCCAGCATTAAGCATTTTCACAACATGTTCTTGTGAGAAGGCTGAGAGGGTGTATAGAGTGAGAAATAGTGTAAATGCGAGTTTTTTCATGCTCACATTATATACTAAACTTATTAGTATGTATAAGTCATATTTATACTATATCGAAAGTTAAACCAGCTTTTTTAATGAGCCTATCAATTAACTTTTCACCCATAGATGGTGCAGGAGTATAAATGCCACCTGCAAGATCTGGACAGTCTTGAACAAGGCACAGGGCACTTTCAGCAATCATTTTTGATGTTGACCCATAACCTGGATCCATATCTCCAGTAACTCTAGCCTCTATTGATTTTTCCTCAAGATCTGCAAAAAACAAGATATCATAGTTACCTTTCTCTCTAGACTCCTTTGAAGGCCCCTCACCGGGTTGAGGTAGATTATCACCACCCATTGGATTTCCTGAAGACATTGCTTTAGCCATCTGTTCTCCTTCATCACCTTCTCCAGCGATCATCATCTCGTCATAGCAAAAATCTACGCCATATGCGTGATCAAACAATGCATTTGATCTGTGTATATTTTTGGTATTGATCGGAGCCATGACAAATGGTGACAACCACATATTCATTTTTTCATCTAACAGAGGCTTTGAATCATCAAGCTGTGATGGCCCTTCAAATCCCTCTGTTAATGAAAAGGGATTTGCGAGTACTTTTATTAGTTCAGGTTTTTCTTTGAGAGTTGACATGGTCGCTCCTAAAGAGGCAATTGTTCCTCCGGAAAACTCTCCGTTCATCGCTTTAACTCTTCCTCTAACATGTGGAGCTGGTTTTCCAAACTTCTCCTTCGCAGCGTTTTGCACAAAATAGACCCCCAAATCAAAAGGAATGCTGTCAAAGCCGCACGAAAATACAATTCTTGCTCCAGATTTTTGGGCAGTTTCTTTATGAGCATTTATCATTTCATACATCCAACCGGGCTCTCCTGTTAGATCAACATAATCAGTGCCATTTCTAGCACATGACTCAACCAATTTTGATCCATAAAGCTGATAGGGACCTACCGTGGTTAATATACATCTGGCTGATCTTGTCATCTTATCCAAAGAATCAAGATTAGAACTATCCACTTCTAATATTGATATGTCTTCATTGAGTCTTAAGTCTTTTTTTACCTCGAGAAGCTTCTCAATATTTCTACCGGCAATTGCATATTTTATGGAATGATCATTTCCATACTGATCATGCATATATTCTGCTACTAATTTACCGGTATAACCACTTGCCCCAAAAATTACTACATCAAATTCTCTATCAGACATTTGTTCTCCCTTATTCTGTGAATAAAAGCATTTTACATGACATAATCTATGGATAAATACATAGGTTGCTTGTTAATAGGATTAAACATGAAATATCTACACACAATGCTAAGAATAAAGGACGAAGAAACTTCTTTAAAATTTTTTGTTGATGCTCTGGGTCTTAAAGAAATAAGAAGAATTCCTGTTGAAGAGGGCAGATTTACGCTTTTCTTTTTGGCGGCAGAGGGAGATGAAGATTCTCAGATAGAACTTACTTATAATTGGGATGGTGATGATCTAGGTGAAGGATCCAGAAACTTTGGACATTTAGCTTATCAAGTAGAAAATATCTATGATGTTTGTCAAAGACTTCAAGAAAAAGGAGTAGAAATAAATAGACCTCCGAGAGATGGAAGGATGGCTTTTGTTAAATCACCAGATAATATTTCTATTGAAATATTACAAAAGGGAGATGCACTTGAGCCAATTGAGCCCTGGCTATCTATGGAAAATATTGGAACTTGGTAAAATTGAAGGATTATTTGAACAATGAATAAATATATTGTCTTCTTGATTTCATTTTTTCTTTTCGGCACTTTGCATTCAAAGGATTATGAATTTGAAAGAGGTATGGGAAATTTAATAGGCAAAGAAACTTGGTCCAGATGTTCTGAAAAGTTAGCATCCAAAGAGGCAAAAGAGTATGAGCTTTCATATGAAAGATCAACAACAATGCCAAAGTCTCCATTTGCAGGTGAATACGAACCTAAGTTTCTTCCACCAGTAGGATTAGCGGGATCAAAGCAAATTTATAATATGGATGTCTTAAATGAAAACGTTAATGATGGTAATCAAGGAACTCAGATGGATGCCTTTGGTCATTTTTCTCATACTCAAGAAAAATGGGATGGAGAGTCTGATCTAAAGGCAGAAGATGCGAAATATTTTGGAGGTTTCACTCAAAAGGAAGTTAAACCTTCACCTGATTCGCCTCTATTAAAGCTCGGAATGGAAACTGTTCCACCCATTATTACTAGCGCGATTTTATTAGATGTAAGGAAGCACATATTTAAAGGTAAATCTATGGAAGCAGGCCAATATGTAACTGTAGAACATCTCAAAAAGACTATTGAATTGTCCGGTTTGTCTGAGAGAGGATTAAAGCCTGGTGATGTGGTGCTTATAAACACCGGATGGAGTGATCATTATGAAGACCCCGATATATCCAAAATTTATTATTCTTATGCTCCGGGTATTTCGTACGAAACTGCCAAGTTCTTGGGAACCAAGAAAGTTGTCGCAGTTGGTTTAGATACGCCTTTTGTAGATGCGGTGCCAAACCCTAATTCAGAGAAAATCTTTAAGATGCCTGGAGGAATGCCTGACGGATTAGGCTTTCCAGTTCATCATTACTTTCTTACTCAAGTAGGTATTTATACCTTAGAAAACTTGAAACTAAATAATTTAGCCAAAGATTCAGTTATAGAATCTTGCATTATGATTCTACCTTTACTTTCAAGAGGGAGCGCAGCATCACCAATAAGACCTGTCGCCATAGGTGGGTAAATTTATCAAATGATTATTTAATGGATCAGGAGTTATAAAAAAGAGGGAGAATTTTTGTGAGATTTTTAAGATTATTATTTTTTGGGGCTCTTTTAATTTTTCAATCGGTACTCCTCTCTGAGATTATTCCAATTGGTCCCAATGGAAAGCCTGATTTAAATGGAGTATGGCAAGTAATGAATAGGGCTAATTTTAATTTGGAAGCTCACTCAGCTTCGGCAGCTATGCATCTTATCGAAGGACCTGTAGTTCCTATACCGCATCCAGATATTCTTGCATTAGGGGCAGTGGGATCTGTGCCAGGTGGATTAAGCGTCGTAGTTGGGAATAAAATACCTTACAAAAGAGATGCTTTAAGAAAAAGAGAAGAAAATCGAAATGATTGGTTAAATAGAGATCCTGAAATCAAATGTTATTTACCTGGAGTACCCAGAGCAACTTATATGCCCTATGCCTTCCAAATATTCCATAGTGAGGAAGCAGTCTTTTTTGCTTACGAATACGCAGGTGCTACAAGAAATATATATCTGCAAGATCCTGGAGAGCCACCAGTAGACTCATGGATGGGACAATCTTGGGGGTATTGGGAAGAAAATACTTTTGTCATAGAAGCTACTGGGTTTAATGATCAAACCTGGTTTGATAGGTCAGGAAATTACCATTCAGATAAACTTAAGGTTACAGAAAGATATACCCTTTTAAATGAGCATTTGATGGACTATGAAGCTATGATTGAAGATGAAGAGGTTTTTACAAGACCATGGAAAATACAGATGAAGCTATATAAAAAAGTAGGGGATGATGCGCAATTACAACAATTTAAATGCGTTGAATTTGTTGAAGAGTTAATTTATGGAGAGTGGCGTGCAAAATAAAATATTTATAACAATTCTATCTATCCTCTCGCTCTCAACCTTTTCTGAAGAATTTAAAGTTAAAAAAACTTGGTTTGGTGACCCTGATATTCAAGGAATTTGGACCAATGCAAGTCTAACAACTTTAGAGAGACCTGATCATTTTGATGCACTTGAGATAAGCGATGAAGTAGCTGATTATGCAAAGAAAGCAAGTCAAGATTTTAACGAAATACTTGATAATCCTTACGAAGAAGGAGAAACGCCAGAATCTGGTGGGGATGTAGGTGGTTATAATGTTGCTTGGATGGATCCTGGAAATGATTTCATCAGACTAAATGGAAAATATAGAAGTTCGATCTTAACTTATCCGGAAAATGGCAAATTACCCAGAAGACTAACTAGATGGGCAATAGAAGGCCCATCAATTTACAGAATGTTTAACAGCGCAGATCATCCAGAAGAAAGAAGCCTTGGGGAAAGATGTATTGTTGGATTTGGTTCTAGTGGAGGACCGCCCATGTTGAATGTCCTTTACAATAACCACTATCAAATTGTTCAGTCTCCTGGCTTTGTCATGATAATGGTTGAGATGAATCACGACGCCAGGATTATAAGACTTGAATCAGAGCATAATCCCGATGAGATGCGTCCTTGGCTGGGAGATTCCATAGGATGGTGGGAAGGAGATACCCTTGTTGTCAAAACTAAGAATCATCATCCCCAACAAAAATTCAGAGCTGCTATAAGGCATCAATTTATATGAGTTTGAGGTTAACGATAAAAAAGCTTACCGAGACATTTGGAAAGGAGAGATGCCTTTAAGGGCAACCGATGCAAAGATCTATGAATATGCTTGCCATGAAGGAAATTATGCAATGGCCAATATACTGGCTGGTGCTAGAGCGGAGGAAAGTCAATGATAAACCTTATATGTAAATCAATTTTTTTAATATTTCTTGTAATATTAAGTATTAATAGTTTCTCACATCACGCTTTTACAGCTGAATTTGATGCAAATGCCCCAGTTAATCTTACTGGCGAGGTGATTAAAGTTGAATGGATTAATCCTCATGCCTGGGTTCATTTAGAAGTTGAAGAAAGCGGCAAAAAAACTACTTGGATGGTCGAGGGAGGAACTCCTAACACTTTGATACGAAACGGCATAACGAAACAGAGCATTAAACCGGGAACGGTTATTGTGGTAAGAGGTTATCAAAGTAAAGGAAAACTTTGTCTTCCACGCTGTATAGCAAATGGAAGAGATGTAACCTTTCCAGATGGCAGAAAGGTATTTATGGGATCTTCCGGTACTGGAGCCCCTAGAGACGGAGCTGACCCTAGAGAGAGAAGGTAGTGAATAGGCTTAGAATCGCCATTTTTTTTAATCTCACTCTTCTTATTTCTTCCAATTCATTTGCTGACGATGACCATCATCATTCTGATATGCATGATGTTATGGCTCATCTTTTGACTCCAGCATCTGAAAAAATATGGAATGCTTCGGGTTCTATTATTACTAAAGAGGGCGAATTAAGTCTGGCACCAACTAATCAGGAAGAATGGAATGAGGTTATTTTTGGTGCCAAGGTGATAATGGAGAGCACTTTTATCTTAAATAGACCAGATCGTGCAAAAGGGAGAGAAGACTGGGTAAGATTTTCTGAACTTCTTGAACCAATAGGCAAAAGAGCTTTGAAAGCTGCTGAAAACAAGGATTCTGAAAAGCTTTTCGTTGTCGGCGCGGATTTATATCAAGCATGTGTCGCTTGTCATAATGTTTATATGAGAAATTAAATTTCATGTTTAACTTCATTGACTGGCTGGCTTCAACTTCAGGAAGTATTGCTCTTCGTGAGTCACTCTATATGTATCCTTGGATAGAGTCTGCTCATGTTCTATTTATAACTATATTTTTTGGTACATTACTTTTTGTTGATTTACGGTTGACAGGATATGGATTCAAAAATTTATCCATCAGTCAAATGAATGCGAAAATTCTACCCTTAACACTCATTGGTTTTCTTTTCATGATTATCACAGGCCTATTGTTATTTTATGCGCTCCCTGTGAGAAATTATCAAAATTTATTTTTTAGGATAAAGTTATTTTTGATGTTGCTCGCAGGTCTGAATGCCTGGTATTTTCACAGAACTATGAATCGACAGAGCAAGGCCTGGGACAAAAATAGCTTCATTCCATTTAGGATGAAGGTTTCAGCAACAATTTCTTTGGTTCTATGGGGACTGGTGATCATATCTGGCAGGATGATCGCCTACAATTGGTTCGATTGTGATAAGCAACCTCAATCTGAGTTAGTCAATTTTTTAATTAGTTGTACCGTGGATCCAGAAATTTACGAGTATTTAAATGGAATCTAATCAACTACTGGAAATTATCTATCTTCTCGAAGATAGCTATATTGGTGAATATGTAAGAGGTTCGTTGTGGCTATTTCCAGTAATTCAGTCTTTTCATCTTATAGGCCTGGGAATTTTAGGTGGTGCAGTGGTTATCGGAGACTTTAGACTATTGGGAATTTTAATGAAAACTGAAACCACTAGCTATGTAATAAGAGTCACGAAGCCTTGGTTTAATTTTGGACTTTCTATTTTGATTCTCACAGGCATCCCACTTTTTTTAAGTGAGGCAGTGAAATGTTATTACAGCCGAGCTTTTTGGATAAAGATCTCGTGCCTATTAATGGGAACGATATTCGTTTATTTCATAAGGAATCCAATAGTCCTTTCAAGAGAAGAAAGCTTTTTCATGAAAATTTTGGGAGTTCTGTCCTTTTCTATTTGGGTTGTTACAGCTGCATCGGGACGCTGGATAGGGTTTTCCTAATCCAAAGAGAAAGCAAGTATTGCATTTCCAGCCATCTGCCCGTGTTGACTGTAACCACTGTTTACAAATACCCAGTCATCAACAATTACTGGTCCAGCTGAATCTATGGAACCTCCAACTGCAGGCATTCCGTTTACAGTAATAAAGTCTCTAAGGGTATCGAACTCCCATAATTTAGAACCATCTTCGCTTGCATGTGCTGAAAATCTACCATCCAATGCTCCTGCAAAAATTACATTATTTGTCATTGAAATAGCAGCTGAGAAACCAGTACTGCATTTGCCTTCTCCATGCAAAGCTTTTCGAGATTCGCAAATGTCATCTAGCCGATATTCCCATAAGATATCTCCACCTTCAAAATCTAGAGCATACAGTCCTGGTTTTGCATCATTATCATAGTCTCTGTTGACTTTTCTATCCGATACGGGAACATATAAATTTTTATTATCAGTTGTCATACCAAAGTGAACTCCTCCGAGTGTACCTCCATTTCCAACTTTACTTTTCCAAGAGATCTCTCCTGTATTTATATCAAGCCTAAAGACCCAGCCTGATTTTTGGCCGGCAAGAAGAATTTTTTCTCCTTCCTGATTTTTGGACTGGATTACCGAAGCACCAAAATCAAAGTCAGGACCCTTTTCTTCTGGACAGACCAATCTTTTTATACCTGGTATCTCACAACCCATATTATAAGCATCACCTTTAAGTGTTTGAGTTGCCCATATTTTTTCCCCTGATTCTAGGTTCATTGAAATAATAGCATCGCTATAATTTGAAGCAGGACTTTGTAAACTTTGACCAGTTCCAAAGAAAATTCTTTTATCTTCTCTATCAATACCAGGGGCATTCCACACAGCTGATCCTGCTGGAGCAAACTTTTCCATTCTTGTGATTAATGTTTTTCCAAGACTTTTAGATTTCTCTTCAATCCTATGCGTCCATATTATTTCACCAGAAACAGTATCAACTGCTGCTATCCCCCCGCTTGTTTTACAGCACTCATGTCTGGGGTCTATGGCAAGTACTGTTTCAAAAGTAGATATTGGAACTATAAGATATTTTCCCGATTGTACTGGAGAAGCTGAGGGAATATTTGATTCATAATCAACGGGAATTTTTGATGCCCAAATCAATTCACCGCTTAATAAATTTAACTTATAAACTTCAAAATCAGAATCAACTAAAAAAATTGATTCACCATCTATTTTATTTAAGACTGGTGCATTTCTAAGTCTAGCCTTGGATGAGAATTTCCAGTAAGTACAACCGTTTTCTCTATTTAGTGCATGTAGAGAATCTGAATCTGATAATAAAATTACTTCTCCTATAACGATAGGTTGAGCTCTAACATCTTGTGAGCTAATACCGAAAGACCATTGTAGTTTCAAATTCTTAACATTATCAGCGTTGATATCAGAATGTGGCTGATTTCTTGTGTTGAAATTATCATAACCCCAACTTGGCCAACTTGAGCTTTGTTTAAGGTCTCTTTTCTCTATGACATGAGGACATTTGTAATTAGACGAGCCTGTCGTAGTCCCTAAGACTTCATTTTGTGCAAGATATTCTGAGATAGTCTCTATTTCTTGTATTGATAGGTTGGAAGCTTGCTGCTTCATTTTTCCCTTTTGAAGAACGTACATTAGTTCTGACTGAGTTAAATACGTCATTGAAGAGAGCGAAATTAAATTCAGACCCTCATCTTCATGACATGAAGCACAATTTTCTTTAACCAACTTGCTCGCATCGGTAAAGGCTAATTGAGATACAAAGAAAAGTAATAAAAGGATTCTTTTCATCTAAATTAATTTAAATTTTTTTGGCTGGATTCCTTTTCTATCCAAGACAGCGCAAGATTAATTTTTTCTTCTAATTCAGTTACGTGTTGCGCAAGCATGCCTGATGCGTCTGTTACATTATTCATAGTTTCGGCATGTTGAATTAAGGTGATGATATTGTTACTAATTTCAAGCTGCTGAGCTTGTAAATCTTGAATTGTACTTTCAAGAATTACTATTTTTTTTTCTAAATCTAATATCTTAGCTTTTAATAATTCTTCACTCATTTCCTAGTGTAGCTAGATTTGGACTAAAGCCTCCTTTAAGTTTCCAGTTTCCATCTTTGTTTACAAGTAAATAAGTCACATCACCTGTTAAGATAATTTGATTATCCTTGTCAAATCTTGAAAAATTAACTTGGACCATAGAGGTATCATCATCATTGTATAGAACCTTAGAAGTATTAATCTTTGAGTAAGACCAACCATCCTTTTTTAAACCATTAAAATTTATTGCATCGCTATATTTTTCTTCAAGGACAGTATTCTTCCCCATGATGTAAATGAAAGGGGAATCTGAATTTTTGTTAATGGCTAAAATATCTTCGTTATTAAAATCCCGAAAAAACTGTTTTATGGCTTCTTCAGGCCCAGCACTTAAATGGCCTATAAGAAATATGTTGATTATAAAAAATATTTTTTTCATTTTTCAAAATGTGCGATGCATTTAATTTCGATTTTAAGGTTTGGCTGAACAAGAGCATTCACACCAATCAATGTTTGAGAAACTTCGGGCTTGCAACCATAAATTTTTTCTCTTTCAGCAAAGATCTCTGAAACGTTTTCCATACACTCATTCATATCCGTTACAAACCATGTTTCATCAATTATATTTTCAAGAGAACCGCCAAAATGATCTAAAATTTTTGAGATATTCTCATAACATATGATCATCTGACTTTTAAAATCGGCCGGAGTATTACCATTCTCATCGACGGCAATTTGTCCTGCCATGGTTAACACATTATCCACCTGTACCCCTTGAGAAAAAAAGTCTCCGTAAGGTCCTTCTCTTAATAACTTCTTCTTCATTTAGGCTCCTAAAACTATTACAAGGATTATTCCAAAAAATAATGCCAAGAGAATAGATTTGAAGTCTTTTTTAATCTGTTTCATAAATTTCTCTTATTTTCATCTAGCTCTGATACTTTTTTTCATACCACAACTGGGGCATTTGTATTTATATTTTAACGAAACAGCAGCATCGATATAACTATTAATTCTTTCAAGCTTAACATCGCATCGAGTACAGTAATAAATATTCTTGTAGTGTTTTTTAAACCAAGACAAAATTTTCTTAAACATAAAGAATTAGATCAAGTAGGGCAACGTGTAAATGTGGCTTCTAGTTAAGATCATTATCCTTTTTTCTATATTCCCAGAATGTATCTGCGTGCAAAAAAGTATCGTTAGCGTAATCTCTAATTTCTTTAAAGTTCATATCAACCGCATCAAATACTTGTTTCCACTGACCCTGTTCTCTTTCAAAAGCTTTGCTCAAAGCTTCTTTTATTTCCTCAACAGATTTTTCTAGGTTTTCAATTCTACTTTCAATTTTTTTAATATCACTATCCATTAATTATCTTCCTTTGTTATTTGAGATTTTTACCACGTTTTAACGTGCTTCACAGTTATTGAGGTTAGGTCTTCGGCATGGCTGAGACTTATCCATTAAAATTTCTTTATTAATATCATCAACATTTTTAATAGTACTTGCG
>LULK01000332.1_pt1 | contig 33114 bp, 34 predicted proteins | sample 728181 | NCBI WGS metagenome assembly LULK01 (sample SAMN03860291, study PRJNA289734) | marine metagenome | biome: seawater column; feature: ocean; material: water; isolation source: Red Sea water column Station 169 - depth 10m | place: Saudi Arabia: Red Sea | collected 2011-10-15 | depth 10 m | reverse complement strand
GGTCCTCGCCGAGCTGGACGATCAGCTCGGCCAGGTCGGTCTCCCAGGCGGCGATCCCGGCGGCCTCGAGGTGCTCGTTGAGCTCGATCTCCGCGGTCGCCATCGACTTGACCTTCACGACCTCGTCGACGCCGTGCGAGCGGGCGACCGACGCGACGACGCGGCAGGCCTCCTCCGCGTCGCGGGCCCAGTGCACCGTGGCGCCGGCGGCGGTCAGGGAGGCCTCCAGCTGCTCGAGGTGGGTGGCCAGGTCGTCGAGTGCGCGCTGCTTGACCGCGGCACCCGCCAGCCGCAGCGGCTCCCACAGGTCGCCCTGCTCCTCGACCAGCCGAGCCCGCTTGTCACGGATCACCCCGGTCGCGTGCGCGAGGTTGTGGCGCAGCTGGGTGTCCCCCAGCGCCTCCCGTGCAGCCGACGGGAACGGTGGCATCCCCACGAACGTGCGGCTCATCAGTCATCCTCCGTCGCGGCCAGGACCTCGGCCAGGTGCACGGTCCGGACGCCGGAGCGCTGTCGCGACAGCACGCCGCCGACGTGCATCAGGCACGAGGAGTCGCCCGCGACCAGCACCTCGGCGCCGGTCGAGCGGACGTGCCTGGCCTTGTCGGCGCCCATCGCCACGGAGGTGTCGGAGTTCTTGACCGCGAACGTGCCGCCGAAGCCGCAGCACTGGTCGGCCGCGGGCAGCTCACGCAGCCGCAGCCCGCGCACCTCGCGCAGCAGCCGCAGCGGCCGGTCGCCCACCCCGAGCATCCGCAGGCTGTGGCAGGTCGGGTGGTAGGTCACGGTGTGCGGGAAGTACGCACCGACATCGGTCACGCCCAGCACGTCGACGAGGAACTCGGTCAGCTCGTACGTCGGAGCAGCGGCGGCCACGGCCGAGGCGAGCCCCGGGTCCGACCCGGTCTCGCCCGCGCGGCGGCCCACGATCGCGTGCTGGTGCCGCGCGGACCCGGCGCACGACCCCGAGGGCGTCACCACGGCGTCGTACCCCGCGAACGCGTCGACGTAGGTGCGCACCGCGCCGACCGCCTCGTCGAGGTAGCCGGTGTTGACCATCGGCTGCCCGCAGCAGGTCTGGGCGCGCGGGAAGTCGACCTCGCAGCCGAGCCGGCGCAGCAGCCGCACGACCGCCTTCCCCACGTCGGGGAACATCGCGTCGTTGACGCAGGTGACCGAGAGCGCGACCTTCACCTGGCCAGTCTCCCCTCCGCCGCGTCCCAGTCGGCGCCGCCACGCGCGGCGGGCGGGGGCTCGAAGCGGTGCAGCTCGTGGGTACGCCGGATCAGCGACCGCATCGCGGCCAGGTCGGCCAGCTCGGTGCTGCCCAGGTCGGTGCTGCCCTGCTCCTTCAGCAGCGCGCGGGCCTGGACCAGCACGTTGCCCAGGGCGGCGGCCTCCGAGGGCCCGGCGAGCACGGGGAGACCGGTGGCGTCGGCGGTGAGCTGGCACAGCAGGTGGTTCTGCGACCCGCCACCCACGACGTGCACGACGTCGACCTCGCGGCCGGCGGGCTCCAGCGCGGTGCGCAGGAGCCGTCGGTAGGCCAGAGCCAGGGAGTCCAGCACGCAGCGGGTGACCTCCATGGGCTTGGCCGGCACCGGCTCGCCGGCCTCGACGGCCAGCTCGCGGATGCGCGAGGCACCTGGTGGGCCTGGTCGGCCTTGGCCGCGCCGTACGCGACGTTGTTGGGCCGGCACCAGTCGGACGCTGGCCTACGTGATGCTCGACGCGGGCAACCCGTTCTTCACCGACGTCGCACTCGGCGTCGAGTCGGCCGCCGAGGAGCAGGTCCTCACGGTGATGCTGTGCAACTCCGCCAACCGCGAGTCGCGCGAGCGGGCGCACGTCGAGCTGCTGGAGCAGCAGCGGGTGCAGGGGGTCCTGGTCACCCCGGTCGACCCGCACGCCGCGTTCCTCGATCACCTCGCCGCGCGCGGCACCCCGGTCGTCATCGTGGACCGCACCCGCGACGACGAGGCCTTCTGCTCGGTCGCGGTCGACGACGTCCTCGGAGGACGCCTGGCGGTCGAGCACCTGCTCGACCTGGGGCACGAGCGGTTGGCGTTCGTGGGTGGCCCGGTCTCGATCGGCCAGGTGCGCGACCGGCTCCGCGGCGCGCGCGAGGCGTGGGTCGACGCGGGCCGGCCCGAGGAGGACCTCGTGGTGCTCGAGACCGACCAGCTCGTCGTCCCCGAGGGACGCGAGGCGGGGGCCCGACTGGCCGGGCTCGCCGCGCGACGCCGGCCCACGGCCGCCTTCTGCGCCAACGACCTGCTCGCGCTCGGCCTGCTCCAGCACGCGATCAGCACGGGTCGCTCCGTCCCCGAGGACCTCGCGATCGTCGGCTACGACGACATCGAGTTCGCCGCCGCCGCGGCCGTCCCCCTCACCTCGGTGCGCCAGCCGCGCCACCTGCTCGGCCGCACCGCCGCCGAGCTGGTCCTCTCCGAGGCCTCCGACGCCGACCACCGGCACCAGCAGGTGCTGTTCACGCCCGAGCTGGTGGCGCGGGCCTCGACCGCGGGTCGCTGACGGCGGGCGCTGACCGGCGGGTGGTCTTGACCACCGGCCGTGCACGGGTAACAAGCCACCCACAGTTCCGGCGAACCCCTCAGGTCGGGCGCCCGCCTTCCTATGGTTCTCACATGTCCAGTCGCTGCGAGCTCTTCGACGCCTTCGGCTCCCGCTGCCGGGGTACGACGGTGGGCCGGTGCGCCGAGGACCGGATGTCCTTCTGCGCGGCCCACCGCGGCTTCCGGCGCGGCGTGCCCACGACCGACTGGTGCGCGGCGTGCGAGGGCCAGACGGCCGACGCGCGACGTGAGGCCCGCGCGATCGCGGCCGACCAGGACGTGGCCGCGACCCGCCTGACCGAGACTCCCGAGCACCTGGCGGACCTGGTCCGCGCGCGGGGCGTGCAGCCGAGCGTCGGCGCGACCGTGCGGGTCGCGAGCGGCGGCTGGCTCCGGGGCCGGCGCCACGAGGCGGAGGACACTCGCTTCTGGCTGATCACCCTCGAGCCCGACGACACCGACCCGACCCACGAGGTCGGCCTGGGCCTGACCACCCACGGGGAGTGGGTGCGCCACGTGCGCCCCGCCGGGTCCGGCCTGCCGCCGACGCTGGAGCACGGCATCCTCCCGACCACCAGCGGCGCCCGCCAACTCGTGGGCTGGCTGCACCGGCACAACGTCGATCTGCCCGGCTGAGGCCCGCTCCCGACTGACCCCGGCTCAGGCCGGCCGGTCCCGCACCTGCTCGGCCAGGCGCGTGGCGACGGCCACGACCGGGACGGCGACCACGGCGCCGATGACACCCGCCGCACTGGCTCCGAGCGCGACGGCGACGACGACGGCCGCCGGGTGCAGGTGCAGGGCGCGTCCCATCACCAGCGGCTGGAGCAGGTTGCCCTCGACCTGCTGCACCGCGATGACCGCCAGCACCACCAGCAGCGCCACCAGCGGCCCCTGGGAGACGAGCGCGACGGCGACGGCGAGCGTGCCGGCGACCGTCGACCCGACGATGGGCACGAAGGCCCCGAGGAAGACCAGGCAGGCCAGCGAGGTCACCATCGGCACGCCGAGGACCAGCAGCGCCACCGCGACGCCGACCGCGTCGATGGTGGCGACCACGACCGTGCCGCGGACGTAGCGGGTGAGCACGTCCCAGGCCGCGTCGCCGCCCTCGGCGACCGCCTCGCGGCGCCGGGACGGGACCCAGCGCATCGCCCACTGCCACCATCGCGGCCCGTCACGCAGCAGGAAGAACCAGACAAAGAGGGCCAGCGCGATGCCACCGAGCACCTGGACGGCCCCGGTGGCGGCGGCCGCCGGCCCCGGGAGCAGCGACGGCAACCCCTCACGGGCCCGGTCCTCGAGGTCGGTCAGCTGCCCTTCCGTGACCGGCAGCGAGGAGCGGACCAGCGCCTGCTCCACGTCGGCGAGGGCCTGGGACGCCGCCTTCTGCAGGTCCTCGGTCTGCGCCAGCGCCCGGTCGACGACGAGTGCGAGGATGCCGACGATCACGGCGACGCCGGTGACCAGCGTGGTGAGCGCGGCCAGCCAGGTCGGCAACCGGCGGCTGAGCCAGACGGTCATCGGGCGGGTGAGCGCGGTGAGCAGGAGTGCGGCGAGCAGCGCCGCCGTCACCGAGGGCACCGCCATCAGGACCCTGCCCAGCAGCCAGGTCCCCACCGCCAGCACCAGCAGGCACAGGACGACCAACGTCGCTGACGCCAGGCGGCGGGGCACCAGGGGCGCCGTCTCCGTGCGGCTCATCGGGCCTCGACCCCGCCCGGCCCGAGCCTCGCGAGCGTTGCCGCCAGGGCGACGAAGGAGCCGTCCGGGACGTGCGCGGCCAGTCGGTCCGGCTGCCGGCTCAGCCCTGCGGCCGCGGCGGCGTCGGCCGCCCGGCCGTCCAGGTAGGGCTCGAGGTCCCGCCACATGGCTTGGACCTCGCGCACGAAGATGCCTGCTCCCACCGGCCCCAGGCGAGGCACCGCCTGCACCTCCTCCGCCACCTCCTCGGAGCCGGCGCATCGCTCCCGCACGGTGCGGACGTCGTCGTCCCACCGGTCGCGCACGACCTCGGCTCCCTCGGCCAGGGCCGTGGCGGTGCTCTCGTCGTAGCGTCGGTAGCCGCCACGCCCGAGCGCGTCGACCCGCTGCTGCCATGTGGAGTCCCGCATCCGCTGCGGGGTCGTGAAGCCGGCCGCCCAGAGCTCGCGCGCCGCAGCGGCCGCGACCTCGGCCCGAATGCGGGTCGAGGCCAAGGTGGCCAGCACGAGCAGGCGGTACAGCGGGGCAGGCTCGTCGCGCAGCCCCACCTCGCCCTCCTCGGCGTAGGTGCGGCCGTCGCGCTCGAGCAGCTCCCGGCACGTCCGGGAGGGGTCTGGATCAGCCATGGGGTGCGGGTACCCGGTGCGTGCCGGCCGACACCCGCCCGGCCGGGTGGGCAGGGGCAGCGGCGGAGTGCGCCACAGATTCAGGACCCGGCCCGCTCCTCCAGCACCTGCTGGAGCCGGGCCGGGTCCTGCACCGTCAGGGTCGCGCCGGGGTGCCGGAGGCGTCCGGTGGGGTCGAGGGTCCTGACGGGCTCGTGGAACAGCACGCAGACCCCGCCGGCACCGTTGGTCGCGAAGCTGACGCCCTTGTCGGCCAGCGACAGGTGCGGCGGCCCCGCGGTGCGGTACCAGCGGAACGGCCCGGGCGAGAGCTGCGCGGAGGAGACGTTGTCCAGCGGCGTACGCAACCGCCAGGGGCCGTAGCGCACGCGCAGCTCGGTCTCGTCGACCTCCACCCACGCGGTGCGCGGGGTGATGCCGAGGGCCAGGGCGGGCAGCCGGTACGCCGGGGCGAACTCGAAGTCGAAGCGGGTCACCTCGACCAGGGTGCCCGGCCGAGCCGGGCCCACGCTCGCCCGACCGGGTGCCCCCGCCGGGCGCGGGGGGACGTCAGACCGACTGACGCAGGCGGCGCTCGGCATCGGCGGTCCCGATCTCGGAGCGCCGCGCCGGGTCGGCGGCCCAGTCCCGGAGCACCGACAGCAACCACGGTGAGTGCGGCTCCACGGCGCGCGAGTCGACCTCGAGGCGACCGGGCACCAGGCGGGCGCCCCGCGGCCAGGCGTGCGGCAACCGACGCCCGGTCCAGCTCGTCGTCGCCGTGTAGCCGGTGACCGCCAGGACGGCCCTGCCCCCGGTCACGTCAGGACCCACGCGCTCGACGTCGTCCCAGGCGAGCGAGGTCTCGGTGTTCCACGACCGCACCGTCAGGCGCTCCCGGTCGGCGACCACCTCGGCGCCCCGCGACAGCGCGAGGACCGAGTCGATCAGCACGAGACCGAAGAGCACGACGAACGGCAGCCCGAGCACCAGCGCGAGGCCGACGCTCCCGGCGGCCACGCCGAGCACGGTGCCGAGCGCCGCGACCAGGGTGGTCCAGCCGGCACCCCAGGCGGCGGCGTACGCCGGCACCCGGTCGTAGGCGATGACAGTCGTGCTCCCGCGGGTGGTCACGCGGTCGCCCCACCGCGCGGAGCCCGACCACTCCCGGGCGGCGAGGAGGGCGTTGCCGAGCAGGCCGACCCCGACGATCGCCACGCACACCCGGGCCTGCCAGGGCCAGGGGGCGAGGACTCCGGCCGCGAGCACGCCGAGGCCGACGAGGACGTTGACGGCCGTCAGGGTCCGCACGAGGCCGCGACGCCTCGCCCCGGTGGCCCGACGAGGGGGCCGGGTCGGGTGGCCGCTCATCCGAACACCGAGTTCCACGCGTCGCTGATCCCGTCGCCGACGGCGTCGACGGCGTCGCCGCCGAGGTCACCGATCGCCTCGCCGGTGTCGACCAGCTCGTCCCAGCCGTCGCCGATCGCCTCGCCCACGTCGCCGAGGTCCTCCACGCCGTTCTCCCACATCGAGTCGATGGCACCCGAGGTCACGATGCCCACGCCGGCGCCCACGACGGTGCCGACCACCGCTCCGACGGCGGTGCCGGCTCCGGGCACGATCGAGCCGGCGATCGCACCGGCGGCAGCGCCCGAGGCGGCACCCGCGCCCATGCCGGCGAGGAAGCCGCCGACGTTGGAGGTGGTGGCCTGCTCGGCGGACTCGCCGCCGTTGGCCATGTCGTCGTAGATGCCGTATCCGGTGGCGATGACGCCCAGCGCGAGGAACCCGCGGCTCACGTTGGTCGCCACCCGCCCGCCGTTGAGCTCGGCGTTGCGGGCGAGGTCGTCCATCTCGTCGATGTTGCGCAGCGCCCGGTAGTAGTCGTCGGGATCCGTGCCCACGAAGCGGCCGTCGCGCACGTAGGAGTCGGCGATCTCGCGCCAGACCTGCGACTGCTGCCGCCACACGTCGGTGGCGTCGCTGAAGTAGCGGGAGACCTTGATCTTGAGGAACTCCTCGGCCGAGCCGGAGAAGAGGTCCTGCAGCAGGGCGGCGATGTCCTTGCCGGACTCCTGCCAGGTCAGCGTCGCGTCGGCGACCGCCTGCTCCCAGTCACGGTCGGCGGCATCCGCGACGGCCACGGCGTCGCCTCGGACTCCCAGGCCGACCCCGTCGCCGAGCGGGCGCCGTAGACCTCGTCACCGAAGGTGCTGGTGGCGGGTACGACGTCGGTGAGCCAGGTGGCGACGCGGTCGAGGTCGGCGGGCGATCCGGCGAGGTGGGTGTCCCTGCTCATGGCGCTCCTGTGAGGAGGTCGCCGGCGACCTCGCTGTCGGTGGTCGCGACGTCGACGTTGCAGCGGTCGGCGACACCGGCGAGGGTGGCGGCATCGGTGGTGAGCTGCTCGCCGGCCTCACCCACGGTGCGCAGGATGTCGGCGACCAGCCCGGCCGCCAGGCCGCCGTCGGCGGAGGTGGGCACGCCCTGTCCGGCGTCGTCGAAGGTCGTCGCGGCGTCCGCGAGCCCGTCGGTGACGGCGCGGAGGGCGTCGGGGTCGAGGTGGAAGCCGCTCATGCGCGCAGCCCCGCCCGCGACTCCTCGGGGACCATCAGGTCCATCAGCACGAGGTCGAAGGGGTCCAGCTCGTGCAGGGCGCGCAGCCGCTCGGTGGGCAGCAGGAACCAGGGCTGGTCGTCGCCGCAACACCGGTGCAGCCGGTCGAGGGCGGAGTAGACGAGCACGGCGCGACGCCCGTCCTTCGTGGTCTGGTAACGGACCTCGAGCTCCTCGGGCTCCGCGGTGTGCCGGGTGCAGGGCACGTAGACCACGGGTGGGAAGTCCACGGCGGTCGTGTCGGTCGGGCTCACCCTCCCTGTCTTGCCAGCCCGGCCGCTCGGCAAACCCCGGGCCGGTGCCCGGTCATGACACCTGGCGCGCCTCGGCGCGCTCCTTCAGCGCCAGGGCGTGCCGCCGGAAGCCGTCCTCGACGCGTGCCGGGCCGGCGAGGCGCACCAGCGGCCCGGAGAACCGCTCGACCGTGTCGTAGATCGTCGGCCCGCCGGGAGCCTGGCTGAGTCGCTGGTCGCGCACGCCCTGCACCAGCCTCAGCTTCGCCGGCAGGCCCTCGTAGCGGTAGGCCAGCAGCGCTCGGCGCACCCCGTCCTCGCCGGTGGTCGGGCCGTCCAGCGCGGTGATCCGCTCCGGTGACGTGGCGGTCGAGCCGTTGGCGAAGCGCACGTGGAGGGTGATCGGCTCACCGACCCGGGGTGCCGCGCAGTCGGCCCGCAGCACGAACGGGTTCCACTCGCCGTACGACGCCGTGTCGAGCATGACCTCCCAGACCCGGTCCAGGGGCGCGTCGATCTCGATGCGGGCGTGGGGGTTCCGCGGCATGGGAGCCATGGTGCCCGACCTCCGACATCGGCCCGTCACGCAGGCGGCCGGCAGGCCCGTCGGGGTAACGGCGAACTTACACACCGGGTAGCACCCCGTATTCCTGCCGGAACCAACCTGAAACACCCGGCGAGTGGACTTCTTCCATGCCCACAGCCGCCCACGACGCCCACCGGCACATCGGCCGGCTGCCGTCGTACCCCTTCTACGGCGGCCCGCCGATCAGCCCCGACACCACCGCCCGCGAGACCGTCGCCGGGCTCTTCGACGACCTCGACGCCGAGCGCACCGAGCGCGCGCTGGTGCTGCCGAACTACGGCGTCCCCGACCCCGACGTGGCCTTCGGCCTCAATCACCTGGCCCTCGAGGCCGCGCAGGCCGACGACCGGGTCCGCTGCGGGCTGTGGGTCTCGCCCAAGGGCAGCGACCACGACCGCAACACCGCCTCCCTGGCGCTGGCCGGCGAGGAGGGGGTCGCGGCGCTGAAGACCAGCTTCCTGCTCGGCGGCGCCGTCGACGCCGAGGACTCCGTCGAGGAGCTGGAGCGGATCTTCACGACCGCCGCCGAGAAGGGCCTCGTCGTGCACGTGCACACCTCACCCGGCGCCGCCAGCGACGTCGACCAGATCGGCAAGCTCGTCGAGGCCTACGGCGCCACGACCCGCATCCACCTCGTGCACCTCGGGGGCGGCATGAGCGGGCACATGAAGCTGATCGGCGGCCGCTTCTTCGACTGGATCGAGCGCGGCCTGCAGGTCTACACCGACACCTCCTGGGCCATCGGCTTCGCGCCGGCGTGGCTGTGCCAGGAGATCCAGCGTCGCGGCATCGGCCACGACCGCGTGCTCTTCGCGACCGACACCCCCTGGGGCGACCACGCCGGCGAGCACGCCCGGCTGGCCGCCGCCACCGACGACCCCGAGCTCACCGACGCGCTCTTCCGGGGCAACTTCGAGGCCCTCTACGGGTCCTGAAGGCAGGACCGGCACCACCCGACCGGCACCACCGACCAGCACCACCCGACCAGCACCACCGACCAGCACCACCTGCTGCGCCACCCCACCCTCGAGAGACACCAGGAGATGCACATGTCCGTGTTCGACGACGAGATCCTCGCCGCGATGGAGAAGTCCAAGGCCGAGATCCCCCACCCCTCCCAGGGCAAGGGCACCAACCTCTACGGCTCCACCAAGCTCTTCCCCGACTACCAGGCCAGCGAGGGCCAGGCCTGGCTCACCCTCGTCCACGGCATCCCGCACGAGTCCTCGGTGTCGTTCGTGGCCGTCCTCCAGACGACCCGGGCGCTGCGCAAGGGCTTCGACGCCACGCTCTACTTCTACGGCCCCGGCGCCCTCGCCTGTGCCGACACCCGTGGCTTCCCGACGACCGGCGACGTGGCCTTCCCGGGCAACCAGAACATGAACGACGCCATCAAGACCTTCATCTCCGAGGGCGGCACCGTGCTGTGCTGCCGGTTCGGCATGGCCCTGCACGGCCAGCGCGAGGAGGACCTCATCGAGGGCGTCATCCCCTGCCACCCGCTCGACGTCCAGGACGCGGTGATCCACTTCGCCAACAAGGGCGCGATCATCAACTCCGTCTACAACCTCTGAGGCGCTGAGATGGCCGCGCCGACCAGCACCACCAGCCCTGACCGCACTGCCAGCGTCACCCGCGTGGACCTGGCGATCCAGGGGATCCGGCTCGCCGACGCGCCGGTCTCCCGCCGGGCCGGAGCCGGACCGAGCGACGACGGGCACCTGCTGCTCGACGGAGTCGGCGCGGCCATCCCCCTCAACCCCCGCAGCCCCTACACCCTCGCCGGCGGCAAGCTCCTGCTCGACGGCGCCGACACCGGCCTGGGCGTGGAGACGATCTCCCGCCCACGCTTCTACGACCTCACCACCGCCGACGGGGTCCCCTACGAGCAGATCGCCCGGCTGCACTCGGCCCGCGTGCTGGCGACGACGGTCGTGCAGACCTGCGTGCGCTACGACGAGGACCAGCGCTGCCGGTTCTGCGCGATCGAGGAGTCGCTGCGTCAGGGCTCCACGATCGCGGTGAAGTCGCCCGCGCAGATCGCGGAGGTGGCCAAGGCCGCCCACGACCTCGACGGCATCACGCAGATGGTGATGACGACCGGCACCTCCAACGGTCGCGACCGCGGCGCCACCCACCTCGCCCGCTGCGTCCGCGCGGTCCGCGAGGTGCTCCCCGACCTGCCGATCCAGGTGCAGTGCGAGCCGCCGGGCGACCTGGCCACGATCCAGGAGCTGTACGACGCGGGCGCCCGCTCCATCGGCATCCACGTCGAGTCGCTCGACGACGACGTGCGCCGCCGCTGGATGCCCGGCAAGGGCTCGGTCCCGATGAGCGAGTACCGCGCCGCCTGGGCCGAGGCGGTCCGTGTCTTCGGCTGGAACGAGGTCTCCACCTACCTCCTCCTCGGCCTCGGCGAGGACCCCGACGAGACCGTCGCTGCGGCCACCGAGCTGATCGAGATGGGCGTCTACCCCTTCGTGGTGCCCTTCCGCCCGCTGGCGGGCACGCTGGCCACCGACGTCGACGGGGTGCCGGCGCCCGAGGCCCGGATGGTCGCCTCGGTCACCGCTCGCGTGGGCGCGGCGCTGCGGCGCGCCGGGATGCTGGGCGCCGCCCAGTCCGCCGGCTGCGCCGCCTGCGGTGCCTGCTCGGCGCTCTCCTGCGAGGGGGCCTGAGATGACCCTCGACGTCTCGGTCCTCACCGGACCGCTGCGCAGCGCCCCGCACGACCGGCACAGCGACGCGTCGTACGTCGTCGTGGAGGCCGGGCCGCACGAGCTGGCCGGCTACCGGCGGCTGCGGCACGACGTCTTCGTCACCGAGCAGGGACTCTTCGCCGGCTCCGACGCCGACGTCGTCGACGACGACCCCCGCACCGTGGTGCTCGTGGCGCTGGCCGGCGACGGCGAGCTGCTCGGTGGGGTCCGCATCCACCCGGCGCCGGCGCCCGACGGCACGCCGCCGCTGCGCGACCTGGGCTGGTGGCGGGGCAGCCGGCTGGCGGTCGCGTCCGACGCGCGGCTGCACCTCGGGGTCGGTGCCGCGCTGGTGCGCGCGGCCTGCGCCCGGGCCGAGACCCAGGGCGCGCTGCGCTTCGACGCCGAGGTCCAGGCCCAGCACCGCCGGCTCTTCGAGCGGCTGGGGTGGAGCGTGCGCCACGAGACCCTGCGGCACGGCCACCCGCACCTGGTCGTGGACTTCCCGATCACCCGCATCCAGCGGCTGGCCGACGCGACGAAGGCGCCGCTGGGGCTGCTGCTCGACGAGCTCGCCGCCGGTGCTCCGCGCGGCTTCGTCGGCGACGACGCCGCACCGGTGCCGGGCAGCGAGATGGTCGCCGCCTGCGACGCGATCCTGCCCGCCATGGTCGAGCGCGACCCGGAGTGGGCGGGGTGGTGCAGCGTGCTGGTGAACCTCAACGACCTCGCGGCCATGGGTGCGACCCCCGTCGGGCTCCTCGACGCGGTCGGCGCCCGCGACGCCTCCTTCGCGCGTCGTGTCCTGCGCGGCCTCACCGACGCCGCCGCGGCCTGGGGCGTGCCGGTCCTGGGCGGGCACACCCAGCTCGGGGTCCCGGGCCAGCTCGCGGTCACGGCGCTGGGTCGCACGTCCGCCCCGGTGCCCGGTGGCGGCGGCCGCGCAGGGCACCGGCTGCGGGTGACCGCCGACCTCGGGGGTGCATGGCGTCGCGGCTACACCGGCGCCCAGTGGGACTCGACCTCGCACCGGACGCCCGAGCAGCTGCGCTCGCAGATGACGGTGGTCCCCGCCCTGGCCCCGACGGCCGCCAAGGACGTCTCCATGAGCGGCCTGGTGGGCAGCACCGGGATGCTCGCCGAGGCCAGCGGGTGCCGGGCGGTGCTCGACGTCGGAGCGGTCCCCGCCCCGGCGGCGGCCGGGACCGCCGACTGGCTCACCTGCTTCCCCGGCTTCGCCATCGTCTCGGCCGAGGCCGACAGCCCGGGCACCCCCGACACCGATCTGCTGCCGCGCCACCTCACCACCGCCGTGTGCGGCCACCTCGAGACCGGCTCGGGCGTGGGCCTGCGCTGGCCCGACGGCGTCGTCACCGACGCCGTCACCTCCACCGTCACCGGAATGGGAACCGCCTCATGACCAGCACCTCCAGCACCACCCCCGGCGCCCCCGGCACCGCCGTCGCCGCAGCCTGTGCCGGCTTCGGCCGCGACGTCGAGGACAACCTCGCGCAGGTCGGCCGCCTCGTGGCGGACGCCCGTGCCCGCGGGGTCGGCCTGCTCGCCCTGCCCGAAGCCTGCCTCGGCGGGTACCTCTCGGTCCTCGGCGCCGGCCGCGACGGCAGCCACGACGAGCAGCCCGAGGACCTGCCCCCTGTCATGGACCTCGACGGTCCCGAGCTGCGGCGCGTGGCCGAGATCGCGCGGGAGATGACCGTGGTCGTGGGCCTGTGCGAGTCCGACGGCACTGATCGCTACAACACCGCCGCCGTCGTCACCGGCAACGGCGTGCTGGGCGCGCACCGCAAGGTGCACCAGCCCCTGGGCGAGTCGCTGTTCTACTCGGCCGGCGCGGACTTCGCCTGCGTGGACACTCCGATGGGTCGTCTGGGCACGCTGATCTGCTACGACAAGGCCTTCCCCGAGGCCGCCCGTGCGCTGGCCGTCGACGGCGCCGAGGTCATCGCCTGCATCTCCGCGTGGCCCGCGTCGCGCACCGCCAGCGCTGCCTCGCTCGCCGAGGACCGCTGGACCCAGCGCTTCAACCTCTTCGACGCCGCCCGTGCCCTGGAGAACCAGGTCGTCTGGCTGGCCGCCAACCAGCACGGCACCTTCGGCAAGCTCCGCTTCGTCGCCCACGCCAAGGTCGTCGGCCCCGGCGGCGACGTGCTGGCGAGCACCGGGACCGAGGCCGGCCTCGCGGTCGCCGAGCTCGACGTACCGGCCGCGCTCGAGACCGCCCGACGGGCGATGTTCCACCTGCGCGACCGCCGCCCCGAGACGTACTCCGCCGTCACCTCGGCCCCGATGGCGGGAGCCGTCCGTGCCTGAGATGACCTTCTCCGTGCGCTGGCCCGACGGTCGCGTGGTCGACCACTACTCGCCCTCGCTGGTGGTCCACGACCACCTCACCGCCGGGTCGACCTACCCGGTCGACGACTTCCGCCAGCGGGCCGCCACCGCCCTCGGCATCGCCAGCGAGCGCGTACGCGCCCGATTCGGCTTCGCCTGCACCTCCGCGGCGGCGACGCTCGCCGACATCGACGCGCTCGCCGCGTCCTGCCCCGACGCGTCCACCGTGACCGTCCTCCGCCTCCACCCGCCCCTGCCTCAGGAGTCCTGAGATGTCCGCACCCACCACTGCCCCCGTCCCCCGCTCGGGGCCGCCCACGGTCCGCCGCACGCGGGTCGTCGTCGTCGGCGGCGGCCAGGCCGGCCTGTCGACCAGCTGGTTCCTGGTCCGCGACGGCGTCGACCACGTCGTGCTCGAGGCCGGCACCGCCGGCCACGAGTGGGCCGACACCCGCTGGGACGCCTTCACCCTGGTCACCCCCAACTGGCACTGCCGACTGCCCGGCTACGCCTACGCCGGCCCCGACCCGGACGGGTTCATGACCCGCGACCAGGTCGTGGAGTGGCTGGCCGGCTACGCCCCGACCTTCGGGCCGCCGCTGCGCGAGCACACCCGGGTCACCTCGCTGACGGAGTCCGGCGACGGCGGGTTCGTCGTCGAGGCGGTGGGCCCCGACGGCCCGGAGACCTGGCACGCCGAGGCGGTGGTGGTGTGCACCGGCGGCTACCACCTGCCGATCGTGCCGCCCTGGGCCCCGGCGCTGTCGCCCGCCATCACCCAGCTCCACTCCGCCGACTACCGCTCCCCGGACCAGCTGCCCGACGGTGAGGTGCTGGTGGTCGGATCGGGCCAGTCCGGTGCCCAGATCGCCGAGGACCTGCACCTGGCGGGGCGCCGGGTCCACCTCGCCCTCGGCGACGCCCCGCGGGTGGCGCGCTTCCACCGCGGCCGCGACTGCATGACCTGGCTGGCGGAGATGGGGCTCTACGATACCGGCGTCGCGCAGTACCCCGGCGGCGCGACAGCACGCGAGAAGACCAACCACTACGTCACCGGCCGCGACGGCGGACGCGACATCGACCTGCGCCAGTTCGCCCGCGAGGGGATGGACCTCTACGGGCTGCTCGAGGGCGTCGCGCCCGGCGGCACCGAGCTGGCCTTCCGCCCGACGATGCGCGCCGCGCTGGACGCCGCCGACGACGTGTACCGCTCGATCTGCCGCGACATCGACCGCTGGATCGACGCCCACGGCGTGGACGCGCCGCCGGCTCCGGCGTACGAGCCCGTGTGGGATCCGGAGACCGACCCCACCTCGCTCGACCTGACCGCGGCCGGCGTCACCAGCATCGTGTGGGCCATCGGCTACCGGCCCGACTACCGCTGGGTGCGCGCCGGGGTCTTCGACGGCTCCGGCCGCCCGACCCACACCCGTGGCGTCACGTCGGTGCCGGGGCTGTACTTCCTCGGGCTGCCGTGGCTGCACACGTGGGGCTCGGGGCGCTTCCTCGGCATCGCCGCGGACGCCGAGCACGTGACCGGGCACCTCACCGGGCGCACCGGACCGGCGCTGACGGAGTCGGCGGCCGCGCTGGCGCGGCGGGTCTCGCCGGGCCCGATCCCCGCTGCGCTCACCGCTTCGTCGGTCGCGCTGGTCGGCTAGCCGGATAGGTTGGTCGGCTGTGGGAGTCCTGCGCATCGGCGCCGTCGCCGCGCACTTCGGCCGTGACATCGAGCGCTCCCTGGCCAAGCTCGCGGGCATCGTCGCCGACGCCCGGGCCGCCGGCGTGCAGCTGCTGGTGCTGCCGGACGCCACGCTGGGCGGCTACCTCTCCGACCTGCGGCGCCCCGATCCCACGAGCCTGCCGCCGGGCCTGTGCGAGGACTCCTCGGAGATCGAGCGGGTGCGCGCGCTGGCCGGCGACATGGTGCTGGCGCTGGGCTACACCGAGGAGACGGTGGTCGACGGCGAGCACCGGCTCTTCAACACCGCGGTCTGCCTCGACGGGTCGGGCGTGCTGGGGCGGCACCGCAAGGTGCACCGCCCCGCCGGCGAGTCCCTCGTGTACGACGCCGGCGACTCCTTCAGCGCCTTCGACACCCCGCTGGGCCGCCTCGGCATGCTCATCGACTACGACAAGACCTTCCCCGAGGCGGCCCGGACGCTGGCGATGGACGGCGCGACCGTGCTGGCCTGCCTGTCGGCCTGGCCGGCGTCGGTCACCGACCGCGCCTCGCGGCTGCCGCAGGACCGCCAGTCCCGGCTCTTCGACCTCTACGACTGCGCGCGCGCCGCGGAGAACCAGGTCGTGTGGGTCTCCTCCAACCAGACCGGCGTGATGGGCGGCCTGCGCTTCCTCGGGCAGGCCAAGGTGGTGGGCCCCGGCGGTGACGTCCTGGCGCGCACCTCCTCCAAGGGCGGGCTGGCCGTCGCCGAGCTCGACCCCGGGGTCGAGGTCGTCCGGGCGCGCCGGGTCCTGCACCACCTCGCCGAGCGCACCCCCGAGGCCTACGTGGCACTCCGGGCCGCCGACGCCGACGTCCCGGGGGCCTGAGGCGTGCGGATCGCCCTGCTCACCTACTCCACCAAGCCCCGCGGCGGCGTGGTGCACACGCTCGCGCTCGCCGAGGCGCTGGCCGCGCTCGGCGAGAGCGTCGACGTCTGGACGCTGGGACGGGGTGGGGACACGACGTTCTTCCGGGCCGTCGACCCGCGGGTGGGGGTGCGGGCGGTGCCCTTCCCCGAGGTCGACGGCGAGGACGTCGGGGAGCGCATCGTGCGCTCGATCGAGGTGCTGCGCTCCGCGTTCGCCGCCGAGCGGGACCGCTACGATGTCGTGCACGCCCAGGACTGCATCAGCGCCAACGCCGCACTCCCCTGCGTGCGCACCATCCACCACCTCGACACGTTCACCACCCCGGCGCTCGTGGCCTGCCACGAACGGGCGGTCGTCGAGCCGAGCACCCGGGTCTGCGTGTCGGCCGCGGTGGCCGAGGAGGTGCGTCGCGGCTGGGGGCTGGAGCCGGCGGTCATCGCCAACGGGGTCGATGCTGCACGCTTCGCCGCGGCCGCGACCGACCACGAGGGACGCGCGGGGTGGCGCAGGCACATCGGTGCGCCGTACGTCCTGGCGCTGGGCGGGATCGAGCCGCGCAAGGGCACGCTGGACCTGCTCGAGGCGTACGCCGCGATGGTCCGCTCCCAGCCCGACCTCGGCCACGTCCGGCTGGTGCTCGGCGGCGGGGAGACGCTCTTCGACTACCGCGACTACCGAGCGGCCTTCGACGCGCGTGCTGCCGAGCTCGCCGAGGAGCTCGGCACGCAGCCTGTGGTGCTGGGACCCGTCGAGGACACGGCGCTGCCATCGCTGGTGGCCGAGGCGTCGGCGCTGGGGTTCGTCTCCACCAAGGAGGGCTTCGGCCTCGCCGCGATGGAGGCGCTGGCCGCCGGGGTGCCGGTGGTCGCCCGTGACCTGCCGGTGCTGCGCGAGGTCCTGGGCACGACCGTGTCCTTCGCCGCCGACGTCCCCGCGATCGCTGGTGCACTGGCTGCGGCGCTGCGCACGCCCGGCGACCCGGCCCCGGGGCAGGCCCTAGCCGGGTCCTACACCTGGGAGCGGGCCGCGCGGGCGCACCTGGCGCTCTACCGCGAGGTCGTCGACGCCTGAGGCCTCACTGGGCGGACCTCACCGGGCGGAACTCACCGGACGAGCCTCACGGGGCGGCGACCACGACCTTGCCGATGGTGCGGCCGCTCTCGACCTGCCGGTGCGCGGCACGGAGCTGCTCGGCGTCGATCGGGCGCAGGACGGTGGTGGCGGTGCTGCGCACCCGACCCTCGTCGACCAGCGCGGCCACGTCGGTCAGCAGGCGGTGCTGGGCGAGCTGGCCGTCGCCGCCGGCGATGGGGCGGGTGAACATCAGCTCCCAGTGGAAGCTGATCGACTTCGACTTCAGGAACGCGATGTCGAGGGTCTCGGGGTCGTCGATGGCCACGATCTGGCCGAACGGGTTGAGCACGTCGACGTAGAGCTCAAGCTGTCCCGGGTCGGCGACGCGGGCGGTGAAGACCCAGTCGACGCCGTCGGGGGCAGCCGCGGCGATCTGGCCGCGCAGGTCGCCGGCACGGTGGTTGACAGTCTCCTCCGCGCCGAGGCCCCGCACCCACGCCTCGGACTCCTCGGTCGAGCTGGTGGCCACGACGCGTACGCCGGGCAGCAACGCCTCGGCCAGCTGCAGCACCATCGAGCCGACGCCACCGCTGGCGCCGACGACCAGCAGCGTGCCGGTGCTGGCCTCGGTGAGGCGCAACTTGTCGAAGAGGCCCTCCCAGGCGGTGATCGCCGTGAGCGGCAGGGCCGCGGCGTCGGCGAAGGAGAGGCTGCGGGGCTTGCGGGCCACGATCCGCTCGTCGACCACGTGGAGCTCGGCGTTGGTGCCCGGCCGCAGGATGTCGCCGGCGTACCAGACCTCGTCGCCGGGCTGGAAGAGCGTGACGTCCTCGCCGACCTCGACCACGACGCCCGCGGCGTCGAAGCCGAGGACCCGGGCGCCATCGGGGTCGCCACCGCCGCGGACCTTGACGTCGACGGGGTTCACCGACACCGCGCGGACCTCGACGAGGAGGTCACGGGCGCCGGGGACGGGGCGGGGCAGCTCGACGTCGACCTGGCTGGCCGGGTCGTCGACGGGGAGGCTGCGGGTGAAGGCGACGGCCCGCATCGTGGCGGCGGCCGGGTGGTCGGACGGGGCAGTGGCGTGGGTGTCAGTGGTCATGCCTCGAGCATGAGAGATGGGTACTAGTTACCGTCAAGGGCACCTGGTTTCTGTAGGGTACTATCACGCTCATGAGCGCCTCCACCCACCTCGCGGACAGCTGCGGACCGGGCGACGTCTACACGGCGATGTGCCCGTGCCGCGACATGCTCGACCTGCTCGCCAACAAGTGGAGCGCGCTGGCGATCGGGGCCCTCGAGGACGGCCCGCAGCGCTTCGGCGAGCTGCGTCGCCAGCTCCAGGGCATCAGCCCCAAGGTGCTGTCCGCTAGCCTCAAGCGGCTCGAGGACCACGACCTGGTGACCCGCACGGTCTACGCGGAGGTGCCGCCGCGCGTGGAGTACGCCCTGACCGACCTCGGCCACAGCGCCGCCGTACCGCTCGCCGCGCTGCGGGACTGGGTCGAGGACAACGTCACCACCCACTGAACCACTGAGCGCCCCACGGCAAGGAGCATTGGGCGTGTCCGTGCAGCAACCGTGGCGAAGCGACTGGCGTCAGCGCCCAGTTGGAACTCGCGCTCGCCTGGTGACCTGCCGGAGACATCGCCCTGTCCATCGTTCCTGGGACGGTGGGCCGCCAAGGTGCCTATTCGCCTCGTGGCCGCTATGAGGCGACGTTAGCGCGCCGTGATCGCCTTCCTGCCGCGGCTCTTCGGCCCCTGGCCAATACGCTTGCGTTGAGGCCGCCTGGTGTTCTTTTGCGACCCCGATCTATCCGACTCCACCCCCGAATCGTCCCTGGAGCCTGACAATTGTCCTCAGCGTCGTCGGCCTTGCCGTTTCGCGCGACAGGTCGCGATCGCCGGTACGTCACAGCAGTCGCGTTGTGGTTGTTGCTTGTTGTGACTGCTGTCGGCTTGGTTGCCGCTTTGGTAGCCGAATCCAGCCATGGACGGATATACGACGCGCCTGTCGTCCTGGTGGGTCCGGATGTCGTCACTCAACCGTTGGGTGAGGACACGCGCAGCCAGACCGATCGATTGAACGTGTCGACAGCTACAACGCTTCGAGAGGGGCTCGGTCGCCTAGAAGATGGCGAGGTGATTGCCGTCGTCGTATTGGACATCGAGTCATCGAGAGATGACATCTACGTCTCGTCGACAGCACACCCGAACGTTCGAGATGCCGTGATTGCAGCCCTGCAAGAGATCGAAGCGCGTTTCGGGAGGACCGGGAGAGTCGTGCCCGTCGATCGCGGCCACACACCGACGGACCGAGCAGCGTTGGAAGCTTCGTTTGTCGCAGCTGTCGCGGGCTTCTGCGCGGTATTGCTGGTGTCCCTGGGATGGGGGCCCTACTCGCGAGATCGCAGGCGTGAACTCCTCCGTGTCGCGGTGCTTGGCTGTGTTGGGGTCCTCGTAGCTGCCGCCATGGTCGCCTTCTCGAACGGATTGGCGTCTCCACGCGCAATCGCAACTTTGATCGGTGTCACGGTTGCTGTCGGCCTTGTGGCACTCGCGTTCGAGGCGATCTTCGGCTGGCCGGGACTGGCGCTTGCATTGGTGCTGAGCCTGGTCCTGCCGTCGCCGCTGCTACTCGTCGGTGATCCTGTGCTTCTCTCTTCGCCTTGGTCATCGGTGTTGCGATGGAGCATCCCTGGGGCCGGCTTCGAGATGCTTTCTGGTCGCCAATCGGGCTCCGCTGAATGGTGGTTCCTTTCGCTGGCTGTCCTGGGCGCCACGAGCGCCCTGGCCGCCATGGTGCTGTGGGTGACCCGGCATCGGGTTGCGCCTCACGCTGAACCGACCTCGTCTGGCGCTGCTCCGCTGCACAAGGCTGATCGCATCCGGCTGGCCAGCTCGGTCTCGGTCATAGTCGCGCTGACCGTGAGCTGCTTGAGCGTCGCTGCGGCTCCCCGACCGTCGCCGCTGAACTTGGCGCGGCTCACGGTCTCGACCGAGTGCGCTGCGACGGGGACGATTCGTAACGTTGCTGACTTGAACCGGGTCACGCGTCTGCGTGGAACAACCGCCTTCAAGGGTGGAGACGTCGGAGTCTCCGCGCCACTTCAAGACGGCAGGCGTCTGTGGCTGTTCGGCGACACCCTGCGAACGGTCAGTGGCGCCGAATCGCTGGTCCGGAACTCGATGCTTGTCTCCGAGTCCGGCTGTCTCGCGGTAGTGATCCCCGACGGCGGAGGAGCGGTCATCCCCTCGCGCTCTGACGGCACCGGGTACTGGCCGATGTCGATCATCACCGTCGAGCGCGCTGGCTATGACCTCGTGGACGTGTTTGCGCAGCGGGTGCGCTCAACGACGGGCGGGGGGATCTTCGATTTCGAGATCCTCGGACCGGCCATCGCGCGGTACGTCGTTCCCGCAGGAGAGACCCCGCAACTGCTGTCCGTTCGCGATCTGGGCGATGACCTGGTGGATACGACTGCCCCAATGTGGGGTGCCGCTGCGGTGGTTCGCGGCCGTTGGGCTTACATCTACGGGACCTCGCGTCGCAACAACCCGACAGAGATCTCCGGCTTCGCGCTTCAACTCGCCAGAGCAAGACCTGACTCGCTGGCCGATCAAGCGACGTGGCAGTACTGGGACGGGTCGACGTGGTCAGCTCAGGCGGACTCGTCGGTGGAGCTCATCGGATCGGACCCCTATGCGTCAGGCTGAGGTGAGACACCACTTCTGAGTTCCTTCCCTCTGCACGGGGCGGAGAAGCGAGACACCTGATGACCATGACGTTGGCCGATACGACGGCGTTCGATGATGGGGTGGTGACCCCGAGAGCTGACCGTCCGAAGCGACGCACGTTCACCGCGGAGTACAAGGCGAGGATCCTGGCCGAGTACGACGCCGCCGACCACGGCGAGCGGGGCGCGATCTTGCGCCGGGAGGGCCTGTACTCCTCCCATATGGTCGACTGGCGCAAGGCCGCCCGGGCGGGCGCAAGCTCCGCGCTTGGACCCAAGTCACGTGACCGGCGGGACCGGGAGATCGAGCAACTGCGGGCGCGTGCGGAGAAGGCCGAGGCCGAGCTGGCCCGGACGCAGGCCGCGTTGGACCTGGTGGGAAAAGCACACGCGCTCTTGGAGACGCTCTCCGAGAGCACGGGCACGCCGAAGCCGCCGCAGCGGTGATCAACCCTGCCGTCGACGAGCTCGCCGTCCACACGAGCGTGAAGCAGGCGTGCGACCTGTTGGGACGTGCGCGGGGTAGCCACTATCGCGCCCAGCGGCCCAGGGTGCATGGCCCGGCACCGAAGCGGCCCACGCCACCGAACGCGCTCACTGTCGCCGAACAGGAGCAGGTGCTCGCGGCGTTGACCAGCGAGCGGTTCTGCGACAAGTCGGTGGCGCAGACGTGGGCCACCCTGCTGGACGAGGGCACCTACTGGTGCTCGATGTCCACGATGCACCGGCTGCTGCGTGCCTGCGGCGCGGCCGGTGAACGTCGCCGGCAAGCCGTCCATCCGGCGAAGAAGAAGCCCGAGCTGCTCGCCACCGGGCCCGGGCAGATCTGGTCGTGGGACATCACCAAGCTCCGCGGTCCCGGCCGCGGGGTCTGGTTCCAGCTCTACGTCGTGCTCGACATCTTCTCCCGCTACGTCGTGGCCTGGACCGTCCAGAACGCTGAGGACTCCGAGATCGCCAAGACCATGCTCGAGGAGGCGATGGGCGACCACGGGATCCCTGAGGCGGTCCATGCCGACCGGGGCACCTCGATGACCTCCAAACCCGTCGCGCAGTTGCTGCTCGACCTGGGTGTCGACCGGTCTCATTCCCGACCGAGAGTGTCGAACGACAACCCGTTCAGCGAGTCGGCGTTCAAGACGCTGAAGTACGCGCCTGTCTTCCCCGACGCGTTTGGGTCGCTGGCCGACGCGAGGGCGTTCTGTGAGGCCTTCTTCACCTACTACAACCACGAGCACCGCCATTCCGGGATCGGGCTGCACACCCCTCCGAAGCTGCCCAAGGCCGCCTGGATCAACCAGCCCTCACCGGAGGCCCTCATACAGACCGCGTAACGAGACGTGTCTCAGACTGCTTGACATCTTCCGGACGGGGGACCGTCGCAGACGCTGTCGGTGTTCTTCCGGTCAGGGCGCTGGTTTGCTTTCAGCAAGCGTGATGAGGTTCTGGGTACCGACTTGGTTTTCTGGACGGCGCCGGCACCTCAGGGTCCGTTCACTGCTAGGCCGCCGGTCGGAGAGCTGCTATCGGACGGTGCCACCGGAACCTTGCGTTACATGCCGCTGGCGCACCCGGACCTATTGCCACGTCGCGGCTCCGTGGTGGTCTCCTACAGCAGCAACAGCACCGACTTCGGGAAGGTCTTGGCAGACCCGCTCAGTTATCGCCCAAGCTTCCTTCGCGTCCCCCTGCCGTAGCGGCCGAGCCGCCAAGGGGCGCTCCTCGGGTAGTTTGCACCACAGATCAGATGTCACCGACCCCTGCAGCAGACCCCTTCTCAACATCTTGTACTCCGCCGGGCGCATCACACGACGTGCGACCGCAGGCAGGAGCAAGTACTCCGTCAAGGTGTTGTAGTCGACTTTTTCAGGCACACGAGGGGCATCCGGAGGTCTCTTGTTGGCAGGCGTCGCCTGCAGGTACCACAGGAGGTCCGCCCCGGTGGCCTGCTGTCGGGCCCCTGCGACCCTTCACGGGTGCAGCGTCACTGACGAGATCCCCCGTCGGCGCGTCTTATCGCCGCCTAGCGTGCTGCCGACGGGTCAGGCAGGGTCTGCTAGAGCGCAGGCTCGACGCGCAGGTCATCAGAGACTGACATAGCGGCAGCCATCGGTAGGCCCTTAGTTGGGCGGCTCGACCGTCCACCTGACCCAGTCGGTCCAGTAGTTGGTGGGTCCCGTCGCGTTGCGGTCGGGTCCATAGTCGTACGACTTGTAGTCACGTGAGCTCACGGAGAAGTAAATGCGGGCTTTCGGGCCGCCGTACGGCATGCAGCTGCGGGGCACAGTCGCTGTCGCGGTGTCCGCTCTCGTCTCGATGGACGCCTTCGGGCACTTGATCCGTTCGTACCGCTTCGAGTCGGACGCAAGGAGGACGTACGCGAGCCGGGTCTTCCAGGAGCCGCCGTCCTTGACGGCGGTGAACAAGTAGCCGCGTTTGGAGCCGCTAACGTCGATGCCGACACCGATCGAGTAGAGCTCGCTCTTGACGGTCGGTTTCGCGAAACCCATCTCGACCGAGGTGGCGTCCGGGGCGTTGACGAGGTGGAACTTCTTGATGTTGAGGCTGCCGCTGCGGTCCTTGACACTGTCGCCGCGGAAGATCTGGCCCACGCTGTTGCGGAGCTCGAACGGGTCGCTGGTCGGTGAGGCGGGCTCGTACCGGCCGCGGGTGCCGGGCTTCACGACCTGGAACTTGTAGAGGCCGCGGTCGGACACGATGCCGGTGAACTCAACGCCTTCCCAGGTCCACGAGGACGTGTCGCCGGCGGTGAGAGTAACTGGGTCGCTCTCGGCGTAGATCCATCGGCCACGGACGACATAGACCTGGTACGTACCGTCGGCGGTCGCTTGAAAGTCGACGCGCATCTGATTGGGAGTGATGTCGTCGTACGGGTTGGGCCAGAACTGCCAACCGGTGTCCGGTTCCTCGCCGCTGTCGGCTCCATCGGGATCGTTGAGGCTACTAGGGACGATCCGGGTGATGATCGCGCCGCTGGGTGCTCGTCTCTCAGCATAGGTCTGGTCGGTTCCGGCGCGGTTAGCAGCGTCCGCTGTCGGTGCGGCCAAGAGGATCGAGGGAAGCAACGCGACGAGAGCGGTGGAGAGCAGGCGAGACCCGGGCATCCTTGAAGAGTAAAGGCGCCCGGTCGAGCACACGTCGGTTCGCACGATGCGGATGCACAGCAGTCTCGGGCTCTGGTGCCGAGAACGCGTGGTCGATGCCCTCGCCAGTCGAGACAAGCCGTCGCTGGCGGGCTCAGACTGGCGCCGTCAGCGGGTTGGCCGGACCGGCATATCGGGTCGGTCCACTCAGCCGCTTCCGGAACGTCTAGACCGGCGATGGACTGCGTTTGCGCAGGTCAGAGCCTAGTTCAGGCCTTTGCTCGATCGCAGAGCGAGCGAAGTGCCGCTGTCGCCGACGCTGCGGCACAGCCACTCCAGAACGCACGTCAACCGATCACGCAGGAGAGAGCAGTGTTCAACCACGAGGCCTACGAGGCCATGGAGTCGGCGGCTACTTGGGTGGAGTACTTCCAGTCCTACCCGCGGTGCGGCCACACCGTCATCGTCCAGGGCGCGGCGGTGGAGGTCGGCAGCGGCAAGGTCGCCTGGCGGGTCTCGACAGCGGAGTCTGGCGAGTACTTGGCCACCGACTTCGCGGACGACCGGGAGGCCGCCGAGCAGGCCGCTCAGCAGTTCATCGACGAGCACATCGACCCTGACTCCTGCGAGGTCGACTACTGCACGCCGGAGTTGTCCCGCGAGATCCAGCGCGAGACGACTGAGATGATCGACTTGGTCATTCGCCTCACCGATCCGCAGTGACGGCTAGCAGCGCCGGCCGCATCGGGCGTCCGGCGCTGCCTGCCCTTCGCAGATCGAGGCCACGCCTGGGGTCGCGTCCGCGCCCACGGAGATTGGCTTGGCCACCACCGAGCCGAGGGGGTGCGGTCAGTCCGCTCGGACGTACCAGAATTGGCTGGGCTTGCCGCTCGGAGCCACGGTGGTGACGAGGTGCCCGCGGTCCTTCATAGTGTGGAGGGCGTCGTACACGCTGATGTAGACGACGTCGGGGATGCGGCGCCAGACCTCGTGCAGACGCAGGCCCTTCTCTCCGACTGTCCAACCGCCGCGTTCGATCAGCGCCTCGATCTCGCGGCTACAGGCCTCGACGGACAGGTGCCTCACGTCCGGGTAGTGCGACGGGCTCCGGAGCGTCTCGTCACCCTCGGGTACGTCGATGAGCAGCCAGTCGCGCTGCAGTTGGTTGCTGACCCGTTCCAGGCGTTTCGGACGGCGCCCTTGTCCGGCCCGAACTGCTGCTCGAGCAGTCGCAGCCAGCCGACCCAGTTCTCCAGGACACCCGCTTCGTATCTCTGCAGGACGAACTCTCGCATCGCGGGATCGATGCCGCGCGGCCCGCTACGTGCGGCACCCGAGGATGCCGGCGCGCTGGCGACCTTTCCGTGCTGACCGCAGTAGCATGGGTCCGCGTCGCAGAGGTGGCAGTAGTCGCTCATGTGGGTCCCTGGTCCTCGGGAGGTCTTGTCACGCGGCGCCCTCGGGGAGGGCGGTCCGCTTGATGTGCTGCAGGGTCTCGACGATCGCGTCGACGTCTGTGTCGGGGAAGACGTAGTCGGGGCCGGTGGGGGCGTGGTCGGTGTAGGGGGATTCGAAGAGGCGGCCCGGCTCCATGACGCCGTTCTTGGTCAGTTCGTCGACGATCAGGTTGATGAAGCGGATCTGGTCGGCAGTGAACCTGGAGCCGTCGAGGTAGTTCTCGAACGCCTCGGTCGCTGCTGCCCGATCGAGTCCGACGAGGTGCCGGACGAAGACACCGAGTCCGCCCTGTCCGGTGGCCCAGGTGATGTCGGTGTCCTGACCTCCGGAGGCGATGAGCATCTGCTCCAGCTCCGTCAGGTCAGCGGCGGTGATCTGCTTGTTGCGGCGCAGGCGCTGGAGGGCGAGGTTGTCGAGGTGTTCGCGGAGGTAGGCCTCGGCCTTGGCGCGGAAGCGTTCGAAGTTCGTCCCGGGCGTGACCCGGGGGAGGACGACCTCAACGCCCTCGCCGAGCGTGTCCTCGAAGTCGGTATAGACGGGGTTGCGTGGGGTCTTCTCTAAGAAGCGGGCGAGCCCGCGGATGCGGAGACGCGCGAGTTCGAGCATGGGGAGGGTGACGTCGATCCACCACTCGTCGCCGGCCACTGATTCGAGCAGGACGGCCTGCTCGGCCACGGACGGGATGGTGGTCTTGCCGAGCAGCGCGGCTGCGATGTGCTGGATCGACTCCCGCAGCCGTTCGGCGAGCACGGCGTCACCGTCGAGTTGGGCGAGCTGGCGGCGCAAGACGAGCAGGTCGAAGCGCTTGGCGTCCTCGTCGTCGTCACGGACCGAGGACGGCAGCCCGGCCAGAGTGAGCAACGCTTCGGAGTCCTCGGGTGCGATGCGGATCCAGGCGTCGACGTCGGCGTACTTCTCGACGGCGCGGCGGTGCGGGCGGACGACGAAGTTGTCGAGGTTCATCCCCGCAACCACTTCGTGCAGCGTCGCGACAGTGCTTGATCGCAGATCGGGCTCCTGGTCACCGAGTCCGGTGACGAGTCCAAGCCGGGCTTCGAAGAGGCGTTGGGACAGTGACTTCTGGGTCTGGCCCTGGGAGCCGGGGAGGTCCTGGCTGAAGTACTCGAGGTTGCCGCAGAAGTCGAAGACCAGGAAGTCCTGCTTGTCCTCGCCGGGGCCGAACAGGTCGGGGCACAGACGGGTGCCGCGGCCGATCATCTGCCAGAACTTCGACTTCGAGCGGACCATCTTGAAGAAGACGAGGTTGACGACCTCGGGTACGTCGATGCCGGTGTCGAGCATGTCGACGCTGATCGCGATGTGCGGCGCTTTGTCGTGGATGGAGAAGTCGTCGATCAGCGATTGGGCGTACGGGGATCCGTGGGTGATGACGCGGGCGAAGTGGCCGGCGAGCTCGGGGTAGGCGAGGTCGAACCGCTTGGCGATGAACTCGGCGTGCTTCTGGGACTTGGCGAAGATGATCGTCTTTCCGAGTCGGTCACCGCCGGCGACCTTGTAGCCCTGCACCATCAGCGTCTCGAGGACCTTGTCGACGGTGTCCTCGTTGAACAAGAACCGATTGATCTCCTCGGCGCCGACCTCGTCCGGCGGGCCGTCCTCGCCCCAGTCGAGGGTGTCCCACTGGTCCTTCTCGTCCTCGGTGAGGTCGTCGTACTTGATGCCCGAGCGGAGGAACTGGGTTCCGACGCTGATGCCCTTGGGTGGGACCAGGTAGCCGGCCTCGACTGCTTCGTCGAGGGAGTAGTTGTCGGTGGGGACGCCGTCCTCGAGGTGGAAGAGCCGGTAGGTGTTGTGGTCGACCTCGTCCTTGGGTGTCGCGGTGAGGCCGACGAGGAGTGAGTCGAAGTAGTCGAAGATCGCGCCGTACTTGGCGTAGACCGAGCGGTGGGCCTCGTCGATGACGGTGAGGTCGAAGTAGCCGGGCCCGAAGCGGCGGTGGCCGTCGTCGATCTCGTTGATCAGATTCATCATCGTGGGGTACGTCGAGACGTAGACGCGTCCCTCGATGGCCTTCTCAGTGACGAGGTTGACCGTGGTCGAACCGGGCAGGTGCTGCTTGAACGCGTTGGCGGCCTGGTTGACCAAGGCGGTGCGGTCGGCGAGGAACAGCACCCGCTTGACCCAGTTCGCCCTCTGCAGCAGGTCGACCAGGGCGATGGTGGTGCGGGTCTTGCCCGATCCGGTGGCCATCACCAGCAGCGCCTCACGCTGCTTGCGATCGAACGCATCACCGACAGCCTTGACGGCGCGCACCTGGTAGGGGCGGCCGGCGATGTCGGTGTTCGCCTGCGCCAAAGTCAGCGGGAGCTTGGTCTGGCGGCGCTGGATCAGTAGCTCGAGCTCGTCCCGGGTGTAGAAGCCCTGAGTCTCTCGGGGCGGGTAGCCGCCGGCGTCGTCCCAGATCCGGTGCTCGTAGCCGTTGGTGTAGAAGATGACCGGTCGGCGGCCGAACTGCTTCTCCAGACAGTCCGCGTAGAGCTTGGCCTGCTGTTGGCCGACTTCCGGCGACTTCGATGTTCGCTTGGCCTCGACCACCGCCAACGGGAGACCGTCGGCGCCCCACAGGACGTAGTCGACGAAGCCGTTGCCCTCGGCGTTGGGCATGCCGGTGACCGGGTACTCGCGGTCCCGCTCCTCATCGAGCGCCCATCCGGCTTCGTGGAGGAGTACGTCGATGAAGAGGTCGCGGGCGGCGGCCTCGTCGTAATCACGGGTGTCGGGCGCGGCCTCCGCCTGGGCTGCGGCGATCTTCGCCTGAAGCTCGGCGATCTCCGCATCGCGTGCTGCGACGAGCTCGTCCTTCTCGGCCAACGCGCGGGCGTGGGCCTCGTCCTGCTCCTTGAACTTGGCTGCAAGGCGGGTGACGTCCTCGCGGGACAGAGGCGCCGCCTTGGCCGCGAGTGCCGGGTCGAACTGTGCCTGCAGCGGCACCACCGTCGGCGCCGGAGAGTGGTGGTAGGACGTCCAGACGACGACATTGAAGAGTTCGCGCAGCACCGCGAGCGACACGTCCTGGCGAATCTGCCGGTTCTCGTGCACCGCGGTGTTGGCAATGCGTCTGATCGCGGTCAGCTTCTGCGTGATGCCCTGGGGCACCTTGGCTTTGAACGCAGCGTCACCGATCTTGGCAGCGAGGTCGTCGCGGTACGGGAGCGGCAGAGAGAGGACGTCGTAGAGGTAGCCGACGAGTTCCTCGACGACGCGGCGGCTGTAGAAGCACGCCGATCGGGGGTCGGACGATAGGTACGACTCGGCCCGGGCGCAGTCGTCATGCAGTGACGGCAGCGTCTGGCGGACGAAGTCGAAGTTCCCCATCGCGACTACTTCTCGTCCTCATCGATGTCGAAGTGGTCGGCCAGGCGCTCGAGAGTGAACTCCTGGCGGAGCTTGCAGGCACTGTGCTGGCTAGCAAACATCCCCTTCTCCCAGAAAGCCTCGCTCTGAGGTCGTGCGTCAAGCCACTCCACCGGCACGACCCACTCCGCCAAGTCGTCGTCAGCATCGTTGTAGTGCGCGTGAGGCGGATCAGCGAGGTCCAGTTCGGCCAGCCTGGTCCAGCCATCACCGATGTCGACTTTGACCTCGGCCCACCGTCGCGCGGGGGCAAGGGTTCTCCCCACGCCCACGAATCCCGTGCCGGGAAGATTCACCCAGACCCGTGCGCCCTCGGGTAAGGACCTCATCGTCTGGGAGTAGAACTTCCCGCCGCCTGCCGCGATGAAGTTGAACCGGCGCGCATCCTCCCAATTGCGATTGCCGCCGTAGGAGACGTACCAGTCGAGGCCGTTCCATGATGCGCGCTTGCCCTTCTTTGCGGCGGTCGACGTAGCCGTCGGTGCGCTCTGCTCCGCCGAAGCCAGCCATGACCGAGCGAGGTAGCGCCGTCCATCGTCCTCCAAGTAGGAGAAGAAGACCGCGTTCACAGGGACCCCGAAGTCACGCAGGTAGTTGACGATGCGCTCCGAACTGGCGTCTAGTTCGGCGGCCACGATCGTGAGGCGAAGCTCGCCGTTCAGCTCATCCGGAGGTGCGCTAGCGAAGACGTCCTCGAAGGCGGCTTCGAACGGCTGGTCGAGGTGCTTGGTGGCAATGTCGATGATGTCGTCGCGCGACAGAGTCGAGGCCCACGAGCCGTAGTCGAGTACCTGCGCGACGACCTCGCGGGGCGTCTTGTCGCGCTTGAGCTCCAGCAGGTTGAGATTGCCCTCGCCATCGATCGCCAGCAAGTCGAGGCGCGGGCCGTAGGGCGTGATCACCTCACTGCCGATCACTAAGAGGCGTTCGCCTAGTAGTGAAGGGTCCCGCTTCAGGAACTCGTGCAGGTCCTTCTCAGCAGGCAGCACCGACGTCGTCAACGGCTTGGGCTCATCGCCGTCGATCCGCCACATCCTCATCTCAACGGGCAAGGGTCACAGCTCCCCTCGGAAGGCGCGGGACTGGAGGGAGGCGAAGAGCTTGTTCTCGGCGACGGTGGCGCTGCCGAGCAGACCGCGCTGCTCGGCAACGCGCTGTGCGCGAGACACAAAGTCACGTTGACGTTCAACCGCCACTCGAGGCAGTGGCATGGTCTCCAACTTCGCCTTGGATACGTTCTTCATGGATCCACCTGTCCCGCTGGAGAGACGGCTGATCCTCCGCCGAATGGCGGGCGTGCTGAATAGCGCTTGGTAGAAGATGGGCTCCGCATCGCCCTTCCATTGGAAGCGCCAGACCTTGTCGGGCAGGGCCAGGTTTGGAGGCGTTGTCGACACGTAGGCCACAGCGCCGACGAGCTCAGTCGTGTTGGCGCGGCTCATCAGCAGGTCGCCAGCGCGCACGAGGTGATCGGTCGGAGGCGTGTAGTCGGAAGGCAGAGGCTTCGACTCGTGCGGCTTGAACTGTCCGGTGGTCACTGCGCTGATCTTCAGCACACGGTAGGGAGTTTGTGAAGCGGAGTCAGCTGCAACAAGGTTGCGGCCTCCCGCCAGATTGGCGACCGAGCCGAAGTCAACGCTCTCCATCGACTCGTCAGGGTCGCCGAACATTTCGCGGAAGATCGACTGGGCGAGGGAGTCGAAGTGGGCGAGGACTTGGCGGCGCTTGGCGCGGAGGGCGTCGGCGTGGTCGAGGATCGCGGCGATGCGCCGCTGCTCGGGGAGGGGCGGCGTAGGAATCTGCGAGCCCCTGATTATCCGATCCGAGACAGCGGGATAGCTTGCGCCCGTTGCCTTGCGGACCATGTCACCGATGAACGCTGGCGATTGAACCCAGTGGAACAGATAACGGCCATCTAGGTCGTGGCCTGCGCGGAGCACGGTAAATCCCGTAGACGCCGTTGCGCCGTCGAGACCGGGAGGAACGACAGCGACCGCGTTGAGGTTGGGCCGCACCGTCGAGACGAGGACGTCACCAGCAGCAACGAGTTGGCGGGCCCTACTGGGTGCCGCGGACCCGACCGTGGGGGTGGCTCCGGTAACGCGCTTGCTGGAGTTGTCGACCGCGCTGAGGTCGATGTATTCGAACTCGCTGTCAGGCTCGCGGCTCGGGTTCCAGGTCTTCACGGGTTCGGTGAGTTCACCGATCGGCACGGCCTTCACGAAAGCATCGCCTTCAGCTCGACCAGCCCCTGGGCGATCTCGTGTTCCAGGGTCTCGATGTCGGCGATGATCTCCAGCGGTTCGCGGTGCTCGATCTCGTCGTGGACGATCTCCTTATAGCGATTCAGGGAGAGATCGTAGCCCTGGGCGACGATGTCGGCCTTGGGCACCAGGAACGATTGCTCGGTGCGAGCACGTTCCTTCTCCAGCCACGTGGTCTCCACAGGCTCAACCGACGTGTGTCGGCTCTGCCACCGGCTGAGCAGGTCCGGGAGGTCGTTGGCCTCGACGAGGCTGCGCTTGTCGTCGAGCGAAAAGCCATCAGCACGGACGTCGTAGAACCAGACGGCGTCGGTGCCGCCGGAGTTGGTCTTGGTAAAGAACAAGATCGCGGTGGAGACACCGGCGTACGGCTTGAAGACACCGGACGGCAGCTTCACGACGGCGTCGAGCTTCTGGTCCTCGACCAGCATCTTGCGCAGTGCCTTGTGGGCGGTGCTGGACCCGAACAGCACTCCGTCCGGGACGATCACGGCAGCGCGTCCGCCGGGCTTCAGTAGCTTGAGGAAGAGGGCGAGGAAGAGGAGCTCGGTCTTCTTGGTCTTGACGATCCGCTGGAGGTCCTTGGCGGTGGACTCGTAGTCGAGCGAGCCCGCGAAGGGCGGGTTGGCCAGGATCAGGGTGTACTTGTCGGCGTCCCCCGCGGCGCCTTCGGAGAGGGAGTCGCGGTAGCGGATGTCGGGGGACTCGATGCCGTGGAGCAGCATGTTCATGCTGCCGATGCGGAGCATGGTGGAGTCGAAGTCGTAGCCGTGGAACATCGAGGCATGGAAATGCTTGCGCTGCGCCTGGTCGAGCAGCGCCTCGGCGTGGGTCTCGCGGACGTACTCGCTGGCGGCGACGAGGAAGCCGCCAGTGCCGCAGGCGGGGTCGCAGATCTCGTCGCCCGGCTTGGGTGCGGTCATCTTCACCATCAGGTCGATGATGTGGCGCGGGGTGCGGAACTGGCCGTTGACGCCGGCTGAGGCGATCTTGGAGAGCAGGTACTCGTACAGGTCACCGTTGGTGTCGCGGTCGGCCATCGGGATGTCGTCGAGCATGTCGACGACCTTGGACAGCAGCGCCGGGGTCGGGATGGTGAACCGGGCGTCTTTCATGTGCTCGCTGTAGGTGGAGCCGTCGCCCAAGCCGCGCAGGAACGGAAAGACCTCGTCGGCGATGGTCTTGTGCATGACCTCGGGCGAGGTGTTCTTGAACTGGCTCCACCGCAGGTGGACCTGGCCGGGCAGGAACACCGGGTTCTCGACGGCGGCGCCGGTGACCCGGGCCTTCTTCTCGGCCAGGGTCTGGATGTCGTCGAGGCGTCGGATGAAGAGTAGGTAGGTGATCTGCTCGATCACCTCGAGCGGGTTGCTGATGCCGCCAGACCAGAACGAGTCCCAGACGCGGTCGATCTTGCTCTTCAGCTCACCCGTGATCACGGGATTTACCTTAGTGACCGCTGAGCCGGTGGACGTGGACATGGGCGACCTCCTGCCGACCGGTCCTTCCGGGCAGCCTTGCAGGATGGCGCAGGCCTCCGACAGTGGTGCGAAATCTCGCCACAGGATCGCCGCGGGGGGGACCTCGAGGGGGCACGATTCGGCCTGCTCGAGGGCGTCCGAAGCCCCTTCTCCGGGGGCAACTGTGCCCGGAGAGTGCCCGGAGGCCGTTTTGGGCACAGTAGTTGTCGCTTCAATGACTGTTCGGAGCGACCTCAGAAACGACAAAACCGCAGGTCAGGGGCCTGATCTGCGGTCTCATCGGTCTGCGCGCCTGTAGGGATTCGAACCCCAAACCTTCTGATCCGTAGTCAGATGCTCTATCCGTTGAGCTACAGGCGCCCATCGTCCCGGGGTGGCCGCGACGACTGGTCGATACTAGCGAACCCCTGACGAGGAGCCGAATCGGCGGGTCTCGGGGCTCGCTGGGCTGGGTGGCCTCGACGCCCGCTCGTCGCTGGCGCCCCTCGCTGCTCGACCACCGGAGAGGGCCCGCTCGACCGCCGAGCCCACCGCCCACCGGCACTGCGGCGTACGGCGCTGTGACCTGCCCCACGACCCTTGGCTCGATCCAATATGCGGACACCGATGTCCGGATTAGGGTCGCCGCACCGTGTGCGTGGCTGGCA
>LULK01000127.1_pt2 | contig 33308 bp, 26 predicted proteins | sample 728181 | NCBI WGS metagenome assembly LULK01 (sample SAMN03860291, study PRJNA289734) | marine metagenome | biome: seawater column; feature: ocean; material: water; isolation source: Red Sea water column Station 169 - depth 10m | place: Saudi Arabia: Red Sea | collected 2011-10-15 | depth 10 m | reverse complement strand
TTCTTCATCTGTGTGAAGTGTAATTTCAGTACAGATATTAGTCATACTAACATCTAAATTATTCATAGCATATGCTAAAGGATTATTTTTATTAACATTGTCCTTAAACATAATATATGGTTCACCGGTTTCTACTCTAGTTTTAAGAATTTCTAACCAAAGTTTCATAGCATCACCATCTCTATCTTGTAAACGCCTCATAAAGGCATCATCTACAACTACACATTGGTGAAGATTAAGACATTGTCTATTTGGATCACCTTTTGGTCTACGAATTTGCATAAACTCATTAATATCAATGTGATTAATATCTAAGTTTACAGAGGCAGCACCTCGGCGGACTGAACCCTGATTAGTAGCTATAATTGCAGAATCATAAATTTTACACCAAGGCACTACACCTTCAGACTTACCATTGCCTGTAATTGCTGTGCCTCTGGGTCTAATTCTTGAAACACTAATACCTACACCACCCCCGAGTGCTGTAAGTTTCATGAGTTCAGCGTTAGTTAATCCAATTCCCCTAATGCTATCAGGTGTATCAATACCAAAACAGCTGATGGGAAGGCCCCTATCGGTCCCAGTGTTAGACAACACGGGAGAAGCAAGGCCAATCCAACCGTTCCAAATGTATCTGAAGAACTTACTTTCCAGATCTGGTCTATTAATGCGTTCTGCGATTGCCTTCGCGACCCTTCTATATGCTTTCTTTGGTGTTTCATCTGGCAATAAATATCCCTTTGATATAGTTGCTACACCAACTTCATCCATCCATTCAGGGTAATCCTTCCCCGCAACCCACTGGGTTGTATCTGCTACTAAGTTTCCGTCCATTTTTAAAATATTGATTCGTCCCACTGCAAGTGACCCTTGCTGTAGTTTGTTACTCTATTTGCAAAGAAATCAGTGTGTTGCTTACCCGCTGATAAGCTGTCAAACCATTTCATTCTCTTAAGTGCATTTGGGTCAATTCCATTTACTACTGGATCATATCCTAAGTCACCTAATTTCGTATTTACTCTATGTTTAATAAAGCAAATTAAATCTTCTTTAGAACATCCTTCAAGGTCTCCTAACTCATAAACTTTTTCAATAAAATCAAGTTCAAGTTGTAAGGAAAGAAGGGCTGCTTCTGTTACTGCGGCTTTGAGGTCCGGAGTGTCGAGCTCAGGGTTTTCCTTGATAAGTGTTCTAAATAACCAACATCCCGCTTCTGAGTGCATGCTTTCGTCTCTAATGCTCCACTCAACAATTTGTCCCACTCCCTTAAGTTTGTTTCGCATCTTGAAAGAGAGAAGTACGGCGAAGGAAGAAAATAAGTTAACTCCCTCCGTAAAAGCAGAAAATATTGCAAGCGATTTGGCAATCTCATGCCAATCTTTTTCGCCATCAAAACTATCCCTAATTGACATAAGATTCTCAATCTTAGCCATTGTAGTCTCGTCTTCGAGAAATTCGCTAAAGTCGTCAAGTCCAAGTTCTTCATTTAATAGTGAATATGCTTCGGCGTGTATTGTTTCCATAGCCCCAAAGGTGGTCGCCATTGCTATGATTTCTGGTTTCCTAAACCATTTTGTAACCAATCCTGTCCAATAGTCATTTACTACTGTTTCGGTTTGGGCAAAGCCCTTTAAAATAGAACCAATTATGTTTTTTTCTGTTTCTGTTAAATTCTGTTTCCAATCATTAATATCACTCATCATTGGTACTTCAGTATGAATCCAATGTGCCTGTTGTTGTTTTAACCAATAATCAAATGCTTCGGGATATTCGAATGGCTTATACACAATTCGTTCTGTTTTCAGGTCTTTCTTTGCCATTTTGATTTATAATTTTTATTTGTTGTAGCGATAAATACAGTATATACTGTTAAAAGTTAAAAATATTCTCAGCAGCCCTCTGGAGATTTCTTCGTTCATTTCCTGTAAAACCAGCTCCGTCAGGACTGCTGTTCTCTTCGTTATTTATTCTATTAGTGAAATCAATTTTTCCTATAGATGTATCCATAAGTGCATGGAAAGTTAAGCCATCAGCTCCATATCTGTTTTTCATAATATGGAATCTACCAGTACCATTCTCTTTATCTTCTGTTTTCCTTGATAATGAAATAGCAAAATCTGAAATCATAATTTTTGAATAACTTTCTGCGATTTGGTCACCTTGAATAATATTATCTCGAGCTGCTGATCTATTACTTTGTGATGCTGTCCATATAGGAATTTTTAATTCAGTAGCCAAACCTCTTAACGAAGTATAGATATCATCTAGTTTATCTCGTTTTTCTTTACCATTTCTAGTGTATAAAAGATCCGCATAATCTAGCACAATAAGATCTGGTTCAATACCCTGGCCGCGGCATTTATCTACATGCGCTAAAATTGTATTTACATTAGCTTTACCCGCAGGATATTGCTTAATGTATAATTTTCCTCTCATATTTTCTAACTCCTCTTTAACAGTTGATTTATGAATTTTTATTTCGTTTACAGGTATTTCTGTAAAGAAAGCATCATATCTTTGACCAACATAAACATCAGATAATTCAAGAGTATAATGTAGCACTGTATATCCTAATTTAACTGCGTGGCCTCCTAGAGCGACTAATGCCCATGATTTACCACCACCAGGATTTCCTACTAGTAGTCCCAAATCACCTGTGCCTAACCCACCACTTAATAATTGGTTGATTTCATTCCAGGGTGTTTCGATTGTATTTCTGGCTTCTTCTTGATATCTAGCTTCAATTTCATCCATATAATCATGGCCAAGATTTTTTTCTACACCTGCTTTAAGTGCGTTATCAATAAGTCTACGAATATCTTCATAATTTCCTATTTCAAGTAGATCGACTGAGGAAAGAAGGGCAGATTTAAGTGTTTGGTTTCGGCAAAAATCAAGAAAGGTTTGTTTAACAAAATCAAGATCTTGTGATTTAGTAGATTTGAATGTTTCTTTAAGTTGTTCTTTTACAGCAACTTGTTGAATTTCATTACGAATTTTTTCTACTTCAACCTTAAATACCTCCATTGTAGGAGTAGTTCTAAATTCATTAAAGTATTCTAGAGTTTTACTTATAATCCACTTATTAGCTTCATTATCAAAAAAATCAGGTGATACTATATCGGCTACTTGTTGTAAAAATTCTCTATCTTTAACAAGTGTAGATAATACCTTAATCTGAAAATTATGACCGTACTGTTCTAATTTACTCATGTGTTAATTTTGCAAGATTATTTAATTTAAGGAAATGCTCATTTAACCATATGTCAGGGTTTTGTAAGTTATTTCCCATATAATCTTCATTATATAACATAATAAAATCATTTCGGTGGAGCAAATCTGTTGGGCGAGAAGCTAAATCACTTATTTGGTTCTTTATTTGGCCAGACATAATAGGATCTTTAAGTGACATCATCTTTTCATTTATTTCTAAAGTTGCTCTATTTTCAATAATTCGTTTATGCATTAAACTATCTTGTGTTGAAGCATAATGTACAAGATAATCTAAATTAATTTCTTTTCCCGTAATATCAGGAAGTACCTTAGTCATTTTTTTAGGGCCTAAACCTTTAATACCTTCAAGATTATCTGATTTATCTCCCATTAAACATTTATACATTAAAAAATTATGAGCGGGTATTCCATATTCAGTAAATATTTGCTCTTTTGTATAATATTTTTTCTTATTTGGTGACCAAACTACAATACGATCATTTACTAGTTGTAAAAAATCTTGGTCAGCAGACATAATAATTGCTTCGTTTTCTAGCACATTTTGCGCGATATATGCAATTACATCATCAGCTTCAACATGATCCACACTATAAACATCAATTGGAAGCAACTCAAGGTAACTAAGTAATCTTCTAAATTGAATTTTCATTGCTTCTTTTTCATCCTCTAAAGAATTAAAAGCATCAAATTTAGTTACTCGTTTAGGAACACGCTGTGACTTATAATTTGGGTTAATTTTTCTTCGTCTTTTACTACCCCCTGCTCCATCATAAACAACGATTACCCTAGTAGGATCCATTTCTCTAATAGCAAAAGCAAGCGATTTCATAAATCCCATGATACCACCTACAGGTACACCTTTTTCATTAAGTGAACCATTTACAGCAAACGCTCTTAAAAATATATTTAGTCCGTCAATGAGAAGCACCCTGTCATTAGGGTGCTTCTCTTCCGGGGATATGTTATTTAGAATATCTTCGAAATTACTCATTTTCAGTTATGGTTTCTTCGGGGTCACGATCCAGACCATCCTCCTTTTCATGACGATACTTCATAATGTATTTATCACAAAGGGCTTCATACAATTCTTCTTTAGCTGTAGGGTGGCTTTCTAACAAATCTCCAAACTCTTTAGCTAAAAACTGGTGAGTTTCTCCATCTGCTGTGGTATACTTGTACCAAGCTCCTCCTTGCTTTACAATCTTGTATTCTTTAAGCAATTTTAAGGTACCATAAATGTCGTCAATCCCGGAATCGTAAAAGACGTTATAACGAACTTTTCGGTTAGGTGGGCCTAGGCGGTTTTTAACAACTACACATTCAACTTCTTGCCCGACTACTTCATCCACACCATTAACTTTCTCTTTAATCTTGCCTACTCCTTTGAGTCGCAAACGAACTGAGGCATGGAATTGAAGCGCTTTACCTCCTGATGTTGTATACTGGTCTCCAAACGGCATCGCGTTTAGTTTTTGACGTAACTGATTAGTAAATACACACAGGATTTTTTGCTTACCAATTAAATTAGTAATTTTACGCATTGATTTAGACATAATGATTGCCTTAGCAGTAGCATAACCATCTTTATCATAGTCGGCTGCAGACTCAATTTTCGTGGTTGCGGCGGCTACAGAGTCTACTACAATAGTCACTAGTTTATCTTTATTCTTTTCGCGAATTTTTACGATGATGTCTTCCATTGCTTCAAAAACATCCTCAATGGTATCAAGAGGAATATAAAGCATCTTATCGACATCAACTCCTATGGCGGTTAAGAACTGTGCATCTAGTGCTGATTCAGTATCAATATATATTGCCACACCGTCTTGCTTTTGTGTAGAAGCAATTACGTGAGCTGCAAGGAGGGATTTACCGCTTTGCTCTAGGCCCGTAATCTCAACAATTTTACTAACAGGCAAACCCCCGTTTGGTCTGTTAGAGATCGCCAAATCGAGAGGTGTACATCCAGTGGATACCCACGAAGTAACATCTGTTGGTGATTCTTCTCCCCCATTAAGAAAGTAGGCAACTTTATTATATTCTTTACTGAATTTCTTATTTAGCGAAGATGCTAATTCATCAGTAAGACTTCCCCCATCCAGGGCTTTATTGTTGGATTTTTTAGCCATATTAACCGAATAAATCGTCTATTTTAGAATCGAGGTCAACTTTTTCTTTTGCAGGTGTTGTAGCCTCTACTGTTTCCTGCTCTTCACTTGGTGCTAAGTATTTTTGAAGTGATTCTTTCATTTCATCAAATGAGTACTTATTAAATAAATCAATAACATTCTTTTGATTCTCGAGGAACGACTCAATAGTTTCAGCACTATCTGAAAGTGGGGTTTGAACTGGCTTAACACGAACAGTAGTTGTGTCATACATTTTACCAGTTTCTGCTGCTGGAATAACTTCTACAGTAACATCTCGTCCCTGAGCAATATCAGTAATGTCACCATAATCTTCATCCATCATAACCCCAAGGAGTTCTTGGTAAACCATCTTACCAAATTCCCAAAAACGTACACCTTTATCTTCTTCACCTCTAACAATTACAGGTGCAAACGTACGCATTTTAGGGTAAAGTTTCTTTGCTAATGCCATATTATCTGGGTCATTAGACTTACGTAATTGTGATGCAAACTCCAAGATTGGATCAGACTCATCAAAATTTGAGAGTGACATCATTCTGGGTTTGTCAATACCGAAGTAGAAATACAATTCAGTAAATGGTATTTCTTTATTATGCTTATAAGGCACAATACGAATAACTGATTTTTCACCACTAGGTGGTTTCCAAAAGTTGGCTTTATAGTCTGATTTTGACTTGCCGTTGGACTTATTTTGCAAGCGGTCCATGCGCTTTCTAATTTCATCTAGATTCATGACCTTTTAATTTTGGGTAAATATAATACCCTAGGTCAGGAAATCCAAATTTTACCAGCGGGCCTTTACAAACAACTAAAATATCTTTCCCCCCTATCACAAAGGATAGTAACTACATTTTTAGCATATTTTTCTTCAATTAATCTTTCTGCAACTAAAAAATTAGCGGCAGCAGAAAAACCTACGAATAAACCATATTGCTTAGCTAATGATTTAGATTTTTCAATTGATTCCTCAGTAGATACCGTTTCAATACGATCTATATCTTTTAAGTCTACTAAAAATTTACTACCATCTCCTATACCCTGAATACCATGTAGTCCAGGTTCTCCACCTGACATAACTGGAGATTCAGCGGGTTCTAAAGCTACTAATTTACATACCGGGTATCTATTTTTTATAAATTTACCAGCACCCATTATAGTTCCTCCTGTTCCTGTACCTGCTACAAAAGCATCAATAGGTTTATTATAATCAAAATCTTTACAGATTTCCATGCCTGTAGTATACCAATGAGATTCTATATTTTGTTCGTTATGAAATTGATTAAAATTAAACCAACCATTATCTTTAGCTAATTTATTTCTAAGTAAAATAGCACCATCAAAATCACCAGCAGGTACCTCTATTAATTCAGCACCAAACGATTTTAACATAACTTTGCGTTCAGTACTCATATTAGAAGGCATTACTATAACGCATTTAAAGCCTAGATTAGCACAAAACATAGCTAATGAAATGCCCATATTACCCGAAGTAGCTTCAATTATAGTGTCTCCAGGTTTAAGTTTACCATTGCGTATAGCTATTTTTAAAATCCAAGCTACAGGCCTATCTTTTACTGATCCACCCGGATTTAAAAATTCTGCTTTACCCCATAGAGTACCATTTGGGAACTCAAACTTTAGTAGGGGGGTATTACCTACCGTATCTAACAATAACATAACCTTTTATTTAAATTATTCTACTTCAATGATTGTTTTTAAACGTGTTCTAACTTTTTTAAATCCACCAGGGCGAGTTAAAAGAAGACTATTTCGGAACCGCGTCCAATCCACTTGATACGTAGTATCTAAGACACCATTATTTAAATATCTTATTACTTCGTTTAAAGCATTTATAGTATATAAAGTATTAGTTTGTTTTTTCCTATGTACAAGTATAGTATTTGGTAATTGTAGGTTGTAGACCGGACCGTCTATATTATAGGTCAACATTGTTTTATTGTCATCTAATGCAACTAGAACAAAAATCTTATTAAATAATATATCGTGCTCCTCTAATATTCTTTCTACAACTTCATTTACCCCTTCATCTTGCAGGAAGGTGCAATAAAGTTTATTGTTCATTTGAGTATATATTGTGTTATTCTACAATAAATATCAAAGGTCCTTTAAAGAAGAGTACGTATACCCTTTTTTAATTTTAATTGGAAAATCAGATGAAACTATTGCCTTAATTGATTGAAGTGTTTCCTTACCATCTTCGACCGCAAAATCTATTAATATAGAGTCATACACATATAAAATTATCTTACTCTTTTTATCTTCAAGTAACTTAAATAACCTAGATAACATTGTAAAGTTATACTCCGTTTCAAATGCTTGAATATAATAATTAAATAGTTTTTGGGGTGTCATGTTTTTATAATTACTCTTTAAAAGCTTGCGCCTCGCAATTACAGTTTTAACGTAACCTCGAGTATTAAACTCACTCCATAATGTGTTTACAAATTGTTGTGCTTTACTAAAATATTCATGTTTAAGGTATTTACGGTTTATACCCCCATACATTTGTTGGAATGTTAGTTCCTTACTTTGCTTATACATTTTAGCATCTACCTCTTCAGTATCAAAATACATTTTTGCCATTTGTATGTGGACTGATTCGCTTTTATCTAACTCACCCCCTGATAAACGCGCTATAATTCGTGGGTGATAACCCTCGAAATCCATTTCAATTAACAAATCATTATTTGCCTCAAAGCCGTCTCGTTCGCCTGTATCGTGTTTTAAAGCTGAGAAATTAACGCTATTAAAGTTGTTTGTAGGGCGTCCTGTTGTTGTGCAAAAATTATACCATCCGTAAATTTTATCTTCATTAATGCTAAATTTTTCATTTATGTCAAAGTGTTTTTTAAACTCCTGGTTAGTTTTAAAGCCCTCACCTACCATTTTTGCTAATGTAGGAGTAAGTATTTCATTATACCACCTATTTGATTCTTCACTCTTATAATTAAGTATGTACGGGTAAATCGCATTAAATTCCTCCTCTAACGCCTCGTAGTGCTTTGCAAGTGGAATGATTTTATTCACGTTATTTGCGCCGTATTTGCGCTCATAAAACGTATGAGTGCCCGTTTTAGGTAATCCCTCTAGTGGTTCGTTTTTTAATAAATAATATATGCTTTGTATATCCGTATAAGGGAGTGTGGGGATGTGTAGTAAAGCTTTTATTTTTTCTTTTACAAATATATTTGTGTAGGATCTTAAATGTTTTATAGGTAAATTAAGCCCAAACGCCTCTGGGTGATCTAAATTAATAATAAATCCTTTTTCCTTACTAAATGAGTAAATGTAAAGGGCACAAAGTGATTGTAATTTAGGATGCACTTCATCATTATTAGTAATAAATTGAAGATAGCATTTATCTCCTTCATCACTAAAAAAACGTTCTAATTGGTCTTGTGTTTCTATGAGGTAGTACATACCTCAAATATATGAAATTTATTCTTGGGAACCAAGCCCTTGCCATACAGCACACCAATAGTTATTTTTTATATTTGCTTTCCATCTAGTACAATTACCATTTTGATTGAATATACAATTCCCACAATATTGATGGTTTGGTACGTTAGGGTTATCTATACTATTGATTTTATTATTTCCTATTTGGTAAGCTGCTGGTAGAGGTTTAGGTATAAATTCACCTGTAGGATATGTTCTAGATTTGGGTGTAATATTTACTACTCCTCGTTTAAGGGCATATTGGCCTTTATTAGGAAAAAAGTTAGTAATTCCCGGTAGTTTTGATTCATATATTCTAAGGGTTTTAAAATTTTCTTCTTCGTTATTTTCTATTAAAGACCAACGGATTGAAAATATTTTATGTAAGTCTCTATTATAATTTCTTTTTTTAAAATTTTCAAAAACATCTCTTGATACTTCAAAATAACTTCTAGAGTTTATCCTAGTTACTATGTATCTATTAAAATAACCATCTGCGTAATTTACCGCTGTAGGGGGAGGTTGGTCTGTAGGGATAGGGATATGATTATTTTGTTTACTAGCTATTTCAGGCTTTAAGGCGGAGTATATTCTATTATTTACAGGAAGTTCATTTAAATTTCTAAGTCTTTTTTTAATTTTTGTTAGTTCTCCTATAATAGATTGTGGATCAGCACCCGCATATGTTTTACCATTTGAAGTTAAAATATAATCCCCCTTATAGGGAAGATTAGTTGTTTTTAACCTAAATTCTTCCCCATTAGTATATAATTTTTGATATCTATTTTTAGGTAAATAAGCCATTATCCAGTAAATATATTTGCAGCACTAGGATCTAGATTTAATCTTGTGTTATCTGTGTGTATAATGCTTGTATAACCTGCATTTCCACTATTTAATTCAATAGTTAAGGGTGGTCCTGGTTTAACTGAAACGGTGTTATCTTCATTTCTAAACAATCCACCTTCTGTTAGATTGCCTCGCGAATAGGTATCTAGATATTCATTTACGTCAGCTTCTACTTGGGTGGGATTATAATTTTGCCATGCATCAGGATCTGCTGTAGGGATTTGTATATTTGCAGTTTCAATTGTTATTTTATTTTCTTCAAATACAACATAAGTTGCAGTCGGAATAGCTGTTACATATTCTTGTATAGGCTGACCACCTATCATACTAAATTGTAACGCAGCATTAGAAATAGTAAATTCATATATTCCATTTCCTATAAATCCTCCTTCTACTCTATTTGGTATAATAGCCTCTACAGTAGCTCCAAATTCATTTTGGCTAAAGCTTGATGCTGGTTCAAAACCTAAATTTCTACGTATACCCCCAATAAGAGGTTGTTCTATTCTAATTAAGAACGATCCTTCTGGGCCTGGACCTGATAAAGGCCTAATTGTAACTAATGATAATTCATTTATTTGGGCTTCTGCAATTGCAGCTGCGGTAGCGGCTTCTGCTTCTGGTTGTGGGTCTAGATCACTATATATTGTTTTTAGATTAACCTTTGGTGAAGGTAATATGGTCATTTTACCACTAATATCTGTTGTCCAATCACCTCCTGCTGTTATTTTTTGTTCTTCATTAAAAACTATAAACCCTATATTAGTTTTAGCATATGCTCTAGGTAATCTATCTTTTTTTATTTTAAACATATTACCAATTACTATCCCCGAAATACCATCTAATGTAGCACTAAATTCTAAAGGAATAACAGAAGCAAAAGTTGAATCCTTATCTAAAGCTTCACTAATATAAGTTGAGTTTGCCTGGTAATCTTTTAATATACCAGAAATATTACCTCCTAAAAGATCTCTTCCCTGTCTTTTTGCTGAAAGGTTTTTAAAAAATTGGGTTTGAAATAGTTTAAGTTTTTCTCTTAGCCTTTTTCTTTTTCTTTTTAACTGAGATGCTTGACTTCTGATATCATTTTTAGTTTTTTCCCAAGTAGGAGTAATATCTTTACTTTGTATCCTATTTTTAATAGATCTATTAAAAGCAGCAAAAGTAACTCCATCTATATCTTGGATACTTCTTGGATCTTGTGCTTGTATAGCAATAGTAGATGATAAAGCACTAGGTACATTACTAGTATAACTAAATTGTCTTAATATATTTTTATTACTAAAAGGAATAAATGTATGTAAATCTTTAGGAATTTCTCCTTTATCTACAGGTAAATCTATTATGAATACATTATTAGATTCTTTATCATCTGTTAATACAAAATTATGATTTGAGCATGCTTGATTTACTTTATTCCAAATATCTACAATAAAGTTACCAACAGTATAATCTTTATTATCTGCATTTTGTGTAGCTATATCATCAATCATATTGATATTTAAAAATATATTACCTATTCTTCTATTTTTATCATCTTCGATTAATCTTGTACTATTACTAAGAGGAAGATCATCATAAGTAATGCCTCTATTAGTTTTATCATAAATAGCCTCTGTGTACGCTTTAGGAAAAATATTTAAGTCTGGTAAATACCCTAATTGTGATTCTACTATACTTCCTTCGCCTTTAGAAAATTGCAATGGTAAGATACAAATATTAGGATCAGTAGAAAAATCTATTACCTCTCGTTGGTCAGTTTCTTCATTATAATTGGTAATACTTACAAATTTTAGGGGATCTAATTTTGATTCTTTACCATCAAGATCATATATTCTATCAGCAATTATGTTAATAGGGTTTTTTAAAGTTTCATTTTTTGGGATAAGGGCATCATTAATTAAAATTGTTAAAGCATCCCACCTAATGTAGGGTTGATCGTTTCTAAATAGACCTATTGATTCTTTTTTGTATGTAGCTCCAGAGGGTAGTTTTTCATCTCCTGTAATTGTCCCCCCTCTAGGGATTATGTAGTTTCTTAGTTCTTCTGCTGAAGATAAATTCAGTTTTTTTAATAATACTGCTTGTATTGTTTCTGCTTGGAACCTTAGTAAATCACGTAAACGATTTTGTCTTGTAGTAAAATCTGCTCCCGAATCTAATCCTAGATTTTCATTAAGTTTACTTATTTTTTCTAAATTTTCTCTTTTTTCCTCATTTGATTCTTCACTACTAAACATTCCCTCCCAGGTAGAAACATAATGTAAATTATAATTCTCATCATATTCAGGGTATATTTCATTAAGATTATCACTAAATATATCTGATTGGGCTAAATTATTTGTATTTAAAGTAAAAGAATTAAAAGTTGCATAGTTTTTTAAAGACTTAGTTAAACCTTCTAGACCATTATATTGGGGAAAAACACCTTTTTCAAAAGCTTCATTAAATTGTTGGGCATCAACTACTACACTTGTAATAGTTTCATCATCCCCAGATACTGTCGCCGTATAATTATTTCCTGTGTTATTAGTTTGTTTTCTAACTTTTTCGGTTTTTTCTATTACTATTTTAGAGGCAATATCACTATCTTCTGTTGATCCCCCTTCAGATAAATTATTAGTTATAAGAGGATTAAAAGTAGATACATTACCAATTTTTATACTTTCCATTACTTCACCTATAGAAACCATTTCTGTATAGCAAGAGTATCCTCCGTCTTCTCTTGCTTGAAATCCGAAATTTTTTACAAATCCTAAAAACCCATCATAATTACCTCCTGCTTCTTCTTTTAAATCATTAATAGCATTAAATACTATTTGTTGGGTAATATCATTAGTATAAATTAAAGACTCATCAGTACCATTTATTTTTAATTTATCTTCTACTAATCTTAAATTAGATCGTATTTTACCTGTATTACTGATATAAGGTGCCCAACCCCATTCTAATAATACATTATACCCAGGTCTCATATACAACATTTCTAAAATTTCAAGTTGTCTTCTATTATGACATTCAAAATTTACTTTTGCTTCTCGTAATGAACCATATGCACTTTTAGTTCTTATATCTGCGTCTATAATTCCAGGCATAGGAACTATACCAAAACCATCTGGATCTGCGTCTGCTCCTATCCCAAAATCACCATAACCTAAATTTGTTTTAAGACCAGGTTTAGGAAAAGATTCTCTAGGGGTAGTAGCTCTTTTAAGTATTTTTTCACCATTAATATTTCGAGCAAAATCACTTAATACGCCCCCTTCTAATATAAAATTTTGAGATAAAGAGGCTCCTTTTAATCTTTCAAAACCAGCATCTCCTGGTCTACCATATCCACCTATTTCTAAATTTACATCACTTACATAATCAACTAATGATGTCATTCTTATTACACACTGCTTACTAAGGGTATAATTATAGTAAGCATCGGGGGATATATCTATTCTTGTTGATTTTCCATTTTGTAAGGTTACTGGATTTAGGTTTCTCCTAACACTTCTTACTCCCTGGTCATTAGTATTTCCCAGATCAATCAATTCTTCTCTAACTGCTAATTGATCTCGTACATAATTTCTAAAAGTATCCTTAAAAATACTCATCTATTATTATTGTTAAAGCCAGAAAATCTATCAACATATTGAATAGGGTCTGCTGGAATTCTTATTTGTTCTCCTAAAGCTACATGGTAACTATCCTTTCTAATTTTATTAGGATTAGCGGCTGCTATTACCCACCAAAACTGAACATCATTATAAAACTCAAAACTTAAATTATCTAACCTGTCACCATCTTGTGTTATAATATATTGATCATCTCTACTTAGAGGGATTTCAGGTAAGATAGTATTAATATAATATCTTTTAGTATTACGGTTTCTTAATTGTTTTATATCGTTAAAACGTCTCATATTTTAAAAAGTAAGATTAAAAGCTGATGTATCAAGTGTATTAAGATTTACTTCTGGAGCTGTTTCAGTAGTAGTAGGTACAGATAATCCTGGAGCCCCAGGTTCATCTGTTAAAGAAGGTAAGGATTTACCTAATTCTTCATTATCTGATACTACTGGTTCTTGTTTTTGGGGTTTAAAAGTAACATCTGGTATAATAAATGGTGTAGTAGGACTATTAGTGGGTGCAAAGTTGTGAATTGGTTGGAAATTACAACTAACATCTAAAATATGTGGATATTGATTTACATCACTATCTAAACCTTCAGGATCGTGTTGAATTTCCCAAGGGTAGCTGGTTTGCCAACTTAAATTTACTGAAGTGAAAAACCCGGGTATTTCATGTATCCAATCTCCTATAGTAAGTCTAGAAAACACACCCCTCATCCTTCTATTTCTATATTCTGGGGCAGTTTGGGCAACTAAATAATTTAATTTTTCCCATAAAGGTTTTTGTTCATGTCTGGTTTGTGAATGAATCTTAAATCCAAAATCTATACCTCTTTGAAATCCTCCATAGGTATAAAATTCTTCAGCTCTACCATTATATTTGTAACTATTCCAGGTTCCTGTATAGCTATCATTTAAACTATCTAAAAATGCTCTAAATAATATAACTTTATCATTTAAAGGATTATCATTATCTACTACTGCTATTCTAAATTTAATATAATCAGTTAAATTAGGATCTTGAAGATCTTCTCTATTAAATATAGCTTGGGCTGAAATTTGGTCTATAGTATCAATATTATAAACGTTACGTTCTTCTCCTTGACGTTCAATTCCAGGACTACCTAATTTATATAGTCCTATTCTTGTTCTGTTATCTGGAATAGGTTTGCCTATAGGTTTATTATCAACTGTTCCACCTACATCTCTATAGTCTTTATGTAATTGGCTTGGTATATCACCTTGTCTTAACTCAAATAAATTAAGATTAAAAATTGGTAAGTAACCACCATTATCTCCTATATCATTAAATGGGTTACTTTTGTATCTTTTTATTTCTGTAGTGCCGATTCCAAATACAGAATGCGCACCCCCGCTATATGATTTGATTAAATCTTCTCTTATGGGGCTGCTAAGTATAAAACGATTATGTAATCCTTTTAAAGTATGGTCTGAGGGGCCTAAAAACCCTGGATTTTTTTCTTCCTCTATAGCTTTAATTTCATATTTAGGGCCTCCTTTAGATGGGTCATAATTAAATCCTGATTCAAATTTTGTATCTATTAAACCGTCTTTTCTAAATCTTACCCCTGCTGTTCCTGTTCCTGCTGTTAATAATGTATTAACAGGAAGAGTTAATCTGTTTCGTGGTGAAGTTAAATTTTGTGGATTAGTAGCAGTTAAAGCTAATTGAGCTGCAGACCATGCTAATCCATTAGGGCTAATTAGGACTTTACCTAATCTTTCTAAATCAGTAGCTGCTCTTTTAGCTAGTGTTATTGCCCCACCCCTAACGAAATTATCAGTAACTTCACCTACTAATTCAAAAATAGGATTTGTATTATCATTTTCTACTGGAGGTAAAGGATTACCATTAAAATCTTTTACTATTAAAGGGGGATCAGTATTAGCATTATCCCCATATGTAAATGATCTTTGTCTAAATTGTTGGGTAGAAGTTGTTCCGTCAGGGAGATTTATAGTAAATGACCCATCTTCAGCATCAAGTAAAAGATTTTTTAATTGAATTGCCATAGAACATATTAATATCCGTAAAATCCTTCTTCAGGGCCAGTATTCTTATAAAGTGGGGGAGTTATTCCTTCTAAATCTAAATCATCTGGACCACTTGATGCTGGGGCTGAAAAAGCCGCCCCACCATAAGCAAATTGATAATTTGGACCTAATAAAGATCTGCCTGCTTGGTTAGCACCAGGACCCGCATGCAATTGGGAATTAGCAGGTATGTTAAAAGGATATGCTCCTCTTTCTACCCCGGGACCTACAATAGGGAAATTAGGACCTGTTTGGTTTTCCATATCATCAACAGGACCTCCTCCAACTAAGTCAAAAAGTGATTCTAAATTTTTAATTGCCATGATTGTGTTGTTTTGTTATAAATATTAAGCAAATGTAGGACTTGCTTGAAGTGCTTGAGTACCTCCTAATCCTCTACGGCCATTGCCATTAGAAGCTTGGAAAGCATCCCAATTATTTTGAATTACTATAGGTTGTGAAGGAGGTGTTTTATTAATATTAGGTGATACTGCTATACCATCACCAGCAGCAGTAACAGCGGTAGCACCAAATTTATCTGTGATTTTAAAAGGACCACCACCCGGAGGTGCTATACCATCAGCAACTTGTTGTTCTGCGGATCCAATAGATGCATATAATCCTGCTACTCCGGCTGCTGCTAATGCAAATCCTACAGGTCCTAAAGCAAAAGAACTTCCAAATATCTGAGCAACCGCAGTAATTATAGATTTAATTGCTAATGCTCCTAAAATACCAACTAAACTTGATAATAAAAACTTTGATTCTGCAATAAATCCTACAAAATTTCCAAATGCTTCTACTACCGGTATAACTAAACTTGCAATATCTCCTAATACTGTTGCTATTTTTTCTTGGGCTAATGCAAGTTTTTCCTGTGTATCTAATTGTTCTAAACGGTCAGCTAATTCATCTTTACCAAGAGCTCTTAACTCTTTAGCATTCATACCTTGAGTTTCTTGTTTAAAGAGTATATCTGATAGTTTATCAGAACTCATTCCAAAAGCTGCTGCTAATTCTTCTTGTTGAAGAACATTTAATTTAGTAAAATCACTAAAAGATCCGGCTTGATTTGCTAATTCTTTAGCTAAACCTTCTTGATCACCAGCTAGTGATAGTGCTCTTGCTCTTTCTAAATTAAGTTGTTTACCAGTTATTAATTCAGCTTTTAATTCATTTTCTATACTACTTTCAAAGTCAAGTAAAGCTTTTGAACTTGCAACAATATCATCTAATTCAGCACCAAATAATTTAGCTGCTGTGACTGCCTTAGCTATAGCTTCTGGGTTAGCTCCTAAATTAGCTCTTACTTGTCCTGTTACGTTACCTGTGGCTTCTAAAACACCTTTTAGATCTAATGCTACTCCTGCTTGTTGTTGTAAATTATAAGAAGCTGCTAAAGTGTTTTCTTCTACTTCTCTAAAAGTTTCACCTGATCTTTGGGCTTGGAAAGCTAAACTAGCAGCAGCTTCAGCTGATAAACCTACTATTTCTGTCAGTTTTGAAAAAGTAGCAGCTATTTCATTACTAAATTGTACAGATGTACCTAATTGGTCGTTTAATGCTAACTGAGCCTTACCAATTCTTACAGAATTAACAGCTATATCTTCAGCCTGAAAAGCAGCAGCAGCAAATTCTTGTTTTAAAGCTACACCTTCTTCTTTAGATAGATTTAATCTTTTAGCTAAAGCTGTTGTTTCTTTATCTGCCGCCATTAATTGTTTAGTAAAGGCTGCTGCTACTGCTAATCCTGCTTTTTGTAAAGTTGCTTGTCTTTTCTTTTTAGATAATATACTATCTAATACTTTTGAAGATTTATCTTCAGCCCCTGCTGTATCTTCGGCAGCATCAGTTACATCACCCCCTGCTTCGGCTGCATTTTGTAAATTTTGTGCAATGTCAGCAGTTAATTGTGCTGATTTATTAAGAACTATAGCTAATTCATTTAAAGTGCCTTGAAGATCATCAAAAGCTCCTTTTAAATCATCTGCTCCTTCATTTATATCATCAAGTTCTGCCATTTAAATTAACATAGGGTGTTTATTATAAATATAAGAAAATTTATCTTTTATTAATATTAGGCATTTTTGGCATACTAGAAGTAGTATTTGAACCTTCTCTTGCTTTTTGTAACTCTTCGTTTTGTTTTTTATGTAAAACGTCTATTTTACGAATGTGATATCTTCTAATATGGATAGGCATTTGATATACTTCAGAATATATAAAGCCTCCATTTCCATAATAGACTAAATCATGAACTTCTTGATAAACTTGAAGTTTATACTTCGGTGTCAGGCCAAAAAAAGCTGATCCCAATAGGGATCTTAACGCCTTTCACGTCTCCAGCTTCATTTTCCAGATCAAAAGTTAAATCTACATCAGGCTGTATTTCTTTGATATAGGATCTTAATGCTCTAGCATCTCTAGCTAATAAATGCGTATCTACAAATTCTCTTACAGTTTTTCTTTCATAATCACCATCTATAGATAGGATCATATGTTTTAATCTGGTTGTAAGTTCTGGTTTTTCTTTTTGAATTTTTTTAATTCCCTCTAATTCTTTTTGAATTTTTCTTTCATCTCCATGAGATAAAAGTTTAAAAGTAACAGATTTTTTTAAAGTAGGTAAAGTAAATTCAAATTCATTTTTACCTTTTTCTGATAAATGTTCTTCTTTAAGTTCTTTATCAGCTACTTCAGTAAGATCTACTGTATGTTCTTCACCTCCATATTCAAAAGTGTAATCCTTACCATAACCTAATACTCTAGCAGCTACCATAACTGCATTTTTATCACCTATAATTAAATCATTATAATTAATAGGTGTAATAATTAATGATTGTAATAGTTTATCTATTACAGTTCCATTTTTAATATAACTATCGTTAGTAAGAATATCTTCTTCTCTAGCGGTCATATATTTCATTTCAAGTACACCCTTAGCTAATGGATTGTCTTTAGGATATATTAATCCTTTTGAAGGTAATGTAACTTCTTCTGTGGGGAATAGTGATTTATTTTCCATATTGCAACTTTATATGTTTGCATATACATATGTAAAAAAAAGAGGTGCTTGCGCACCTCTTAATTTATTTATGTTAAGAATCTTAGTAATTTAAGATTGCATAATCCATAGCAATTGTTAAGCTAATTTCCATTGGCGTAGATGAAGTCCAATCACCTGATCCAAATTCAGCATTAGTTACATAAGCACCTTTACAAATCCATTCTTCTACTACATCACCAACAGGACCTAAAGTATTAAATCTAATGTCTTTTTTATAAAAATCAGAATATCCATCTCTACCTGTTACTGATTCGTGGTGAAGACGAACCCATTCCATCACTGCCTGGGCTCCTGAAGGAGTTACAGGATCATATAATGTGCAAGTAATAGGGGTCCAGTCGGATTTGCCTTTAACTTTTCTTTTCACGTTAATGTGGTCAAGAACTACTTCTTCTGCAGTGTATTTAGGTTTATCTGCTGATTTAATGAGATATGCAGGAATACCGTCTATGTAAAATATAAATCTATTTTGCAGCTTGGGTTCGTAAGCTGTATAGAACATATCTGCTGAACTTAATATTGCCATTGTGTTGTTATTTTATTATAAATATAATATTCTTAAATTTTTAGTCATTGAATGTAGCACCTGTTGGCTGAATTGTGTAATCTAATATTATAAATTCGGCTGTTTTAGTAGGTTGGATAAATATTTGACCTACTAATTGGTTTCTATCTATTGCTTCAGCAGTATTATTAGTTTCATCCATTACAACTCTAAAGGCAAATAAACCTTGTCTTTGTTGAATTGATTCTAAGAATGGATTTACTGCGTTTAAGAATCTATTTCTAGTTTGGGTCGTATTTTGTTCAAATACTAAGTTTTTAGAGGTATCACCTATAAAGTTTTTAAGAGTAATTAATAATCTTCTAACATTAATACGATCTAAAGCACTGGCTTTTTTCTGTAATGTTTTCTGACCAAATGCTACTGGTCCTACTCTTGGGAATGTAGCAATTGGGTTAACTTTATTATCATATAATTTATCTCTTAAAGCTTGTGTTACTTTAAATTCTGATCTTACAATAGGTAATCCACCTCTATTTAATCCTGCAGGCGCAAAGAATGGGGCAGCTACTCTATCATTAAACGCATATACACCCTGCATTACTGTTGAAGCGGGTGCCCATACGTTTCTACTTAATTCTGTAGATGGAACTTTAACCCACGGCCAGTAAGTACCAGCAAAATTAGTGTTTAAAAGACCTGCTTGAGTATTTACTGTAGTTACGTTAGAGGCATAAGGAACCATATCTGCGATGTAGAAGCAATCACCTCTACCTTCACAAAGTTCTATAGTATCAGCTACTACGCTAGAATAATCAGCATTGTAAACTCCTGGGGTAGTTATAGTACTAAATCTATATTCATCTGTGTTTTTAAGGATATTAATAGCGGTAGTATAATCAGTAGCTGCTAATCCTTGTGCATTTGTAGCAGAAACATTTTCAAAAGATAATAATGCTTCACCAACAGGGAAATTACTTCCTAATGCTCCATGGAAAGAACCACTTTGGGCATTAGGTAAATGGGTACTTAATGAATTTCCACTACTATTAGTTCCTACGGAACCATCATTTAATAAGTAATTAGGGGTTTGTAGGTTAACACTTTTAACTCTTACAAACTTAGATCTGTTAGGATAATCACCAATTATCTTAATAAAGGTTTGTCCTTCTTGAGTTGTAGGTTCAGTTGTTTGGTCACCTATTACTTTAGATATAAAATTATCCGATTTAGGATCTAAACTACACCCTACAAAAGTTTCTAATACAATTTTATTTTGAGTATTATCGTCTCCTCTTCTTATAGTTACATTAAATGTACCTGCAGTTGTGTTAACTCCAGAAATTTCATATCTTAAATTATCAGCAGATCCTGATTTTAATCCACCATCACTAAATTGTACTCCACTATCGGATGCGCCTGTTGAGTTATTTAAAACTATACCTGTACCTAATGTTTCTAGGGTAAACGATACATCTCCTCCGGCGTCAGTACCACCACTTAATGTAAGTACATTATCCGTAATAGTTCCGGATCCGGTTTGAATTACAATTGAGTTACCTGCAGTTCCAGCTACAGATGCTGATATTTTTAAAGTAGTAGTACCATCTGCAACTGTAATACCTGCACCTAAACTATTTCCTGTTCCTATTTTAGCTACTAATTTATCAATCGCAGTTTCAGCACTAGAACCGGTAGCTACGAAAAATACAGGAGAATTATCTTCAGGAATTGCTAATGGGTCAGATGCTATAAATCTAAATTCGGTACCTCCGACTGTTACTTGTAATTCGTCTCCTTCATCTTCAAAGAAATTTGATGCAAAAGTTAATTCTCCCGTAGCAAATCCTGTACTTGCTCCTTGATTAGCTGTAATATTAGTACTTTCTGCGGGTGTAAATGATCCACTACCTACTCTAGTTACTAACATACTATTACCACCATTAGCAAAAAACTTTTGTGCTGCTATGGAAGTAAAAAATTCTAAATTTTCAGAAGCTGATATAAAAGTTGTACCAAACTTATTTTTATAATCAGCAAATGAACTTACTACTGTAGGTCTTTCTACGGGACCTCTTACTGTAGGGCCTATTATTGCCGCCCCCACTTCTACGGGAGCTGGTGTTATGAATGATTGATCAGTTTCTCTTTGAAATACTCCTGGTGATACTATTTGTTCAGCCATTATTTTTTAGATTACGTTGTTGCATATAAATATGGACTTCTCTGTCAAAAACATTAACAGGGTATGAGCCAGTAATAAATATCTAAAAAATAACTAAAACAAAAATTAGTTTATTCTACTGAAGTAATAGTACCCTCATCTAAATCAACATTGCCCTTACCATACTTTTCATAAAGTTCTGAGGAGATTTTTTGTTCTTCTTGAGAAAGTTTTTGTAGTTCTTCCTGAAGGGTAATTTTTTGGAATTCTAAGTTATCTTCAGCTAATCCTATTTGTCCTCTTTGAAATGTAAGATTATTAACTTTAACTCTTAACTCTTTAAGGGTTTCTAACTCTTGGGGGTCTAGGGTTTTTGATTCTTTTATTGCCATAACTTTTAAATTTTTATGTTTGAATATACATATATGTTTAGATTAAGAAACCGTATTAATTTCTTCTATATTAGCCAAAGTTATTGTATTAAAACTTGTAATACTTGCTTTGGCTATAGTATTAAGGCTAGTTAAGTTAGCTGGGCCAGAAACACCCTCTACATAATCTATTTCTGGATCTGACGATGTACCACTAAAATCTGCTGTTCTTATATCAATAAGATTGCTAGGTGTGCCGGTGGGTTCACTATTAGTAAAATCGTGGGCATGGCTAATAAGTGCTAATATAAATTCATCATTTGCACCTATATCATTTAAAGCATCACTATTTAAAGCAATGCTTATTCTATCCCCACCACTACTAGATCCAAGATCAATTTCAGCAGTATATGGGGTACTAATATCTATATTGTCAAAGTCAGAAGATTGTAATTGTCCGCTATTTGTGAAAGCGTCAGATTTTACTGCTATTAAATTTGCTTGATCTGCAGTACCTGCTAAGCTTGTCTGTAAGGTGAATTTAAAGTTAGCAGAACTAGGGGCTACACTAATTCCAGAAGTATTATAACGAAAAAATAGTCTATGGATTCTTACAGTATTACCCCCACCTCTTGAGCTAAATCTAACTATTCCTGCATCTGCACTAGTATCAGTTGTTGTACCAACAGTACCAGTGGTTGCACTTCTAGCAGAACTATATGCAACGTTGCCAGTAAATATATCTGCATCTGAGGATTGGGCAAAAATACTAGGCATTAGTACTGTTTTTTAGGTAAGTAATATGTTGTATGATTGAAATAATCATTTGTAGGGGGATTTACATTTATGGCTTCATAACTAACCCCCTCTATATTATGGATATTTGATTCTTCTGAGTTATTGTTCCACCAAGTAGCTTTAGCATTAGCTTTTACTAGATTAGGTAATTCAACTCCAAATTGATTCCAATCATCGTCCCCAAAAGTATCATAAAATATACCATCATAAGTAGACAAATTATTTCTTACATCATACCAGCTACCAGTTATAATATTTACATTAGGTTTATTACTAGCCCATGCTTGTGCTCTAGGGATTATTTCGGGGTGGTTTTCAACTATAGTATGTGAATTAATAGAATGTGAATGCATGTAACCTGCCGATATACCCATACCAAATCCTATCTCTAAAATATCACCCCCATTTTGACAAATAAACGCAGCTGAAGCAGACATTAAAGAATCTTCCCAATCCATCATAACTTCTCTATCTCCACCATATACACTATCGTTATAGTAGATTTTATCAGATTCAAATGTTAAAGTTTGATTAATATAAACCATTAAGCATGTATAATAAAGTCATTAGATGGATTGAAGTAAACTAAGTCAGTTCCATATTGGTAACCTACTATTCTTACAACATCCCCAGTACCATTAGGGGCAGTAGATTGGATTCTACCTACAGTTGTGCTTACATAAACAGGATTTCCAATTCCTGCTCCTGGATCTGTAAATGGATTTACAAATCCTCTTAAACACATACCATCAGTAGAAGAATTAGTACCAACAGCAACTGCTAATGAGGATGTAGCCGTTCCTGCTGCATCCGCATCTGCAAACGCCCAAGTGCCATCTGGTTTTAAATAATATAAACCACCAGCTGTAGTGCTAGTACCACCAAATTTAACAATATCTCCAAATGCGCTATTAGTAGCTAATGCTGTAGAACCTGTATCATATATATTTTGGTGGACACTTTCTATAATACTACCCGTATTTGGGTTTAGTGTTAACATTAATGTGTCAGTTTCATCTCCTTCACCTGCATTTTTATCGGCCCTAAACTCGATTTTAGTACCACTATTAGGATCATTACTGTGGTCTTCAGTTGCTATAAATTTAATATCAGCAGAATCATTAGTATCACCATCATTAGTTGCAAGGCTTATTTTTCCCATAGTTTGGTCCTTTACTATAGAACTATCTGAACACCTTAAAGATAAAGTAGCTGTTGTATTATTTACTCTTACGTCTCCGCTAAATAAGTTTGTACCTCCTAAGGTAAGTCTAGTAGTACCATTACCTTTAATATCTCTATTTACAACATTAATATCATTACAAGTTAAATCTCCATCCTCATCTACACTAAATTCTTCTACTCCAGCTGATCCTACTAGTGATATTAAGGTTTCATTTGAAGCCGCACCTGTTTTAGTAATTAATAATTTACTTGAGGTAATCTCATTACCTATTATAGTACCACTTGCACTTATATCACCTGATGATGTTATATTACCTAATGTTTGTAATGAACTTGAATAGGTTCCCGCTGGTATAGTAGCTGTAGCTGTTACATTAGTTAAACCACTGCCATCACCCGCAAATGATGAAGCTGAAATAAATCCACTTGCACTTATATTACTTGTAAAGATTGCTTTACCTGCATCTGACATGTCTAATGTAAGGGCAGTAATAGTAGAAGAATCATCAACTCCTCTAAATACTATATCTTTATTATTAGTAGCAGATTTTATAACAAAATTAGAAGAATCTCTTTTAAATCTACCAAATTCTGTTCCTCCATCTTTTAATAGAATATCAGCACCATCTGCATCAATTGTAAGATCACCAGGAGCACTTAATTCTGATGTTATAATTTTTTCACTAGCACTCACAGCAGATGCAGTTACAGCTCCTGTAAGTGCTTTAAATACATCACCTACGTTTACGGCTTTTGTTTGTTGGGGAGATGATCCAGGATCAGTAACAGTAAATAAAAAATGTCCATTAGATCCAGGATCTTCAACTGTTGCTTTAAAAAATGCATTAGCTACAAATGAAACATTAGTATTATTAAATGTAGTAGTACTAGCATCAACTGTAATAACTGCGGAATTATTTCTATATAGCTTAAAATCAGTACCATTGTGTTCAAATAAATTACCAGCATTAGTTCCTGCTACATCACCTCCATCACTACCAGAAGTAATTTTAAGTGATTGAACATTACGAATTAAGAACTCATTAGGAGAGATAGCGTTATTAAAATCTACTAATTCTACATTACCAATTTTTACCATATTATGGTGGTTACTATCTGCCATAGCACCTGATACTATTAAACCAGAACCCGTAATATGAAAGTTATTTACCCCTGCAGTATCAAAACCAACGATATGTGTTCCTACTTCAATGTGTGAATTTTGGGGACCATCAATAGATAAGCCATTTCCGGTAAATGAATCAGCAGTAATAGTTCCACTTGAACTTATGATTGAAGCTGTTAATTGGGTAACAGCAATATTAGCGGCTAAAGCATCCGAATCTACTCCACCATCTTTTATTGATATTGTTCGTGCAGCACTGCCATTAAATGTTGTGCCTGAATTAAGTTGTAAAGTTGCATTATCAACTGTTAAAGCGTTTGTAGTAGTACCTATATTCCCTGTATTTGTAGTGATTCTTGAGGATAAACTTGCACTTGTAGCTTCATTTGCCGTTACTCTAGTACTAAAAGAAGCACTTGTAGCTTCGTTAGCTGTTATTCGCGTACTAAATGAAGCACTAGCTGCCGTGAATGATCCCGAAATTCTTACTTTTGTTAATCCTTTAACTGTTGCGATTTCAGCAAGTTCAGAATCCATTAAAGCACCAGCAGATGTTACATTAGAAGTATTGGCAGTTAATTTAGCATCGTTTGCTGTAACACGTGTGCTAAATGAAGCACTAGCAGCTGTGAATGAGCCGCTTATATTAGATGCAATTTGTGCTGAGGATGATAATAATGTTTTGGCTGTTATTGTTTCATTAGCTGTAACACGTGTACTAAATGATGCACTAGCAGCTGTAAATGAACCAGATATTCTTACTTTTGTTAGTCCTTTAACTGTTGCGATTTCGGAAAGCTCTGAATCCATTAAAGCGCCCGCTGAGGTTACATTAGAAGTATTGGCAGTTAATTTAGCGTCGTTTGCCGTCACTCTCGTGCTAAATGAGGAACTTGCGGCTGTAAATGAACCACTTATATTTGAAGATATTTGGGCAGAGGAAGATATTACGTTAATTTGGCATCATTAGCTGTTACTCGCGTACTAAACGAAGAACTGGCTGCTGTAAATGCCCCCGAAATATTTGTTGCAATTTGGGCTGAACTAGATATTGCTGTTGAACCTTTTAATATATTTGCAACTGTTGCAGAATTACCTAATGTAATTGCACCTGCACCTCCAATTGTAATTGCATCTTCAGTTAATTTAGCAATTGGAATTGCATCATTACCAAGTCTAGTAATTACTGCAGTCGCTAAGGTACTTGAAACCGCCCCTGCACTTAAAGTCGCAGCAAATAACTGTCCACTTGAACTTATATTACCTGAAGCTGTTATGTTTCCATTAAATGTATGAGTATCGGTAGAAGCATCACCAAATATATTTGATCCTTCGGTTTGAACTATTGAAGAAGTTACTATAGATGACGTAATACTAGTTACGGTTAAGCTAGTTGCCTCTATAGTTCTAAATGTTACATCATCAGATGAACCAAACTGTGCTGAAGATGAAATTATACCAGCAGCATTAATTACACTTGTAACTGCTGCATCCGTATAGCTAACTTTTGCATCATTTGCCGTTACCCTAGTACTAAAAGAAGCACTTGTAGCTTCATTAGCAGTAACACGTGTGCTAAATGATGCACTTGTAGCTTCATTTGCTGTTACTCTAGTACTAAAAGAAGCACTAGCCGCCGTGAATGAACCAGATATTCTTGTTTTTGTTAATCCTTTAACTGTCGCAATTTCTGCGAGTTCTGAATCCATTAATGCGCCCGCCGAAGTTACGTTTGAAGTGTTTGCAGTTAATTTAGCATCGTTTGCAGTTACCCTTGTGCTAAATGAAGCACTGGCTGCTGTAAACGAACCACTTATATCCGAAGAGATTTGGGCAGAAGATGAAATTATACCTGCAGCATTAATTACATTTGTTACAGCAGCGTCTGTATAGCTAACTTTTGCATCATTTGCTGTTACCCTAGTACTGAATGATGCACTGGCAGCTGTAAATGAACCCGATATACTAGATGCGATTTGAGCCGAAGATGATATTAATGTTTTACCTGATAATGTATTAAAGCTTGAATTTAAAGCAGATACATCAACACCATCTACATTACCTACGCTAGTAATAGCGTTACCACCCATGTTTAAGTTTTGAGTAGCTGTGTGATTACCTAAATTATCACCACCCGCAACAGCTGCTGCTAAAGATGCTGATACATTATTAAATCCTGGGATTTTTAAAGTTGAGGATATACTTAAACTACCCGTTATTTGGGAGTCCTCTAAGGCTATTAGCCCTTTTCTTGCTATAAATTCGTTTGCCATACTAGTCCTTTTTCACTGTCCAAAGGGGTTCAGATATAAATATTAAAGCTTTTTAACAAATGCTTTAAAAGTATAACCACTTCCACTTGCTATTTTAACTTCAACATTAGCTCCGTTAACAGCTGTTTCAAAGAATGGTATACTTGTTTCACTTCCTAAAGTAGGAGTTGATGTATCTGTAAAGTCTGTATTGCCATTATGGTGTATTACCATGCATTGGCCTGCACGAGCACCGGAGGGGGCAGAAAATAAAGTATAATCGTATATAGCGCCGTTATTTGACGAAGTATTAAATGTATCTATATTAGTAGCGGAATTAGAAGCTAACGTAGTGTTAATAGTAGGTCCGGCTTCAGCTATAATTTGACCACTTGCACTTATATTACCAGAAGCTGTTATATTACCATAAACATGAAATCGGTTGGATTGGGCCGTTATAGTATCAGATGAGACTTGAAATTCAGTATCCCCACCCGCAGCTTGTAATGCTACAGTATTTGCTGCAGGGAAAAATAAGCCAGTATCACCATCACTATGATAATGAATAGCGGGTGCGCTAGAGCCTCCTCCTTTTATAGCAATTTTACTACTTGTTACATTAGCAAATTCAACCGTTGAATCAGTATTTAAAGCTTGACCCACATTACCTTCAAGAGTATTTACTCTAGTACTAAATCCACCTGAAGCTGCCGCAAAAGCACCACTTATATTAGAAGAGATTTGTGCAGATGAACTTAAAATACCTGCTGCATTAATAACCGATGTAACAGCTGCATCTGTGTAGCTTACTTTTGCATCATTAGTTGTAACACGTGTGCTAAATGAAGCACTAACGGCTGTAAATGAACCAGATATTCTTGTTGCTGTTATTCCATCTAATTTAGTACCATCAGCAGCTACATCTCTACCGTCAACAGTACCAGTAACTGTTATATTTCCAGTAACTCCTAAAGCTTTACTTGTTGTAATTTGCTCATTTTCATCATCTACAGTTAATAAGGTTGAGTTTCCTACACCTTCTATATCTCCCGCAAATATTTTGAAACTACCACCAGCTAAATCACCACTAGCACTTAAATAGAATCCTGCATCTCCCCCTGATGGTTTTGGGTTTTTTAGTCTTATAAGACTACCTGACCCAAATATATTACCATGTACTTTTAAACCCGTATCTACTACTCCAGAAGCAGCATTATTAATTACTAATCCTCCTTGATTTGTAAAATTAAGAAATTGAGCTCCTTCAATAGTATCAGCATCAGTAAATACCGCTAATTGATTATTAGCAGGAGTACCTGTAGTATCTACAAAATCTAATTGTGCTGAAGAAGAAATTACACCCGCAGTGTTAATAACATTAGTTACAGCCGCGTCAGTATAACTTACTTTTGCATCGTTAGCAGTAACTCTTGTACTAAATGAAGCACTAACGGCTGTAAATGAGCCACTTATATTGGAAGCTATTTGTGCTGACGAGGATATTACACCTTCGGCATTAATTTTAGATTTAACAGCTGCATCAGTATAACTTACTTTAGCATCATTTGTTGTAACACGTGTGCTAAATGAAGCACTTGTAGCTGTAAATGAGCCGCTTATACTAGAAGCTATTTGAGCAGATGAGGATATTATACCTGCTGCATTAATGACTGAAGTAACTGCTGCGTCAGTATAACTTACTTTTGCATCGTTAGCAGTAACTCTTGTACTAAATGAAGCACTATCAGCTATTAAATTAGGGGCTATGACATTACCACTTGCACTTATATCACCTGATGCTGTTATATTACCATTAAAAGTTTGGGTATCTGAAATAGCATCACCAAATATGTTTGATCCTTCGGTTTGTATTATAGAAGAAGTTACTATTGAAGAGGTAATACTAGTTACATTTAAACTAACAGCTTCTATCGAACCTACAGTAATATTAGGTGTACCAGCCAAACCGGTAGCTGTACCTGTTAAAGTTCCGATGAATGAATTAGCAGTAATTACACCACTTGCACTTATATTACCTGATGCTGTTATGTGGAGAACATCTTTAATATTATTACTGTCTAAATCCAGATCTCTATTAGCTGTATGGTTACCTAAATTATCACCACCTGCAACCGCAGCTGCTAATGAAGCTGAAACATCAGTAAATTCTCCTAAAGATAAAGTACCATCTATATCTACATTAGAATTAAAAGTAGCACTTCCCGTAACTCCTAAACTACCCGACATTTCTACATCTCCATCATTTACTTCAAATCTTACTCCATCATTAAAATCTCTCATTTGGAGTATTGATTCTCCTGGAGCATTAAAGTCTTTAATTATTAATGATGCTGTTTGAACCGTAGCAAATAATGCCTGACCCCCTATATTAAACCCATATTGAAAAATATCATGGCTTTCGCTAAAACCTTTTGATAATTCAAATATTAAAGTTCCTTGTGCACCTCCTACTCCTACATTAGCGACTTTTGTTTTGATTTTAGCTAATGAACCAGATGTTTTTAGATTAGTAAATGATCCACTATCAATTACAAAGTTAATACTACCTCCTTCATCCCCTGTTAGGGCACCTTGAGTACTTCTAGCACTTCTTATAAGTAGTTCTGCTCCCGTAGTAGTATCTTCGACGTCTTTAAAATCAAATACTGTTTTTGGATTAGTAGTTCCAATACCAATTCTAGGATTATCACCTGATTTAGATATATGTAATACTTCCTTAAGAGTTTCCTTTGTTGATCCTGCAAAGAATTTTAAAGCATTACTACCTGTATCAAATTTAATTTGTGCAGATGCACTACCAGGTATTAAGCCACCTGAAATTGAAGCACTAGCGTTTGTTTCATTAAAAAAGAATATATTAGGGTTAGAAGTAATTAAAACACCACCCCTAACATCTTCAGAACCTGAACGTTTTTTTCCAATTGATAAATCTGAATCTTCAACATCAAAAAATGGTCTACCAGTACCCCCACCTACGCCTCCACCACCATTTAAAGTATATGTTACTCTAGATGTAAATCTTTGTTTATTGTTAGGGTGAGTAGCTAATGTTCCTTGTTTAGTACCTATATTACCCCCAAAAAATATTGTATTATTATTACCAATAGCACTATTAAATACAGTAGGAGTAAAGTTTACATCTTGTTTAAAGTGGACAGCACTGTTAGCTGTGAGTGGATCATGGAAATAAACTTTAGTAGCTGAATCTTTGTTGTCATCTATATTTTGAACAGTAAGTCCTTTTCCTCCTAATCCTATTATATCTAAAGAATTATCATATATCATATAACTTTCCTCAGATCCACTTTCTCCTGTTTTATAAAGGGTATTCTTTCTACCTATAATATCAAAGCTAGAATTAGCAGGATTTGATGGTTCCGTTAGAGTAATTCTACCAGAAGCACTAGCAAAAGGTGTAATAAAACTACCTGAACCCGCATTATCGTAAGCAGAACTAGCACTAGGGAAATAAAAAGTACTACCATTTTCAGTTAATATAGCAGGTGATCCTGGGTGAGTAAGAAATCCAGTAGCTGCATAATAAGCTTGATTACCTTTAACATAAACATAGGCGCCATGCATTGCTAAACCTCCATTAATAACATCCCCATTAAGACCAACTGCGTTAATATAATTTGGATTAGAAGCAGAAGGGGGGAGTCCATTATTATGGCCTGCCCAAACTTTTTGGTCAGCTACTTCCAGAATATTATTATCAGCATTCCTTAATCGATAATTTTTACTACCATTCAATCCTACCACATAAAAACTATCAAATTGTTGAGCAAATTGAGCATTAGTTACTAAATGTTGGTTGGTTGCAATTATATGGCTACCTGATCTTAATCCATGGGCAGTTGTAGCGTTATTAGGTTCACTAGTACCTACATGGACGGTGGCTGTACTGGCACCATTGACGTTTGGGTTAAAACTAAATTCGTCAGATCCTGCGAAGTTTCCAGCACCATCATTAAATTGGACATCATGTATATTACCTCCGGGAGTACCAGTACCAGTACTACTCCCACCTCCTCCACCATAACTTCCAGTAAAGAAGAATTTACCAGAAGAGGTATCATACATTACTGTTTTAAAGTTACTACTATCTAAAGATAGGGAAGCAAATAACATACCACTTCCACTTATATGGCCAGAAGCAGTTATGTGACCGTCTGTAAAAATCTCTGATATTGCTTCGGCGGGACTAATAGTTACTGCTCCCTCTAAAAAACTACCACTCTTAGTGGTTCGTAAACTACCTGTAATATGTACATCTCTACTAGCAGTTAAATGTGTATTACTTAATATATGCCAATCTGCATCCTCAATGGCATTTAATTGGTTTTGTGGGATCTGTATAAAACCACCAGTAGTTGCATCAATAGCAAGAAGATTTTCGGTATTAATACCAGAACTTGGTACGTTACTTGCTGTAATTTCGCTTAATATGGCATTACTGCCAGAAAGTATGACTTTTTTCCAGTTAGGCATTTAATATTTTTCTATCACGGTTAGATACAGCACTATTGCTGCCTACTTCCCTTTCGGGCCAATAATAGGTTTCCTATAAATATATAATAAAGTTAAGTAATTGATAATTTTGCTCTACTAGTTACATGAAATTTTGATCTATCAATCACATGGAGCTTTCCTATAAATGGTGTACTATAATGTAAACGTATAGCAGGTGAAGGACCATTGCTATGGCTAAATAATCTTGATGCTATTCTTGAATCTACTCCTGATACTACCTCGGAAATAAAGGTAATTTTTAAACCAAGAGCATTATATTGATCATAGTCAAGAGAAGATAAACCTAATAGGTTATTAGCTCCCCCAAAAACAACATTAAAATTAGCAGGATCTGTACCTGACCCTGAGCCATCGTAGAAGGAAAGGGCTAGAGAATTATCATAAATAAATGCTGTGCCTGTTTCAGCAAAAGTATTACTTAAAGCATTAAGTCCGCTAGTTGCTCTTAAAACTTCAAACTTAGTAATAAGTGCAGAAGAGTTATTAAAGCTATTATTAAATGTATGTACTGCACCTACTTTTACTTCTATACCATGGACTGTGGCATTATTGGGGATTTGATCACTAAACTCTGATTCATTTGATGAATCATCATCTTCAGTAAAGGGAGCAACTGTTACACTATCATTTTCATCATCTAAAATAACAGTACCACTAGATTCAAAATTTGAAATGTCGGTAGGTGAACCAACTGAACTTACATGACCAGAGGCTTTTTTAAAAGCAGTTACATGTTGTGCAGGCATATAGGTATTAATTTACATTAACTTTGTACTGGTTTAAAGCTTTCAAGTTTGGTTTCAAATTTTTTTAAGGTTGAAGATACAGTATGAGCATCTTTTCCATAAAATTGAACTTGATGAATAGCACTGATAGCTAATTGAATTTCTTGGGGTTCTAATTTTAATGTTAACATAACTAATTATTTTTTAAATTTTATCCTAAATTACCAGGCAGGTATATATATAATCCTCCTTCATTATCAGTAGTATCTACAAACATTTGACCTAATTTATTGTCACCATCACCAATTAAAGGTAAAGTATGTCCACCAGCAGAAGGGGTTTCACCTTCTACTTGTACTGTTATTATATTAACTTGGGCATCAACACCATCGTTATCGTTATGTGCTACTGTGCCAGGAGCAGCGGCAGAGCCGGAAGCACCTGTAATACCCCAAGCTTTTCTACTTTCATCATAGAATAAAGCAGTACCATGTGCCGTATGGGTTCCTACTTTTCTAGTTTGAACTATTATACCACCATCCCTCATGGATGGTACCCCAGAAGAACTATTTAATAATATGAAGGGATCTTCTACAACTAAATTAGTAGTATCTATATTAGTAGTATTTCCTTGTACTATTAAATCACCTGTTACTGTAACAGTATCACTACCTGCATTACCTAATGTTACATCACCATCAACTGTTAATGTACCATCTATTTTGGTGTTACCATCTACATTTAAGTCACCGTCAATATCAGCGTTTTGTGTTACATGAAAAGCGGATGCTGTAACACTATTAACACCACTAAAATCAACTATATCTACTGCGCCAGCAGAGGAGGTAACTACTAAAGAACCGGTAAGTAATATGTCGTTTTCTGCCTTATTTCCTACATTTAATACATCGCTTAATGGGGGAGTAACTGAACTTTCAGATACCATCTTACCTATGTAGATGTATGCTTCTAATGTTTTAGGTACTTGGGCTGCTGAATCGTCACCATCTTGTCTAAATAAGACACCTGCAAATGTATCTAAGTAAAAATCTTGAGAGTCTGAGGAAGCATCTAACGTATCACCATTAGCATTTTGAATATATGGTACATAATCAGATCCATATAATGCAGGGATAATCTGTACTGATCCATTACTGCCTGTAAGGTATCCATTATTGACAAAAAATCCTGTGCC
>LULK01000642.1_pt1 | contig 33558 bp, 33 predicted proteins | sample 728181 | NCBI WGS metagenome assembly LULK01 (sample SAMN03860291, study PRJNA289734) | marine metagenome | biome: seawater column; feature: ocean; material: water; isolation source: Red Sea water column Station 169 - depth 10m | place: Saudi Arabia: Red Sea | collected 2011-10-15 | depth 10 m | reverse complement strand
GCCCGGCGCTCATCTTGGCGATGTTGGCGGGCGGGTGCAGGTCGTCGGCGTCGGCGAAGGGCACTCCGAGGTGCCGGGCCAGGGCGGCCCCGACGGTGGACTTCCCGCTGCCGGAGACGCCCATCACCACGACGGGGCCCCCGGGGCCCGGCAGGGCGGGTCGGTCAGCTGCTGTGGTCACGGTCACAGGGAAACCGATAAAGACAGACTTTTGCAAGTGTTTCGATCAAATTGGGCTGAGCATTCCCAGGACAGGGGTGCGAGTGAGAGGATCCGGCGGTGAGCCCGCCCCAGCGACCCGCCGCCCTCGCCGGTCGCCACGCCGACGTCCTGGACGCGCTGGGCGGCGACATCGCGGCGGCCCGCCTGGCCCCCGGCGACGTGCTGACCGTCGAGGGCATCTGTGCCCAGTACGCCGTCTCGCGCAGCGTCGCCCGCGAGGCGGTGCGCGTGCTGGAGGCCATGGGGATGGTCTCGGCCCGCCGTCGCGTCGGCGTCACGGTCCAGCCCCGGGCCGGGTGGAGCGTCTTCGACGCTCGGCTGATCCGGTGGCGCCTGGACCAGGGCGACCGGGCCGAGCAGCTGCTCTCGCTCTCGGAGCTGCGCCGCGGCATCGAGCCGGCCGCGGCCGCGCTGGCCGCCGCCCGGGCCAGCGCCGACCAGTGCCGGGCGCTGGCCGCGGCGGTCTCCGACATGCAGGTCCACGCGCGCAGCGGCGACCTCGAGCCCTACCTGCGCGCGGACCAGGCCTTCCACCAGGTGCTGCTGGAGGCCAGCGGCAACGAGATGTTCGCGGCGCTGGTCGACGTGGTCGCCGAGGTGCTCTCCGGTCGCACCCAGCACGGCATGATGCCGGCGCGGCCCAAGATGACCTCGATCATCGACGAGGCGGCCGACGCGCTGGCCGCAGGTCGCTAGAGGTCCCTCAGGCGGGGGTGGCCGGAGCGGTCAGCTCCAGCACGTCGCGCAGGGCCGCGGTCAGCGACTCCAGCTCCGCGGCGTACGCCTCGGTGGTCAGCCGCCGGGCCTTGAGCTCGCGGCCCAGGGACAGCGCCACCAGCCGGACCCGGCCGGAGGTGGCGGGGTCGAGCCTCTCGACCCGCGTGACCGTGCGTTCGAAGTCCAGTCGTGCCGCCGTGGCGCGTGCGTCGGTGTCGATCATGCGTCGTCCCACCCCTCCCGAGATCGTCGGCCCGGGGTCGTCCCGGTGCCGGTGCGAGCGCTCCCTCGAGCGCAGCTGTCGTGTACGTCGACAAGCGTAGGTCGCATCCGGGCAGGACGCCGATTTCGCGGGGGGACCGGTCGGTCGCCCCGGCGCCCCGCGCCCGGGCAACAACCCCTTCGCCTCCAGCCAGGGCATGGGCCAGCGGCCCGCCCCGCGTCCGGCCTCCGGTGGCCCCGCGGGTCCCGGCGCCGGCGACCAGCGTCCCCCGCGGCCGCCGGCCGCGCGTGACGGTGGCGCTCCCGGTCGCCCGGGCATGCCGCGTCCCAACCCGGCGATGATGCCCAAGTCCCCGGCCGCCTTCGGCCAGGGTCCCGGCGGTCGTCCGGCCCCGGGTCGCCCCGGTCCCGGCGGTCGTCCCGGCGCGCCCGGTCGCGGTGGTGCCCCCGGTCGTGGCGGCGCCCCCGGTGCCGGTCGGCCCGGTGGTGGCGGCTTCGCCGGTGGCGGTCGTCCCGGTGGCGGTCGTCCCGGCCAGCGCGGCCAGACCCAGGGTGCCTTCGGTCGTCCCGGCGGTCCCTCGCGTCGTGGTCGCAAGTCGAAGCGGGCCCGTCGCCAGGAGTTCGAGGCCATGGAGGCCCCGACCCTGGGCGGCATGCGCGTCCGCAAGGGCAACGGCGAGACCGTCCGGCTGGCGCGCGGCGCCTCGCTGACCGACTTCGCCGAGAAGGTCGGCGTCGACGCCGCCCAGCTCGTGCAGATGCTCTTCCACCTCGGCGAGATGGTGACCGCGACCGAGTCGGTCAACGACGAGACGCTCGAGCTGCTCGGTGAGGAGCTCAACTACGTCATCCAGATCGTCTCGCCCGAGGACGAGGACCGCGAGCTGCTCGAGTCCTTCGACCTGGAGTTCGGCGAGGACGAGGGTGGCGAGGAGGACCTCGTGGTCCGCCCGCCCGTCGTCACCGTCATGGGTCACGTCGACCACGGAAAGACCAAGCTCCTCGACGCGCTGCGTTCTGCTAACGTGGTCGACAAGGAGGCCGGTGGCATCACGCAGCACATCGGCGCCTACCAGGTCACCACCGACGTCGACGACAACGAGCGCCGCATCACCTTCATCGACACCCCGGGCCACGAGGCGTTCACCGCCATGCGTGCCCGTGGTGCGCAGGCCACCGACATCGCCATCCTGGTGGTCGCGGCCAACGACGGTGTCATGCCGCAGACGGTCGAGGCGCTCAACCACGCCAAGGCCGCGGGTGTGCCGATCGTGGTCGCGGTCAACAAGATCGACCTCCCCGAGGCCGACGCGACCAAGGTGCGCGGCCAGATGGCCGAGTACGGCCTGGTGCCCGAGGAGTACGGCGGCGACACGATGTTCGTCGACGTCTCGGCCAAGTCCGAGCTCAACCTCGACAAGCTGCTCGAGGCCGTCGTCCTGACCGCCGACGCGTCGCTGGACCTGCGGGCCAACCCGACCCAGGACGCCCAGGGCCTGGTCGTCGAGGCGCACCTCGACCGCGGCCGCGGCCCCGTCGCGACCGTCCTGGTCCAGCGAGGCACGCTGCGCGTGGGTGACTCGATCGTCGCCGGCCCGGCCTACGGCCGTGTCCGCGGGCGCCGGTCAGAACTTCATCGTCGTCGAGGACGACCGGATGGCCCGCCAGATCGCCGAGAAGCGCGAGGCGCGCGAGCGTGCGGCCATGCAGGCCAAGCGCCGCGTCCGCCGCTCGCTCGAGGACTTCATGGCCTCCATGGAGAAGGGCGAGAGCCAGGAGCTCAACCTCATCCTCAAGGGCGACGTGTCCGGTTCGGTCGAGGCGCTCGAGGACGCGCTGTCGAAGATCGACGTCGGCGACGAGGTCGGCATCCGTGTCATCGATCGCGGTGTCGGTGCGATCACCGAGACCAACGTCGACCTGGCCGCCGCCTCCGACGCGATCATCATCGGCTTCAACGTCCGCCCGCAGGGCAAGGCGACCGAGATGGCCGACCGCGAGGGCGTGGAGATCCGCTACTACTCGGTGATCTACCAGGCCATCGAGGAGATCGAGGCCGCGCTCAAGGGCATGCTCAAGCCGGAGTACGAGGAGGTCTCGCTCGGCAAGGCCGAGATCCGGGCCATCTTCCGCTCCAGCAAGATCGGCAACATCGCCGGTTGCATGGTCACCGAGGGCCTCATCCGCCGCAACGCCAAGGTCCGCCTCGTGCGCGACGGCGCCGTGGTGGCCGACAACCTCGACCTGGCCTCGCTGAAGCGCGAGAAGGACGACGCCTCCGAGGTCCGCGAGGGCTTCGAGTGCGGTCTGGTCCTGCGCAACTTCCAGGACATCAAGGAAGGCGACTTCGTCGAGGCCTTTGAGATGAGGGAGATCCCGCGCGGCTGAGCACCGCACCGCTCCACCCCGTACGCCGGGCCGGTCCGTCACCACGGACCGGCCCGGCGTCGGCCGTCCAGCCCCAGGACCCCACCGGGTCCCGCCCCAGGAGTAGAAAGACCCCATGAGCAACCCGCGCGTGCGCAAGATCGCCGACCGGATCCAGGTGATCGTGGCCGAGATGCTCGAGCGCCGGATCAAGGACCCGCGCCTCGGCTTCGTCACCATCACCGACGTCCGGGTCTCCGGCGACAGCCAGCAGGCCACGATCTTCTACACCGTGCTCGGCTCACCCGAGGACCAGGAGGCCCAGCTGGCCTCGACGGCCGCGGCGCTGGAGTCGGCCAAGGGCCTGCTGCGCTCGGAGGTCGGCAAGCAGCTCGGCATGCGCCACGTCCCGACGCTGACCTTCGTCGCCGACGCCCTGCCCGAGACCGCCCGCCACCTCGAGGAGGTCCTCGCCCGCGCGAAGGCGCAGGACGAGGCGGTCGCGGCGGCGCGCGGTGAGGCGTACGCCGGCGAGGAGGACCCCTACAAGAAGCCCCGCGACCTCGACGAGGACCACGACGAGGACGAGCACGACGACCACGACCGGGACGACCGGGCGTGACCGAGCCCGGGCTGGTCGTCGTCGACAAGCCCGGCGGCATCACCTCGCACGGGGTGGTCGGTCGGGTCCGGCGGCTCGTCGGGACCCGCAAGGTCGGTCACGCGGGCACCCTGGACCCGATGGCCACCGGTGTCCTGGTGCTCGGTGTCGGTCGCGCCACGCGGCTGCTCGGGCACCTGATGCTCACCGACAAGGCCTATGACGCGACGGTGCGCCTCGGGGTCAGCACGACCACCGACGACGCCGACGGCGAGGTCGTCGCCACGACCCCGGCCGCCTCGCTGGACCCCGCTGCGGTCGCGGCTGCCTTCGGCACCCAGGTCGGCGACATCGAGCAGGTCCCGACGGCCGTCTCGGCGATCAAGGTCGACGGCAAGCGCGCCTACCAGCGTGTCCGTGACGGCGAGCAGGTCGAGCTGAAGGCCCGACCGGTCACCGTGCACGAGCTCGTGGTCGGCGACCAGCGGGTCGTGGGGGAGCACCTCGACGTCGACATCTCGGTCCGCTGCTCCTCGGGCACCTACGTCCGCGCCATCGCCCGCGACGTCGGCGCCGCGCTGGGCGTGGGCGGGCACCTCACCGCGCTGCGTCGTACCGCGGTCGGGCCCTACGACCTCGGCGTCGCCCGGACGCTGGAGGAGCTCGAGGACGACGCGAGCGTGGTGCCGATCGCCGACGCTGCCCGTGCCGCCTTCTCGTCGATCGACCTCGACGAGGACGAGGCGGGCTCGGTCCGGGTGGGACGCGCCCTCGAGCGCGACCTGGCCGGGCTCACGGCCCTCTTCGACCCCAGCGGGGAGTTCCTGGCCCTCTACGAGCCGCGGGACGGCGTCGCCCGCGCGGTCGCGGTCTTCGTCTGACCCGACGTCCGGTCATGGGGCTCGGCGCTCCGTGACCGTCCGCGGTCCGGACGTGGCCCGAACGGGCCATGCCCACCGGCCGGTCGAGCCGAAAGTGCTCGCGACCCTGTCCCGGGTCGCCCTCGTCGTACTAGCCTCGCCGGTGGGAGAGAGGGGCCGGGGATGACCCGCATGCGGTTCCGCGGGCCGCGCGTCATCGAGGGTGGTCGGATGGGGGAGGCCACCGACGCGCGCGTCGCGGCAGTGCTCGACGTGCTCGCCGGCGGCCGGGCCCCGGCCGTGGCCGAGCGTCACGGCGTCGACCCTGCGCTGCTGCACCGGTGGACGCAGGCCTTCACCGAGGCCGGCACGGCCGCGGTCACCAATCGTCCCGGCCCTGACCTCGCGCGTCAGCGGGACCGGTTCCTCAGCGTCTTCACGCACGGCCTGCGCTCGCCCCTGGCGGTCGCCCAGGCCTGGGTCGGGCTGCTCGGGGACATGTCGGCGGACGCTGCGTCCCGGGAGCAGGCGCTGGTGCGCCTGCAGGCCGCGCTCGACCTGCTGGACGAGCGCACCGGCGAGGTCGAGCTGCTGACGGCCGCGATGCTGGGACGCGTCGAGCCGGACCCCCACCCGATCACCGTCGGTGAGGTCGCCGCCTCCCTCACGTTGCCCGACGACATCGGTGGGGACGGCGCCGACGTCGTCCTCCACGTCGACCTCGACCTGTTCCCGCGGATCGTGCGCGACCTGTGGAAGGCCGCGATGACGACCAGGCCCGCTCCGCAGCGTGTCCGCCTCGACGTACGCCGGGAGGCGCCCTGGACCGAGCTCCGGATCGTCCGCGAGGGCGACCCGGTCGACCCGGCGACCGCCCGCGCGCTCTTCGAGCCGTTCGACTCCCCGGAAGGTGGGCAGTCCGGCATCACCGTCGGTCTCTACCTCGCCCGGGCGCTCACCGTCGTGCACGGCGGCACGGTGGGCATGGAGCAGGACGAGCACCACGGCGTGCTCTGGGTACGGGTGCCCGACCCGCCCGCCGCAGACCCCCACCACCAGGAGGAGACCCCATGAAGTTCCAGCTCGCGTGCGGGGACGTGATGCCCGGCTGCCCGACCAGCTTCAGCGCCGCGTCCCAGGAGCAGCTGTTCACCGAGGTCGCCTCCCACGCGGCGGCCGAGCACGGCATCACCGACGTCACCCCCGAGATCGCCGAGGCCGTCACCGCCAAGATCCGCGTCGTGGAGTGACCTGCTGCCCGGCGGGGTGACCGAGCGCCAGTAGGGTGCTGACGTGCAGCTCTGGCGGTCCTGGGACGACGTGCCGGACGACCTCGGGCCTACTGCGGTCGTCATCGGCAACTTCGACGGTGTCCACCTCGGCCACCGCCAGGTGCTCTCGCGGGCGCGGGCGGTCGCCGACGAGGGTGGCCTGCTGCTGGTGGCGGTGACCTTCGACCCGCACCCGATGGCGGTCCTGCGTCCCGAGCACGCACCCACCGCGCTCACCTCGCTCGAGACTCGCGCCGCCCTGCTGGCCGACGCCGGCGCCGACGCGGTCCTTGCGCTGCCGTTCGACCGCGAGGTGGCGTCCTGGTCACCGGAGGAGTTCGTCCAGCGGGTGCTGGTCGACGCCCTGCACGCCTCGGCCGTGGTGGTGGGCGCCAACTTCCGCTTCGGCCACCGCGCGGGCGGCGACGTCGCGACGCTCACCGAGTCCGGTGCCCGGCACGGCTTCACCGCAGAGGGGATACCGCTCGACGGTGGTCCGCAGGTCTGGTCGTCGACCTACGTCCGCACCTGCCTGGCCGCGGGGGACGTCTCGGGGGCGGCGCAGGCCCTCGGCCGCCCGTACTCCGTCCGCGGCACCGTGGTGAAGGGCGACCAGCGCGGCCGCGAGCTGGGCTACCCCACCGCCGCGTGTACGCCGGGCGGTTGATTCGGCTCGACACCGGTGAGTCCCTCCCCGCCGCGATCAGCGTGGGCACCAACCCCACGTTCCACGGCGAGCGGGCCCGGCGGGTGGAGTCCTACGTCCTGGACCGCAGCGACCTGGACCTCTACGGCGTCGAGGTCGAGGTCACGTTCGTGGAGCGCCTGCGCGGCATGGTCACCTTCGACTCCGTCGACGAGCTGGTCGTCCAGATGGCCGAGGACGTCGACCGCGCGCGCGACCTCCTGGCGGGCTGAGGCATGGTCCTGCCCGGTCGTCACGACCGAGGCGGCCGCGACGGCGACCCGGTCGCGGCCGCCGATGCGTGGTTCCTCGCCAACGGGTTGTCCTACTTCGTGCCGGAGCGGCGGCGCGAGGCGCGCGAGGCACTCTCGCCTCGGCGCACCGTCCCACGGCTGTTGCTGGTCGCGCTGGTCGCTGCGGGCGCCGGGGTGGCCCTGGCGTGGTTGACCTCCCAGGTGTCGGCGGCCCCGGCGGTCGTCCTGACCCTGGTGCTGCTGGCCGTCGTCTCCTACGCCCTCACCGTGCTGCACGTGCGACCGATCCTGGCGTGGGCGCTGCGGCGCACCGCGTCCTCGCTGCCCTCGCTGCTGCCCCAGATGACGCGTGCCCTGCCGCTGCTGCTGATCTTCGTGACCTTCCTGTTCATCAACGCCGAGGTCTGGCAGCTGGCGGCCTCGCTGCAGACCGGCACGCTGTGGCTCGTGGTGCTGCTGTTCGTCGGCATGGCGGTCGCCTTCCTGCTGGTGCGCCTGCCCGAGGAGGTCGACCGGGCCGACGACGCGGTGGACGAGGACTTCCTGCGCCGCGCCTGCCGTCGTACGCCGCTGGAGGAGGCGTGCGAGGAGCTGCTGGCCGACCCGGGGGCGGACCCGGTGGGGCGCGCGACGGTGACCGGCTTCGAGCGCGGCAACCTGGTGCTGTTCCTGGTGATCGTGCAGTTCGTCCAGGTGCTGCTGCTGGCGGGCACCGTCTTCGGGTTCTTCCTGCTCTTCGGCGCTCTCACCATGGGCGTCGACGTGCAGGAGTCGTGGACGGGCCTGGGTCGTGAGGACATCCACACGCTGCCCTACCTCGCGCAGGTCTCGGTCCCGCTGGGCAAGGTGTCGCTGTTCCTGGGTTCCTTCTCGCTGCTCTACCTGACCGTGTCGACGGTGACCGACGAGGCCTACCGGGAGCAGTTCTTCGGCCTGGTGACCCGCGAGCTCGAGCGGGCCGTCGGCGTCCGGGCGGTCTACCTCACCCTGCGGGAGCGGCGGCAGGGCTGAGCCGCACCGGGGTGCCGTTGAGGGCCGCGTTGCCCGAGACGTCGAGCCGCTCGGGGTCGGTCAGGTCGTTGATCGAGACCCCCGGCACCGTGCTGGCGTGCGAGAGCCGCACCCCGGGCAGCGCGTGGCCGTAGCCATGCGGAAGCGACACGACGCCGGGCATCAGGTCCTCGCTCGCGGCGCACTCGACCTCGACCGAGCCGACCCGGCTGGAGACCGTCACCACGTCGCCGTCGGCGAGGCCGCGCTCGCGCAGGTCGTCGGGGTGGGCCAGGAGCTGGTGCCGCGGCCTGCCCCGGGTGAGCCGATCGGAGTTGTGCAGCCAGGAGTTGCAGTCGCGTGCGTGGCGACGGCCGATGAGCAGCAGCTCGTCCGCGGCGGTCGTGGGCGTGCTCTCCAGCGAGGCACGCAGACGCGCCAGGTCGTCGACGACGAGGGCGGGGGTGAGGTCCACCCGCTTGTCCGGGGTCTGCAGGCGCTCGGGCAGGCAGGGACGCAGCGGCCCCAGGTCGACGCCCTCGGGGTGGCGGCGCAGCGCCCGCCAGGTGAGGCCGTAGCGGTTGCCGCGCAGCAGCAGCGGCAGGAGGAGCCGCGGGCTGGCGGTCATCCGGGCCCGTTGCTGGAGCCGCGCCCGGAGCGGCAGCTTCTTCCCCAGCCGTGCCGAGAGCCGGCGCGCCAACGCCCCGAAGACCTCCCAGTCGTGTCGGGTGCCCTTCTCCTTGGGCAGGAGCGCCGGGGTGAAGCGGGCGGTGTTGCGCACCGCCAGGCCGTGGAAGACCAGGTCGTACTGGTCGCGCTCCAGGGCGGTCGTCACCGGGAGGACCACGTCGGCGTGACGGGTGGTCTCGTTGAGGTAGATGTCGATCGCGACCATGAAGTCCAGGGAGTCGAGCGCGTCGGCCAGCCGCCGCCCGTCGGGCGTCGAGAGGACGGGGTTGCCGGCGATCGTGACCATCGCCCGGATCTGTCCCTCCCCGGGCGTCTCGATCTCCTCGCGCAGGGCCGAGACCGGGAGCTCCCCGGCGAACTCCGGCAGCTCGCGGACGCGGCTGCGCCACACGTCGTGGTGGCCGGGGGAGACGATGCGGCGCCCGACCGTGTCGATGGCGGGCTCGGGGAACATCACCCCGCCCTCGCGGTCCAGGTTGCCGGTCAGGACGTTGAGCAGGGTGACGGCCCACTGGCAGATCGAGCCGAAGCCGTGGGTGGAGACGCCGAGCCGACCGTAGACCGCGGCGCGGTCGGCGGCGGCCAGCTCCCGTGCCAGGCGCTCGACGTCGGTGGCCGGCACGCCGCTGACCCGCTCGGCGAGTTCGGGGGTGAAGTCGGCGACCAGGCCCGGGAGGTCCTCGAGGTGGTCGACGTACGCCGGTGGGGTCACCAGGTCCTCGCGCAGCAGCACGTGGACGAGCGCCAGGAGGAGCGCGGCGTCGCTGCCGGGCCGGACGAACAGGTGCTCGTCGGCGACCTTGGCCGTCTCGGTGCGTCGAGGGTCGACCACGACCATCCGGCCGCCGCGCTCGTGCAGCGCACGGACGCGTCGCGGGAAGTCGGGCACGGTCATCAGGGAGCCGTTGGAGGCCATCGGGTTGGCACCGATGACGAGGAAGAGGTCGGTGCGGTCGATGTCCGGCACCGGCAGCAGCAGCTGGTGGCCGAACATCTGCCAGGCGAGGAACTGGTGGGGGACCTGGTCCACCGACGAGGCGCTGAAGCGGTTGCGGGTCCGGAGGCTGCGGACGAAGGCCGTCCCGTGGGTGGCGGAGCCGAGCGAGTGGGCGTTGGGGTTGCCGAGGTAGACGCCGACCGCGTCGCGGCCGTGCTCGCGCGAGGTGGCCGCGAGCCGGTCGGCCACCAGGTCGAGGGCCTCCTCCCACTCCATCTCCTCCCACCGGGCGGCCTCGCCGGTCCCGACCCGGCGCACCGGCCGGCGCAACCGGTCCGGGTCGGCGTGCACGTCGGCCAGGGAGACGCCCTTGGGGCAGACGTGCCCCCGCGAGAGCGGGTCCTCGGGATTGCCGCGGATGCCGGTGACCTCACCGTCGGTGAAGGTGACCCGCAGGCCGCAGATCGCCTCGCACAGGTTGCACACCCCCAGCCGGGTGCCGGTGAAGCCGGAGGGGATCGGGGAGTCCGCGAGCAGGCCCATGACGGCATCGTGCCACCGCCGGCCCGCGCGGGGCTGAGCAGCACTCTTACCCGGTCGGGTGAGAGATCCGTCGGCCGCACCGGGCACAAGAGTCGAAGGCATCACCCCACACGCCTGACGGGCGCACGCCGCGCCCGCACCGAGAGGAGAACACCATGGGTTACGGAGCCGGAGGCTTCCTCGTCGTCGTCGGACTGATCCTGGCGTTGGCCGTCCAGGACGCCGTCGAGGGCGTGGACCTGCAGATGATCGGCTGGATCATGACCATCGTCGGCGTCGCCCTGCTGGTGCTGACCGCCGTCACGCTCAACCGCCGTCGCGAGTCGGGCACGGTCGCCACGACCACGCACCCCGACGGGTCGGTCACCGAGCGCCGCACCTCCTCGCACCACGACGTCTGACCCGCAGCGCGGGCCATGGGCCCCGTGCGGGCGAGGATTTCCACCCTCGCCCGTGCGGGGCCTATTCTCGTCCGGTTGCCGTCCAACGGCCGCGGATCGAGAGTGCCCGGGTGAACAGGCCCCGGCGCGCCGCGCAGCGAACAGGCCCAGGGGAGACCCGGAGCCGGAAGGAGACCCGTATGTCGATCGGTACCGACGCGGAGACCAAGAAGAAGATCATCGCCGAGTACGCCACGACCGAGGGCGACACCGGCTCGCCGGAGGTGCAGATCGCTCTGCTCTCGCACCGCATCTCCCACCTGACCGAGCACCTCAAGCAGCACAAGCACGACCACCACAGCCGTCGTGGCCTGCTGCTGCTGGTCGGCCAGCGCCGCCGCCTGCTGAACTACCTGAACAAGAGCGACATCGAGCGCTACCGCTCGATCATCGAGCGTCTCGGCCTGCGCCGCTGACGCACCCCTCAGACCTCGAGGGCGGAGCGGTCGCCCGAACGCGGGCGGCCGCTCCGACGCATTTCCGGCCCCGACCACTAGGCTCGGCGTCGTACAACTGAACAACCATCCACACCAGGAGTGACCCGCTCGCCCGGCTCGGTCCTCGGTAGTGGCTCTCAGAGCTCGCACCCGTGCGACGCGACTGCGGGCCTCGATCGAAGACCGGCACCTCTTCGCGGGACGCAGCGGGATGCTCTGCAACCTCAGAAGGAACACTCTTGACCGAGTCCCACACGGCTGAGCCCGTGATCTCCGCCGTCGAGACCGTCATCGACAACGGCTCGTTCGGCACCCGTACCGTCAAGTTCGAGACCGGCCTCCTGGCCCGCCAGGCCGCCGGCTCCGTCACGGCCTACCTCGACGACGAGACGATGCTGCTCTCGGCGACGACGGCCGGGAAGCACCCGAAGGACCAGTTCGACTTCTTCCCCCTCACCATCGACGTCGAGGAGCGGATGTACGCCGCGGGCAAGATCCCCGGCTCGTTCTTCCGCTCCGAGGGCCGCCCGGGCGAGGACGCGATCCTCACCTGCCGCCTCATCGACCGTCCGCTGCGCCCGACCTTCAAGAAGGGCCTGCGCAACGAGGTCCAGGTCGTCATCACCGTCCTGGCCCTCGAGCCCGACACCCCCTACGACGTCCTCGCGATCAACGCCGCGTCGATGTCCACCCAGCTCTCCGGCCTGCCGTTCTCCGGCCCGGTCGGCGGCGTGCGCGTCGCCCTCATCGACGGCCAGTGGGTCGCGTTCCCGACCCACTCCCAGCTCGAGGACGCCGTCTTCGACATGGTCGTGGCCGGTCGCGTCACCGACGCCGGCGACGTCGCCATCATGATGGTCGAGGCCGAGGCCACCGAGACCGCCTTCGGCAAGATCTCCTCCGGTGCTCAGGCGCCCGACGAGACCGTCGTGGCCCAGGGCCTCGACGCCGCGAAGCCCTTCATCAAGCAGCTCTGCGAGGCCCAGTCCGAGCTCGCCGCCGCCGCGGCCAAGCCGGTCCAGGACTTCCCGGTCTTCCTCGACTACGAGGACGACGTCTACGCCGCGGTCGAGTCCGCTGCCCGCGAGGACCTCGCGGCCGCGATGAAGATCGCGGACAAGCAGGAGCGCCAGGACCGCACCGACGAGATCAAGGACGCGCTGCTCGACCGCCTCGCCGGCCAGTTCGAGGGTCGCGAGAAGGAGCTCGGCGCGGCGTTCCGCTCGCTGAACAAGGCGCTGGTGCGCGAGTCGATCCTGCGCGACAAGGTCCGCATCGACGGCCGCGGCCTGGCCGACATCCGTCCGCTGCACGCCGAGGTCGGCCTGATCCCGCGGGTGCACGGCTCGGCGCTGTTCGAGCGCGGCGAGACCCAGATCCTGGGTGTCACCACGCTGGACATGCTCAAGATGGAGCAGCAGCTCGACACGCTCTCCCCGGAGAAGCACCGCCGCTACATGCACAAGTACGTCTTCCCGCCGTTCTCCACCGGTGAGACCGGTCGCGTGGGCTCGCCCAAGCGCCGCGAGGTCGGCCACGGCGCCCTGGCGCGCCGCGCGCTGCTGCCGGTGCTGCCCGACCGCGAGGAGTTCCCCTACGCGATCCGTCAGCTCTCCGAGGCCATGGGCTCCAACGGCTCGACCTCGATGGGCTCGGTCTGCGCCTCGACCCTGTCGCTGCTGCAGGCCGGTGTGCCGCTCAAGGCGCCGGTCGCCGGCATCGCGATGGGCCTGGTCTCCGGTGAGATCGACGGCCAGACCACCTACGTGGCCCTCACCGACATCCTCGGTGCCGAGGACGCGTTCGGCGACATGGACTTCAAGGTCGCCGGCACCCGTGAGTTCGTGACCGCGCTGCAGCTCGACACCAAGCTCGACGGCATCCCCGCCGAGGTCCTCGGTGCCGCGCTCAAGCAGGCCCGGGACGCCCGCCTGACCATCCTCGACGTCATGGCCGAGGCCATCGACGCCCCCGAGGAGATGTCGCAGACCGCGCCTCGGATCATCACCATCAAGATCCCGGTCGACAAGATCGGCGAGGTGATCGGTCCCAAGGGCAAGGTCATCAACCAGATCCAGGACGACACCGAGGCCTCGATCTCCATCGAGGACGACGGCACCATCTACATCGGTGCCACCAACGGTGCCGCCGCCGAGGCCGCTCGGTCGGCGATCAACGCGATCGCCAACCCGACGATGCCCGAGGTCGGCGAGCGCTACCTCGGCACCGTCGTCAAGACGACGAACTTCGGTGCGTTCGTCTCGCTGATGCCCGGGAAGGACGGCCTGCTGCACATCAGCAAGCTGCGTTCGCTCGCCGGCGGCAAGCGTGTCGACGCCGTCGAGGACGTCGTCTCGGTCGGCCAGAAGATCCAGGTCCAGATCGCCGAGATCGACGACCGCGGCAAGCTCTCCCTGACCCCCGTGGTCGAGGAGGAGGGCGCCGAGGGCGAGGCCGCCGAGGAGGCCGCCTCCGAGGAGTGATCCTCACCAGCACGCCGTGACCGACCCGCCCGAGCCACCGGCTCGGGCGGGTCGGTCGCTTCACCGCCACGGACAGACCGGAGCGACCCGATGAGCACCAGCACGAGCACCCCCGCCGGCACCCCCGGCACCCCTGGCAGCCCCGAGAGCACAGCGCACCTGACCAGCACGCTGTCGGAGACGACCGACGACGACGGGCTGGTCACCTCCGTCGTACGCCGCACGCTGCTCCCCTCGGGGCTGCGCATCGTCACCGAGCAGATGGCCGGGGTGCGCTCGGCCAGCATCGGGGTCTGGGTCGGGGTCGGGTCCGCCGACGAGGACGAGACGCTGCACGGCTGCTCCCACTTCCTCGAGCACGTGCTGTTCAAGGGCACGGGGAGCCGCTCGGCGATGGACATCTCGGTGGCCCTGGACGCCGTCGGGGGCGAGTTCAACGCCTTCACCGCCAAGGAGTACACCTGCTTCCACGCACGGGTCCTCGACGTGGACCTCGACCTGGCGGTGGACGTGCTCGGCGACATGATCACCGACTCCCTGATCACCCCCGAGGACGTCGCCGCCGAGCGCGACGTCATCCTCGACGAGATCGCGATGCACGACGACGACCCCGACGACGTGGTGCACAACCTGTTCGCGGCCCAGGCCTTCGGGGAGCACACCGCGCTCGGACGTCCGATCGCCGGGACCGTCGAGTCCATCACCGCCATGACCCGTGACCAGGTGGCGCAGTTCCACCGCACGCACTACCGACCCGCGACGATCGTGGTGTCGGTGGCCGGCAACGTCGAGCACGACCACGTGGTCGCGCAGGTCGAGGCCGCCTTCGGTCGCAACGGGTTCCTGGACCGCACCGAGGCGCCGGTCTCGCGCCTGGGGGAGGGCGCGCCCGCGCCCGTCCACCCCGGCACCGCCTCGACGATCCGTCCCTTCGAGCAGGTCAACCTCGTGCTCGGGATGGAGGGCATCGCCCGCAACGACCCCCGCCGCTTCGCGCTGTCGATCCTCAGCACCGCCCTCGGGGGCGGGACCTCGTCGCGGCTGTTCCAGGAGGTCCGGGAACGTCGTGGCCTGGCCTACTCGGTCTACGCGTTCGCCTCCCACCACGCCGACTCCGGGCTGGTCGGCGTCTCCGTCGGGTGCCTGCCCGCCAAGCAGGACGAGGTGCTCTCGGTCGTCCGCGAGCAGCTGGGGCTGGTCGCCCGGGAGGGGATCAGCGCCGAAGAGCTCGAGCGCGGCAAGGGCCAGCTGCGGGGCGGGCTGGTGCTCGGCCTGGAGGACTCGGGGTCGCGCATGGCCAGGCTGGGGAAGTCCGAGCTCGTGCACGACCGGTTGCTCACCCTCGACGAGGTGCTGACCCACATCGACGAGGTGAGCATCGAGGACGTGCGCGCGGTGGCGGCGGAGATCTTCTCGCGACCCGAGGTGCTCGCGGTGGTCGGCCCGGCCTGACCGCCAGCCCGACGTACCGGCCCGCTCGCCGGCTGCGCGCGGCTGCGCCGTCAGGCAAGCACCACGCAGGCTGCGCAGGATGCGGCCCACAACACGCTGGTGAAGGTGCCGATGATGAAGCGCTCGGCCACCGCGCCGGTGCCGGCGTTGCGCAGCTCGGGGTAGCGCCCCAGCCCCTTGAGGGCCAGCACGACGGCCAGTCCCTCGGGCCAGCCCGCGACCAGCGCGGCCACGACGCCGGCACGCTCCAGGACACCGATCCACGCGCCGCCGCGCAGCAGCTGACCGGCCCGCTCGAGGGTGTCGGCGTCCTGGGCGGAGTCGGAGTCAGGGCCGGTCCCTGTGTCATGTTCGGCGTCTCCCTCGACGTCACCCTCGAGGTCACCCCGGGCATGACCCTCGGCATCGACCAGGGCGAACAACGAGGTGGTCACCGGTCCGCCCCCGAGGACCGCGAGGGCGCCGGCGAGCGCGACCAGCAGCGAGCGTGGCGCGTCCCCGGCCAGCGTCAGGTCGGCGGCCCCGGACCAGGCGAGGGCCGCAGCCAGCAGGCCCAGCGCGGCAGGTGCCCACACCCGACGGCCCCGCGGCGCCCAGGCCCAGGACGCGGCGACCAGCGCGGCCGTCAGCAGCACCAGCAGCATCGCCCCGCCGGCGTCGACCTCCCACGTCATCGGACGTCCTCCCTCGCGCGTGCGAGGGCCGTGCCGGCCAGGTGCGCCACCAGCTCGCGGGCCCGCTCGCCCTCGACCACGCCGGCTGCCCGTGCCCGCTGGGTGACCGCGCTCTGGGAGATCCCGAGATGACGCGCTGCCTGCTCGTGGGTGCGCCCGGCGTCGAGCAGGTCGACGACCTCCCAGCCACGGTCGGTACGCCGGTCCAGCAGCGCGGCCCACAGCCAGATCGCTGCCTCGAGGGCCCGCGCGCTCGCGACCTCCTCGGGCGTGGCGCCACCGACGACGCGCACCCGACCGGGAGCCTGACGTGCGGCGTCGACCCCCTCGCGGGCGTGGACGAACGCGGCACCTCGTGCCTCGCGCACGTCCCCGGGCAGGGGGAGCTCGACCGCACCGATGCCGATGCCGACCCGCCACCGCCCGTCCCGCAGCACGGCCTCCACCAGGCTCGGCAGGTGCTCGGCCTCGTGCACGAGCCCCTGGACCTCGTCGCCGGCGGTCCGGCGGAAGGCGAGCCGTGTCGGTCGCGGGTCGAGCGTGGCGAGGAGGTCCGCGACGGCGTCGGGGGCCGTGCGACTGCCGCGCTGGTCCACGGTCAGCACGATGCCGACCGGCGGATCCGTGCCCCGTGCAGCCACAGCGCCCTCCTCACGACCCTTCATCAGGCTGAAACCTAATATAGGGTCATCATCAGGTTGAGACCTAACGTCTACCGATGATCCCCACGCAGGCCGGCACCTTGCGCTGGACGACCGAGACCCGGAAGCCGGCGCTGGACAGGGCGGCGGAGGTCTTCTCGACGATCTCGGCCACCTGGTCGGGACGCGTGGCCTCGAAGAAGATGTAGACGGCCCCGCCGGGCAGCACGCGCTCGTGCAGCAGGGCGACCTCGTCACTGCAGTCGCGGACCCAGAAGAGGTTGACGTTGAAGGCGTAGACCTTGTGCAGGCGCTTGACGGGCACCCGCAGGGTCGCGAGGTCGATCTGGCGCACCGTCAGCCGGCCGGACTCGAGGTACTTCGCGCAGCGACGCTTGGTGCGGTCGACCCCGGACTCCGACCGGTCGATCGCGAAGAGCTTGCCGGTCTCCAGGCGACTGCAGATCAGCTCCGCGCCGTAGCCGGGGCCACACCCGATCTCCAGCACGTGGTCTCCCGGCTGGACGTCCATGAGGTCGACCGACCAACGGATCCGGGCGGGGATCGTCTGCAGCACCATGGGGCCAAGATTGCCAGAAGCGTCGGTGAACCGGTGGCGGGGTCGACCACGGGTGTCGCGACCGGGCGGTCTGCGTCACGTGCGAGGTGCCCCATGTGGAACGCTGGCCCGCGTGGAGAACGCAGTCAGCGCAACCGTGAGCAGGGTCGGTGTCCTGGGCGCCCGGGGCAAGGTCGGCAGCGAGGTGTGCCGTGCCGTGGAGTCGGCGGAGGACCTGGAGCTCGTGGCCTCGGTGGACGCAGGGGACGACATCGCCGCCCTGGTCGATGCGGGAGCCGAGGCCGTCGTGGACTTCACCCACCCCGACGTCGTCATGGACAACCTGGAGTTCTGCGTCGACCACGGCATCCACGCCGTGGTCGGCACGACCGGCTTCGACGCCGACCGGCTCGCCACCCTGGAGCGGTGGCTGGCGGGGGCGCCGGCCACCGGGGGCCTCATCGCCCCCAACTTCTCGATCGGCGCCGTCTTGATGATGCGCTTCGCCGCCGAGGCGGCGCGCTTCTACGAGTCGGTGGAGATCGTCGCGCCGGACGCGACGAGCACCGCGCTCGAGGGGGCCCGCGGCGCCGACGTCGACGGTGTCCGTGTCCACGGCCTGCGCATCCGCGGGATGGTCGCCCACCAGGAGGTCGTGCTCGGCGGGGTGGGGGAGACCCTCACGATCCGCCACGACTCGATGGACCGCGCGTCCTTCACCCCCGGCGTGCTGGCCTCGCTGCGTGCCATCGCCGACCGGCCCGGCCTCACCGTCGGACTGGAGAAGCTGCTCGACCTGGACTGAGCGGGTGGCTGCTGGTCGCTGCGCCGGTCGTCGCCCACCGGTGCTCGGCCCCAGCAACTCGCACTGCAGAACCTCGGACTGCAGGAACTCGCACTGCAGGAACCTGAGGCGACCCACGGGTTCCCAGGTGGTCTGGACCTCTGCCAGGCTGCTCGCGTCGACCCCGCCCATCTCGGGCCGGGACGCCCCCCGCGGGTCCGCACCGAACGGAAACGGTGCGGCCCCAGCGGTGCCGACGCCCTCCGTGGGGGAGGGGCCATCGGTGCTGTGCGGATCCCGCCCCGGAGTGATCCGGGGCGGGTTCCGTCACGACATCAGGCCCACGTGGCGCAGCACGGCTGCCGTGAGTGCCGATCCCACGACCACGACCAGGAACGGCGCCCGGAGCAGCAGCAGCACCAGCGCGGCGAGCAGTCCGGCCGCCCGGGCGTCGAGCACCACGCCCCGGTCGCCGGCGAGGACCTGCACGGCTATCAGTCCGGCCAGGAGGGCGATCGGGAGCCGGTCGGCGACGGCACGCACGAGGGGGCGGTCCAGCACCGAGGCAGGGACCGAGAGGCCGGCCAGCTTCAGCAGGTAGCAGGCCGCCGCTCCGCCCAGCACCGCCCACCACGCGCTCACGGTGCCTCCCGCCGGGCGTGCAGCACGCCGACCACGAGCGCGACACCACCGGCGACCAGCACCGGGAGGCCGGAGGGCACCAGGGGGCCCGCGAGCAGGGCGACGGCCGCGGCGGTGAGCGCCAGCCGGCGGCCGTCACGGTCCTGCAGCCGTGGCCACAGCAGGGCCAGGAACGCACCCCCGACCGCCGCGTCCAGACCGTAGGTCCGCGGATCGCCGAGCACCGCGCCGCCGATCGCGCCGAGCAGCGTGAAGAGGTTCCACAGGACGAAGACGCTCCAGCCGGTGGTGAGGAAGCCGGTGCGCGCCAGCGCGCGGCTGGGACGCGTGATCGACATGGCGGTCGACTCGTCGATGACCAGGTGGGCCGCACCGAAGCGGCGGGCGCCGCGCCAGCCCAGCAAGGGTGCGAGCCGCAGGCCGTACAGGGTGTTGCGGGTGCCGAGCAGGGCTGCGGTCAGGGCGCCGGTGACGGCCGAGCCGCCGGAGCCCAGCACCCCGACGAGGGCGAACTGCGAGGCACCGGTGAACATCAGCAGCGACAGCGCACAGGTCTGGACGACGTCGAGCCCGGAGGCCACCGACACCGCGCCGAAGGAGGCGCCGTACAGGCCGGTGGCGATCCCGACGCCGAGGCTGTCGCGGACGACGCGTCGCTGCGCCTCGGCGTGCGACTCGAGTGGCCGGTCGCTCACTGGCGCAGGTCGGTGTGCAGCCGCACCTGCTTGACGCGGACCGTCCCGGCGCCGTCGAGGTCGAGCTCGCGGTGCGCGCCGTCGGGTGCCCATCCCGCACCGTCGAGGAAGCCGCGCAGCGCATCGTCGGAGGCCACCAGCCAGGTGACGGCCCGCTCGAACCGGTCCGCGCGCAGCGTGTCGACCGCAGCCTGGAGCAGCCGGCTTCCGTGCCCCTGACGGCGCTCGTCAGGGTCGAGGACGATCTCGGAGAGCTCGCCGTCGGCGACCGAGTCGCAGTCGGGGTCGGGGGCCGGCCCGGTCAGCGCGAAGCCGACCACGCGGTTGCGCTCGAGGGCGACCAGCACCCGCTGCCGGGCGTCGGTCGGGCGGGCGAGCGACTGCTCCCAGGTGCGGGTCGCGGCGTCGAGCGCCTCCGGACCGGTGGGGAACGCCTCGGGCGGCAGCACGTCGGCGTACATCTGCGGCCAGGCGCGCAGCTGGAGCGCGGCGATCGCCGCGGCGTCCTCGGCCCAGGCGACGCGGACCGAGACGTCGGCCGAGGGGCTCACCGGTAGTGCTCGGGGAGCTGCTGGCCGATCTTGACCTGCGCCTTGGGCATCCGCATGAACTTCATCTGCATCGCCCGGCTGATGGCGTACCAGGTGGTGCCCTTGGTGCTCTCGCCCGGGAAGCGCTGGGCCAGCTGACGGCGGACCCGGAACCGGAGCTGGATCATGTCGACGATCACCAGGAGCACCGTGAGCATGAGGACGGTGCTGCCGATCCCGGCGAGGGTCTGGTTGCCGGAGTAGCTGAGGATCATCGTGACGATCAGCACCGGCACGATCACGTCGATGAAGGAGAACCGCGAGTCGACGTAGTCGCGGATGAACCGGCGCACCGGGCCCTTGTCGCGGGGCAGCAGGAAGCGCTCGTCACCGGCCTTCATGCCTTCGCGGACCTTGGCGGAGTTCTCGGCGCGCGCGACCCGCGCGGCGGCGGCCTGCTCCTTGCGGGTGCGCGGGACCTTGGCGCGGGCCTTCGCGGCGGCCTCGGCCTCCTTGCGCGACGGGGTCGGGCGCCCCTTGCCCGGCGTGGTGCGCGCCGACGCGCCGGTCGTCGCGGACGTGGTCTCGGGGGTCTCGGGGGCCGACTCGGACTTCGAACGACGGAACAACGTGGGCCTGTCTGCTGCGGGGACTGGTGCGGGCCGCGGGGTCCGTCGTGGACGCCGCGGACGAGTCCCCAGACTACCGGTGGCGACCGGACCCCTGCCCGCGCGTTGCCGCGGAGCCGTAGGGTGAGGGGCGACCCCGAGACACACCGACCACGACCTCGTGCGAGAAGGACCGTCACCATGAGCCTCTGGAAGCGCTTCACCCTGATCTTCAAGTCGAAGGCCAGCAAGGCGCTCGACCGTGCCGAGGACCCGCGCGAGACGCTGGACTACAGCTACCAGCGGCAGCTGGAGCTCCTGACGAAGGTGCGCCGTGGCGTCGCCGACGTCGCCACCAGCCGCAAGCGGGTCGAGCTGCAGATCAACCAGCTCGAGCAGCAGGCCGCCAAGCTGACCGACCAGGCCCAGAAGGCCATCGACATGGGCCGCGAGGACCTCGCCCGCGAGGCGCTGACCCGCAAGTCGGGTCTCACCGGCCAGATCAACGACCTCAAGGTGCAGCTCGCGCAGCTCCAGGGCGAGGAGGAGAAGCTCACGCTGGCCCAGCAGCGGCTGCAGGCCAAGGTCGAGAGCTTCCGCACCCGCAAGGAGACCATCAAGGCGACCTACACCGCGGCCGAGGCCCAGACGCGCATCAACGAGGCGGTCTCCGGCATCGGTGACGAGTTCGGTGACGTGGGCGCCGCGATCGCCCGCGCCGAGGACAAGACCGCCCAGATGCAGGCCCGTGCCGGCGCCATCGACGAGCTGATCGCCTCCGGTGCCCTCGATGACGCCTCCTCGCTCAACGCCGGCGACGACATCGCCCGTGAGCTGGAGTCGATGAGCAGCCAGGCCGACGTCGAGGCCGAGTTGGCCGCGATGAAGGGCGGCAAGCCCGCGCCCGACGCGATCACCTCGGGCGAGTCGGCGGGCTCGGGTCCGATCCTCGAAGCCGCCGAGGAGAAGGTCGAGCAGCCCGAGGACCGCGCCTGAGCCGCTCAGGTTGCTCTTGGGACGGCCAGGGAGACTGGGGGCATGGCGCGTACTCGTTTCGTCGGTGACGCCGGGCTGACCGCCCGGATGACGACGGTCATGTTCCTGCTCGGCGGGCTCTTCGTCCTGCTCGTCGTCGGCCTGATGGCCGTGGCGGCCGGGTCCGGGTACGGAACCCTGGTCCCCTTCATCGGCCTCGTCGGCATCGGCATCGCGCTCTACCAGTGGTGGAGCAGCGACACCGTGGCCATGAAGGCGATGCGGGCCCGTGAGGTCACCCCGCAGCAGGCGCCCGAGCTGCACGCGATGATCGACCGGCTCTGCGTGCTCGCCGACATGCCCAAACCGCGCGTCGGCGTGGCCGACACCAGCATGCCCAACGCCTTCGCCACCGGTCGCTCGCCGGACCGCTCGGTGGTCGTCGTGACGACCGGCATCCTTCAGCTGCTGACCGTCGAGGAGCTCGAGGGTGTGCTCGCCCACGAGCTGGCGCACGTCGCGCACCGCGACGTCCTGGTGATGACCGTGGCGTCCTCGGCGGGCATCGTGGCCGGGATGGTCACCCAGGGGGCGCAGTACGGCGCGATGTTCGGCGGTAACCGCCGCGACGGGAACTCCGCGCTGCCGGTGTGGCTGCTGATGCTGCTCGTCAGCATGGTCGTGTACGCCGTCAGCTTCCTGCTCCTCAAGCTTCTCTCGCGCTACCGCGAGCTCTCGGCCGACCGGGCCGGCGCCTACCTGACGATGAAGCCGGCGGCCCTGGCCTCGGCGCTGCAGAAGATCAGCGGGGGGATGAACGCCATCCCCGACCGCGACCTGCGTGCCAGCCAGGCCATGAACGCGTTCTTCATCGCCCCGGCCATCAAGGGCGTCTCGCTGCGGACCCTCACCTCCACCCACCCCACTCTCGAGCAGCGGCTCGAGCAGCTGGCCCGGATCCAGGCCGAGCTCGGCAGGCCGACCCCGTGAGCGGTCGACGCTGATGGGACTGCTCGACTCGATCCTGGGCCGCAGCCGCCCCAAGCAGGCCAACCTCGACGCGCTGTTCGCGGTGCCCTCGGCCGCGATCACCCTGCGGGCTGCCGTCGGCCTCGCGCCCACCGGCCTCGGGGCGGTCTGCTACCGCCCCGCGGGCGGTGCCGCCTTCGCGCAGGCCGAGCAGGAGATCGTCGAGCTCCTGCGGGGTGCGGCCGACGCGCCCGACGTACGCCTCGAGCACGACGAGTTCGGCTTCACCTGGCTGGTGGTCGACGACGACCCCGACGACGTGGAGGGCCTGGTCACCGACCTGCACGCGGTCAACACCACCCTGGAGTCCCACGGCTTCGGACCGGGGCTGCTGTGCTCGCTGGTCCCGTTCGCGGACGCGACCGGCCGACGGGCCGGGCTGGTCTACCTCTACAAGCAGGGCACCTTCTACCCCTTCGCGCCACAGGCCGGCGCGGCACGGACGCGCGACAACCTGCTGGAGATCCAGCTGAGGGACCTGCTGGCCGGCGAGCTGCCCGTCGAGCGGGAGATGTCGCGGTGGCTGGCGATCTGGGGCGCGCCGGGCCTGTGAGGCGTCCTGCAGTGTGATTTCTCCGTCGCCGCGGTACTTTCGCCGGCGTTCGGCTCCCTGACCAGGGGAGGGGTCCCTACCCTGTGCCGGACGGATCGTGGGACATGGGGGCAGGACAGGACGGTCATGAGGTTGCTGAGCGACACCGAGCGCGTGCTGGAGATCGACCGCTACCAGGTGCTCCTCGAGCCGCCGCGCGCCGACCTGATGGCGTTGGTGGACGTGGCTGCCCAGGTGGCGCAGGTCCCGCTGGCCACCATCAACCTGATCACCGACACCGAGCAGCACCAGATCGCGACGGCGGGTTTCGACGCCTCGATCTGCGCGCGCGAGGACTCCATGTGCAACCTGGTGCTGCACGAGAAGGAGCCGGTCATCGTGCCGGACGCCTCCCAGGACCCGCGGTTCAGGGACAACCCGTTCGTGACCGGTGAGATCGGCGACGTCCGGTTCTACGCCACCCACCAGCTGCGCACTCCGGCCGGCGTGGTGATCGGCACGCTGTGCGTCTTCGACACCGAGCCCCGCGAGCTCGGCGACGACCAGGAGGAGGCGCTGGTCAAGCTCGCCGACCGGGTCGTCGACCTGCTCGAGCTCGAGCTGCGCACCCGGGAGCTGACCAGCGCGGTGAAGGCGCTGGAGGCCACCCAGGCCGAGCTCGAGCGCTCCAACCAGGTGCTCACGGCCTTCGCCGGCCAGGTCGCCCACGACCTGCGCAACCCGTTGTCGGCGGTCCGGATGTCGCTGGAGCTGCTCGAGGAGCAGATGGAGGCCCCGGAGCCGGACGCCGACACGCTGGCCTACGTCGCGACCCGCGCCAACAGGGGTGCCGAGCGGATGCAGAGCCTCATCGACGACCTGCTCGCCTACGCGCGCATCGGCGGGCAGATGCGGCGCAGCCAGGTCGACCTGACGGCCGTGATGGCCGAGGTCCGGGCCGACCTGGCCGTCCCGCTGCTGGGTGCCGACCTCACCGTGGGCGACCTGCCGACGGTCGAGGGCGACCCGGTCCAGCTGCGCGCGGTCCTGCAGAACCTCGTGGCCAACAGTGCGAAGTTCGCCGCGCCGGGGGAGAAGGCCCGCATCGAGGTCAGCGGTCGCGCGGACGGCGACCTGTGGCGGATCGAGGTCGTCGACCACGGGCTCGGGGTGCCCGAGGCCGACCGCGAGCGCGTCTTCGCCCCGCTGGCGCGCGCGCACGAGGACGTTGAGGGCCATGAGGCGGCCGGCGGACGACGCGCCGCCGGCCGGCTCCGGTCAGTCCTTGGCGGTCTTCCCCGGCAGGGACAGCATCCGCTCGAGCGCGACCAGGGCCTGGGCCTCGGTCTCGGGGTCGACCTCGATCCGGTTGACCACGACCCCCTCGACCAGGGACTCCAGGGCCCAGACCAGGTGGGGCAGGTCGATGCGGTTCATCGTCGAGCAGTAGCAGACGTTGCGGTCGAGGAAGGCGATCTTCTTGTCCGGGTGGGAGTCGGCCAACCGCTTGACGAGGTTGAGCTCGGTGCCGATGGCCCACGAGGAGCCGGCAGGAGCAGCCTCGATCGTCTGGATGATGAACTCGGTGGAGCCGATCAGGTCGGCCTTCAGCACGACCTCGTGCTTGCACTCCGGGTGCACCAGGATGTTGATGTCGGGGTTCGCGGCACGCAGCTCGTCGACGACGTCCTCGGAGAACCGGCCGTGGACCGAGCAGTGGCCCTTCCACAGGATCATTCGGGCGTCGCGCAGCTGCTGCTCGGTCAGACCGCCGTTCGGGCGGTGCGGGTCCCAGACGACGCAGTCGTCGAGGGACAGGCCCAGCTGCAGCACGGCGGTGTTGCGGCCCAGGTGCTGGTCGGGCAGGAACAGGACCTTGGTGTCCGGGCCCTGCTGCTCATACGCCCACTCCAGGGCGGTCTGGGCGTTGCTGGAGGTGCACACCACGCCGCCGTTGCGCCCGCAGAACGCCTTGATGTCGGCGCTGGAGTTCATGTACGTCACGGGCACGACCTGCTGCTGCACGCCGGCGGCGGCCATCGCGTCCCACGCGGCCTCGACCTGGGTCAGCCGGGCCATGTCGGCCATCGAGCACCCGGCGGCCAGGTCCGGCAGCACGACCTGCTGCTCGGGCTTGGTCAGGATGTCGGCGGACTCGGCCATGAAGTGCACGCCGCAGAAGACGATGAACTCGGCCTCGGGACGCGCGGCGGCGTCGCGGGCCAACTTGAAGGAGTCGCCGGTGACGTCGGCGAACTGGATGACCTCGTCGCGCTGGTAGTGGTGGCCCAGCACGAAGACACGGTCCCCCAGCGCCTCCTTGGCCTTGCGTGCGCGCTCGACGAGGTCGGGGTCGGAGGCGGCGGGCAGGTCACCCGGGCACTCGACGCCCCGCTCAGCGGAGAGGTCGCGCCCGCGTCCGAGCGGCAGCAGCGGCAGGTCCACGGTGGTCATGGCTCCAGCGTAGGCCGCCCGCGGCGGCAGTCGAGCACCGGCGGGTGAAGGCGCCCGACCGGTGCGGTCGGCGGCGGGGCGTCCGGGCGCCCGAGCCGGCGGCGGTCCCGCGTCAGGACGCGCGTCGACGGCGTACGACGAGGGCGAGGGCGGTTACCAGCACCAGGGCGCCGACGACGGCTGCCACGGGGACAAGCCAGCCCGGATCACCCGACGTCCCGTCGTCCGCGGCCTCGGCCTCCCCGGCCGGGGCCGGCGTCGTGCCTCCGGCGGCCTCGTCGGCCTCGTCGGACGGGCTGACCTCGGTGGCGGTGAGGGACTCGCCGCTGGTGACGAGCTCCCCTGGGCTCGCGTAGACCGGCTGGCCGGACTCCTCGCCCTGCACCTCGACGGTGATCGTGTAAGGCAGCTCCGCCGACGATGCGGCGTCCACGTCCGCGCCGTAGAGGACGTAGTAGTCGCCGGCGAGGAAGTGCGCGTCGTCCCGCTCCCGGTTGCTCCAGGCAACGGGGGAGATGCCGGTCATCTGGACCGTCGTGCTCGTGTCGATGCGGTTCGTGCTCGCGTCGGCGTCGAGGTCGTCGCCGAGCGAGGCGCGCAGCGGGCTCATCAGCTGGAGGTCGAAGAACGAGCCGGAGCTGGAGATCGTCTCGTCCTGGGCAGGCGTCAGGCCCGGGCGGTCGACCCGGACCGCCAGGCTCTGCCCCCAACCCACCTGCACGCGGAACGCGTTGACCTCCCCCGGCACGACGGTGGCGGCGTACGTGGTGCCGGGCTCGAGCGGCGGCGCGTCCTCGAAGGAGGTGCCGGCGACGATGGGGCGGGCGCGCTCCCCGGCCCGCTCCGGCTCCTCGAGGACGGAGGTGTCGACGTCGGTGGGCAGGGAGTCGAGGTTCTCGACCGGCGGCTCCTCGACGAGCGAGAGGCCGAAGGGCAGCGGGCTCGTGTCGTCCCCGAGCCGCCTGACCCGGACGTGCACGGGGTCCCCGCACGAGTACATGCCCTCGGCGGGAGCCAGGTCGCTCTTGCCGGTGAACAGCGGCACGATCGTCGAGAAGGTGCTGGTGCCGCAGCCGCCGCCGTCCGGCTCGACCACGTCGACCTGGAGGTCGCTGAGCCCGCCGGGCTGGAGCTCGTAGGAGCTGGCGACCACCGTGGAGCCCGGCACCGTGCGCTCGTAGACGTACCAACGCTCCTGCTCACGGCCGACGAGACGGTCCGCGTAGCGCCCGGCGGCCAGGGGCAGGGCCTCGTCCTGGCTTGCGCCGCCGACGACTGGCTCGCCATCGATCTCGAAGGGACGCAGGGCACGCTCGCTGGCGGTCGAGAGACTGCTCACGATCTCCTCGGCGGACGAGGCGTCGTAGTAGCGACCCTCGGCGACGGCCGCGATGCACCGAAGCTGGGCCCGGGCCGCTCCATCCACTCCCAGCCCGACCACGTCCACGCGCAGGGCCACCCCCTGGGCGGAGAGCTCCTTCGCCACCTCGCAGGGGTCCGGGTCGCAGGTGGCGACGCCGTCGGAGACGAGGACGATGCTGCGAGCCGTGTCGGGGTCGAGGTCCTGCGCGGCCTGGCGCAGCGCGAATCCGATCGGCGTCTCGCCGAAGGGTCGGTAGCGCTCGACCTCGCGCAGCAGCGCGTCCCGGTTGTCGGTGCCGGGCGCGACGACCTGCTGGCTGTCGGTGCAGGCGCCCGGCTGGTCGCGGTCGAAGACCTCGGCGCCGAAGACGCGCATCCCGACCACCGCGTCGTCGGGGAGGGCCGCCACGACGTCGCGGAGCGCCTGCTTCGCCGCTTGGATCTTGGTGGCGCCGCCGCCCGCGGGCTCGGCCATCGAGCCGCTGGAGTCCAGCACCAGCATCGTCGAGGTCTCCGGGGCCGTGGTCGTGGGTTGGTCCTGCACGGCGAAGGCCTGCACCAGGAAGGCTGGCACGGAGGTCAGTGCCAGGAGGACTGAGGTGAGCAGGCAGGCCGGCCGGAGGCGGGAGAGGAGCGGGAGCACGCGCCGTTCCTACCCCGTGAGACCCGGAGTCATGCTCTCGACCTACAGCAGCGCGCCGTGGTGGAGGTACGGCGCGGGCGGCTTCATCCCGCGCACCCCGAGGTAGCCCTCGGTGCGGACGGTCAGTCCCGCGTCGAGCCCGACCCGCAGCGCCCACTGGTTGGCACCCGTCACGTGCGGGACCTCGACCTCCCCGTCGGAACGGGAGATCGCCGCCCACAGCAGCCGGCTCGCCGTGCGACGGTCGGTCGCGGCCAGGGCAAGGACGCTGCCGGTGTCGCCGACGTAGACGTAGCCGCTGCTCGCGCGGTCGGTGACCACCATCGCTCGGCCGGTCTGCGCCAGGAGCAGGTGGTCGTGGCCGCGTCCAGCGCCGCGGACGCGGCGGTCCAGCGAGTCGAGCTCGTCGAGGTCACCGGGGGTCGCCTCGCGGACGCCGCGGAGCGAGGGCGCTGCGCTCCGGTCGACCTGACCGGTCATCACCATCTGCGGGTGCAGGTCGAAGCCGGCCGCCAGGTAGCGCCGCACCGCCCGCGGGTCGGAGGAGCTGGAGAGCATGCCGCGCAGGCAGCCGACCGAGTGCTGCAGCGCGGCCTCGAGCAGCGGCCGCCCGATGCCGCCCTGGGCGTCGGGCAGCACCGCGAAGGTCGCCAGCGCCCACAGCGTCTCGCGGCGCAGCGAGGTGGCCATCCCGACGGTGCGGCCGTCCAGGTCCGCGACCCAGCAGCCGGGCCCGTCGGTCGCCAGCAGGCTGGACGTCCGGTCGATCCACCGCTGCGAGCGCGCGGCAGGACGACGCTCCGGCTCGGGGTCGGTGGCCCGCCGGGTGGCCCGGTCGACCTGCAGGAACGCCTCGGCGCTGATCTGCTCGGCCACCTCGACGTCCTCGAGCCGCATCGGCCGCACCACCAGGCCCTCTCGCGACTCCGCCACGAGGCCCGAACCTACCCGTGCGTGAGGATGGGGGCATGCGAGTCCTCGTGGCACCCGACAAGTTCGCGGGCACCCTCACGGCCGTCGAGGCCGCGGAGGCCATCGCCGAGGGCTGGCGACGGCGCTCCCCGGGCGACGAGCTCGACCTCGCCCCGATGTCCGACGGCGGCCCGGGCTTCGTCGACGTCCTGCACGCCGCGACCGGCGGGGACCTCGTCGTCGTCACGGTGACCGGCCCGCTGGGCGAGGCGACGCCGGCGACGCTCCTGCTGGACGGCCCGACGGCGTACGTCGAGAGCGCGCAGGCCTGCGGGCTGCAGCTCACGGGCGGGGAGGGGGTCGAGGTCGCGAGCACCGTCGGCGTGGGTCAGCTGGTGGCCGCCGCGGTCGACGCCGGGGCGACGACCGTCGTGGTCGGCCTGGGCGGCAGCGGCACCAACGACGGCGGCGCCGGCCTGCTGCACGCCCTCGGGGCCACCGCCGACGGCCGGCTCGACGCCGGACCGCTGCGCCTGTCCGACGTCACCTCGGTGGAGCTGGGGCCCGCCAGGGAGCGTCTGGCCGGGGTCACCCTGATCGCGGCCAGCGACGTCGACAGCCCCCTGACCGGCCTGTTCGGCGCCACCAAGACCTTCGGCCCGCAGAAGGGGCTGGACGAGGGCCGCATCGCGCTCGTCGACGGCCTGCTGGAGCAGCTCGCCGTCGCCACCGACCGCCGGCTCTCGCTGGAGAAGGGCGCCGGCGCCGCCGGTGGACTGGGGTTCGCGCTGATGCTGCTCGGGGCGACCCGGGAGCCCGGGATCGACCTGGTGGCCGCCGCTGTGGACCTCGAGGCCCGCGCCCGAGCGGCCGACGTCGTGGTCACGGGCGAGGGGGCCTTCGACTTCTCCAGCCGCTCCGGCAAGGTGCCGTACGGCGTTGCCGAGATCTCCGCACGGGCGCTGCGGCCCTGCCTGGCGCTGGCCGGCCAGGTGCTGGTGGGCTCACGGGAGATGCGCGCACTGGGTGTCGAGGCGGCGTACTCGCTCGTCGAGCTGGTGGGGGAGGAGCGTGCCCTCGGCCAGCCCGCGCAGGCGCTGAGCGAGCTCTCGGAGCGGGTGGCCCGGACGTGGTCGAGGGAATAGCCGAGCCTCGCCTACCATTGACCCTGGTGGACACCGGTCCGGGACCGGACCACCCACCCAGACCCCCGCACCTCTAGTTGGGAGCACCACGACATGACCGAGCAGGTCGAGACCGAGCGTCGTACCGACAGCATCAACCTGAGCTCCGTCGCGGCGGCGAAGGTGAAGAGCCTGCTGGAGCAGGAGGGTCGTGACGACCTCCAGCTGCGGATCTCCGTGCAGCCCGGTGGCTGCTCGGGCCTGCGCTACCAGCTGTTCTTCGACGAGCGCACCCTCGACGGTGACGTCGTCACCGACTTCGACGGTGTGTCCGTCGTCGTCGACCGGATGAGCGTCCCCTACCTCAACGGCGCGATGATCGACTTCGTCGACAGCATCGAGAAGCAGGGCTTCACCATCGACAACCCGAACGCCACGGGCTCGTGCGCGTGCGGCGACAGCTTCCACTGAGCTGAGGCCGCCGAGCCGACGTACGACGAAGCCCCCGACCGGATCGGTCGGGGGCTTCGTCGTACGTCGCCGTGGACGGGTGCCGTCAGTCCAGGTGCAGCGAGAGCGCGTTGGCGATGCGCTGGGCGGCCTCGCCGACCTCGATGTCGCGCTTCTGGACCTCGCGCGGGTAGTCGGCGAAGAGGATGGAGGGCGCGGGGCGGGTGGCGCGGCCGGCTGCCCGGGCCAGGTGACGCTCCAGCGTGGAGCGGGTCGCGGTGCAGTCGTCGTGCATCTGGGACACGGTGCTGAGGTCGTCGTAGGAGGCCATGTCCTCGACGCTATTGGCTACTGGGGGGTACTCCCAGCAGTACCGATCGGTAGTGTTCGGCCACGTGTCTGAGACCACTGGAACCACTGCCGGGGCGCTGCTCATCGCCGGCTCCATCGCCACCGACCACCTGATGAGCTTCGCGGGGAAGTTCGAGGACTCCCTGGTCGTCGAGCAGCTGCACAAGCTGTCGGTCTCGTTCCTGGTCGACGACCTCGAGATCCGCCGCGGCGGCGTCGCGCCGAACATGTGCTTCGGCCTGGCCGCGCTCGGGCTGCGCCCGGTGCTGGTCGGCTCGGCCGGCGAGGACTTCTCCGACTACCGCTCCTGGCTGGAGCGCCACGGCGTGGACTGCGACAGCGTGCGGATATCGGAGTCCAAGCACACCGCCCGCTTCGTGTGCACCACCGACTCCACGATGGCCCAGTTCGCCTCGTTCTACCCCGGAGCGATGAGCGAGGCCCGCCTCATCGAGCTGGCCCCGATCGTCTCCCGGGTCGGCGAGCCGGCCTACGTGCTGATCGGTGCCGACGACCCCGACGGCATGCTGCGCCACACCGAGGAGTGCCGCCAGCGCGGCTACCCCTTCATCGCCGACCCCAGCCAGCAGCTGGCCTTCGGCGAGGGCGGGCTGATCCGCGAGCTCATCGACGGCGCCGCGATCCTGTTCTCCAACGAGTACGAGTCGCACATGATCGAGCAGAAGACCGGCTGGTCGGCCGACGAGGTCCTGGCGAAGGTCGGGCTGCAGGTCACGACGCTCGGCGCCGACGGGGTGCGCATCAAGCGCGCCCGCGAGGAGGACATCGTGGTGCCCGCGGCCAAGGACGTCGCGGCCGTCGAGCCGACCGGTGTCGGCGACGCGTTCCGCGCCGGCTACCTCGCCGCCACCGCGTGGGGCGTCGGGCTCGAGCGGGCCGCCCAGGTCGGCTGCGTGCTCGCGGCGTACGTCGTGGAGACGGTCGGCACCCAGGAGTACCACTTCACCGGGTCGGACTTCGTGGCCCGCCTCGAGGCGTCGTACGGCGCAGAGGCCGCGGCCGAGGTCCGCCCGTTCGTCGGCTGACCCGACCGGCCCTCAGGTGAGTCGACGCACCCGGTAGCGGGGGACGCCGTCCGGGGCAGTGTCCTCGCCGAGGTACTCCTGCCCGCGCATCCGGCACCACGCCGGGACGTCCGTGCGGGCCGCGACGTCCTCGACGACGACCGCGACCACCGCTCCCACGGGCACCTCGGTGTGGCGGCGCCCCAGCTCGATCACCGGTTGGGGGCAGAGCATGCCCCGGCAGTCCAGCTCGAGGTCCGGCTCGGGATGGCCGCCGAAGGTCACGGTGAGGCTGCTGTCCACTACAGGCCCACCTCCGACCGCAGCCGGCCCACGATCTCGGGCAGCACCGCGAGGAGCGCCTCGACCTGCTGCTCGGTGACGTCTCGACCCAGCGAGATGCGCACGTTGCCGTGCGTGAGGGCGCCCATGGCGGCGAGCACGTGGCTGGGCTCGAGGGTCGAGGCGGTGCAGGCCGAGCCGCTCGCGACGCCGAAGCCGGCCCGGTCCAGCTCGCGCACCAGCGCCTCGCCGCTGAGGTAGAGGCAGGAGAAGGTGACCAGGTGGGGGAGTCGCTCCACCGGGTCGCCGACGACCTCGGTGTCGGGGAGGGCCGCTGCGACCTCACGGATGCGGTCCACGAGACGCCGGCGTCGGCCGTCGACCTCCGCGCGCTCGGCGAGCGTGGCCTGCAGCGCGGCCGCCGCCGCGAGGCTGCCGGCGACGTCAGGCAGCGCGCCACCGAAGTCCTGGGGCTCGGGGTCCCCGGGGAAGGGGTTCGACCATCGCGTCCCGCGGCGGACCACCAGGACGCCGACGGAGCCAGGCCCGCCCCACGAGGTCGCGTGACCGGCAGCGGCCGACCACCCGGTCTCGGGCAGGTCGATCATCCCCAGGGAGGCGGAGCCGTCCACGAAGAGGGGGACGCCGTCGGGCAGCTCGACCTGACCGGCCGGCTGGATGGTGCCGACCTCGTGGTTCGCGAGCTGGCAGGCGACCGCGGCCACGTCGCCACCGATCGCGCTCTCGACCAGGTCGCCGTCGTAGGCCCGGCCCCAGGAGTCCACGCCCACCTCGTGCACCTGGCCGCCGTGTCGGTCGGCCCACCAGCGGGCCGCGTGCCGGACGTGCGCGTGCTCGACCGACGGAACGACGAGCCGGGCACCGCGGTGGAGCCGCGCCTCGGCCAGGCCCAGGAGCCCGCGCTGCACGGCGTCGAGCGGGCCGGTGAACCACACCTCGTCACGGCGCACGGCCAGGGCGTCTGCCACCGCCTCGCGGGCGTTGTCGAGCAGCAGCCGGGCGTCCCGCCCGAGACCGTGCAGGGCGCGGGGGTCGGCGTACCCCCGCGCGAGGGCGGCGTCCAAGACCTCGCGGGCGGCCGGGTGCAGGGGAGCGCCCGCCGCCGCGTCGAGGTGTGCGTGTGCCACGAGCCGACCCTACGGCCGGCGCGTCCGAACCCCCACCCTGGTCCCGACACCGCCGCCCGATCACGGTAGTGTGACCAGCACTCCTGATCGTTTGAGAGGAAGGCTCCACCGTTGAGTCTGCAGCACCCCTTCGGAGCGCCCTTGCGCCGCCGCGGTCGGGCCGCTCGCGCGGGCCTCGCCGTCGCCCTCAGCGCCCCCGTCCTGCTGCTCGCCGGCTGCTCGTCGGAGTCGCGCGGTGAGTGGGAGCGGCTGGCCATGCCCGAGCCCGTCACCGAGCAGGGGGAGAGCACCCTCGCGCTGTGGCAGGGGGCCTGGATCGCCGCCCTCGTGACCGGCGTCATCGTGTGGGGCCTCATCGGCTACGCCGTGATCGCCTACCGCCGCCGCAGCGACGACGAGATCCCCGTGCAGACGCGCTACAACCTGCCGCTGGAGATCTTCTACACCGTCGCGCCGGTGATGATGGTGGTGGTCTTCTTCGTCCACACGGTGCGCGTGCAGAACATCGCGCTGGCCGACGACCCGGTGCCGGACAACATCGTGGAGGTGACCGCCCAGCAGTGGTCATGGACCTTCAACCACGGTGTCGGCGCCCTGGACGTCGAGGCCAACGAGGACAACACCGACGAGGAGTTCCCCTACTCCGAGTACGCCTACGAGGTCGGCACGGCCTCCTACATCCCGACGCTGTGGCTGCCGGTGGACGAGACCACGCGCTTCAACCTCCACAGTCCCGATGTCATCCACGACTTCGGCGTCCCCGGCTTCCTCATGAAGATGGACGTCATCCCGGGCCGGGTGAACTCCTTCCAGCTCAAGCCCACCGAGGAGGGTGACTACCTCGGCAAGTGCTACGAGCTGTGCGGGGTCTACCACTCCCGCATGCTCTTCAAGGTCAAGGTCGTCAGCCGCGAGGAGTACGACGAGTACGTCGCCGGCCTCGTGGCCGAGGGCAACGACTCCGACC
>LULK01000197.1_pt1 | contig 33625 bp, 37 predicted proteins | sample 728181 | NCBI WGS metagenome assembly LULK01 (sample SAMN03860291, study PRJNA289734) | marine metagenome | biome: seawater column; feature: ocean; material: water; isolation source: Red Sea water column Station 169 - depth 10m | place: Saudi Arabia: Red Sea | collected 2011-10-15 | depth 10 m | reverse complement strand
TGTGTAGCAAAGCTATGCCTAAGCATATGTGGATGAATCGGAGGAAGGCCTTGTTTTACAGCCATCTTTTTTAATCTTATTTGGACGCTCCTAACGCCAAGCCTAGTTCCTTTAGAATTTAAAAACAGAGCTTCTGTTTTTGTTACAATTTTCTTTCTTTCAACTAACCAGTTCTTAATGGCATTGATAGCAAATCTTCCTAAAGGAACTAATCTTGTTTTAGAGCCTTTACCAAAAACCCTTAGAAAGCTCATATTATCTTCAAAATCTGATAAATTAATATTTACTGTCTCTGACACTCTCAATCCTGAAGAATACATTAGCTCTACAATTGCCAAGTCTCTTATCTCAATAAGATTGGCAGGTTTAAAATTTAATAATTGTTCAACATTTTCAGGTGATAAAACTTCAGGTAAAGTATTTGGAGATTTTGGAGCAGTTATTAATTCAAAAGGCGAAGAGTCTACTAAATTGTTTTTCTTAAGAAAACGAAAAAATCCTTTAGCTGAAGATAAATGCCTTTGAATACTTTTCGGATTGTTATTTTGATTATAAAGATTACCAATCCATGCAGAGCAAATTTCAGGACTGATATCAGAATAATTCGAAATTTTTAGTTCTTTAATAAACGCACTTAATTTTCTTAAATCTCGTTCATAAGATTTTGTAGTATTTTCAGATAAATTTTTAACCTGAGAAATAAAAACTAAATATTGATTTATATCTTTAAGAATAAATGTAGATTCATTCATAGATCATTTTTCTAATTTTTTCTCTAGAACATCTCTTATGTACTCTATGAATGTTGTATCCTCATCTCCCAGATATTTTGTTCTGTCATAGCTTCCTAGCATAAGAAGACCAATTTCATTTTTAGCTATTACAACAGTTACTGCCATTGATTCAATCTTTTTATCTTTGAATAAAATGTTCATTTTTTCTGATGAAAATGACCCACAATGAATTGCACCCTTGTGAAAAGATAGACCAGTTGTATTCTCTAATTCATCTAACTTTTCGTTTTTAAAAAAGGCAAGTTTTGGTTTATCAACTTTGAATTCTTTTTTAAATGCATTTTCAACTGTATTTATTATTTCCTTCTTATTTTTTGAACCTAGGATTTTAAGCGTGAGGTCTTTTGACTTATTGAATAAATCCTCATTAATAGATGCTGTTTTAATGAAAGTATTTAATAAGCTTATAAGGCTTTTATGTTCGTCTCTAAGTTTTGTAACTTGTCTTTCAAGCAAAGATGATGCAGATCCAGCTGCATGCTTAAATTTGAGCTCACTAACGAGTGATTCTCTTGTCTCAAAGAAATTCAAATTTTCTAATAAAAACAACTCAACATCTTTTGGATCTAATTTATTCATTTATATCACCTTTGTAAGAAAAGCTTGCGGGTCCTGACATTAATATACCATTTTTATCTAGTTTGAATCTTAATTCGCCGCCCATTGAACTAACTTTTAACTTACTTTGATTTTGATTGAGAAATTTTGTTGCTACGCATAATGATGCTGAGCCACAAGACAGTGTTTCTCCGACTCCATTTTCATATGTCCTAATTTGTATATCGTCCTGATTTTTTTTAAAAATAGAAAGGTTTATATCAAACTTTTTTAATGTTGCATCTAAGCTCTTATATAAATCATCTAAATTAAGCCTTTCTATGGATTCTTTTTCAATACACAGATGGTTATTTCCTATATTTGAGAAAAAGAATTTTTTTCCAGCTATTACTTCAATTTTTTTATCAATTTCGCGTGATACTCTCATCTCTGATGGTTGTTCAATAAGAGCATAGACATCTTTTTTTTTGGGTGAGCATAGAATATTTTTGGTTTTAGTTTGAATTTTAATGGGCGATAGTGGATGAAGACTGTTGTCCCATATATATTTTGCTCCACATCTAATCCCATTTAGACACATTCCTGCCTCAGACCCATCTGAGTTGTAAAATCTTATAAAAAAGTGCTTATCAGATTTAGTAGGTAAGCAGATATGAATTAGTTGATCAAAACCAATGCCTGTATTCCTATTTGATATTTTCTTTACAAAGCTTTTCTTGATTTTAATTTCATTATCAATTGAATTTACAATTACAAAGTCATTGCCATTACCATGCCATTTTTCAAAAGTAATATTCATAGAATAAAATTTTTAAAATATTATGGGGCCTTTTACACCACAACCTATCAATAGAAATAATAAACTAGAGTAAATAAGAGCTTTTAATAAAACCATGCTACATATTATTAGCAATAAAATTCACAATGTGAATCTAATTAGTATTTATAAGTTTCTTCCTTAAATGGTCCCTCTTGTGGAACATTAATATAGTCTGCTTGCTCTTTAGTAAGTTGAGTAACAGTACCACCAAAACCCTGGACCATAAGACTAGCTACTTCTTCATCTAATTTTTTTGGTAAAACTTCAACAGTTAGCATTTCAGCTTTTTTGTCTGCATCATTCACATTAGCGTAGCCTTGTTTATATAAATGAATTTGTGCTAAAACTTGATTTGCAAATGATCCATCCATAATTCTGCTTGGGTGACCTGTAGCATTCCCAAGATTTACTAATCTTCCCTCTGCAAGCAGTATGATATAGTTTTTACTTGAGAGATCTGGTGTCCCATCAGGAGGAGTATCTCTAAAAACTCTATGCACTTGAGGTTTAATTTCATCCCAATAGAAGTTTTCTCTCATAAAAGCAGTATCAATTTCATTATCAAAATGTCCAATATTGCATACTACCGCAGTATTTTTTAAAGTGCTTAACATTGCTGAATCACATACATTTACATTACCAGTTGTTGTAACTATTAGGTCTGTATCCCCCATAATTTCCATATTAATGTCTTTAGGATCTCTAGTAACAACCCCATCTTTATAACAGGAAACTACTGAAAAGCCATCCATGCATGCTTGCATGGCGCATATGGGATCTGATTCGACTACTCTTACTATCATTCCTTCTTGGGCTAAGCTGGCAGCCGATCCTTTTCCAACATCACCATAACCAATAACAAGACCTTTCTTGCCAGATAACAACATGTCAGTCCCTCTTTTTAGAGCATCATTCAGACTATGCCTACAACCGTATTTATTATCGTTTTTAGCTTTTGTAACAGAGTCATTTACATTTATTGCAGGTATTTTAAGCTCACCTTTCTCTAGCATCTCTTTTAGCCTATGAACTCCTGTAGTGGTTTCTTCGGAAACACCATGAATTGTCTCTAACATGTCAGGAAATTTTTCATGTACCATAGCAGTCAAGTCACTGCCGTCATCGAGAATCATATTTGCATCCCATGGGTTGCCATCTTTACAAATAGTTTGTTCAATACACCATTCATATTCTTCTTCAGTTTCACCCTTCCATGCAAAAACAGGAACTCCTCTTGCAGCCATAGCAGCAGCGGCATGGTCTTGAGTTGAAAATATATTACATGAAGACCATCTTAGTTCAGCGCCAAGCTCCAAAAGGGTTTCCATCAATACTGCAGTCTGAATGGTCATATGAATACAACCCATTATTTTAGCTCCAGCCAAGGGCTGTTCATCCTTATATTTTTCTCTAAGTGCCATTAGTGCTGGCATTTCATTTTCAGCAAGAGAGATTTCTCGTCTACCAAATTCAGCTAAATTAATATCAGCTACTTTATAATCATTTTCCATTTTATTTCCTTATAATTTTATTGTGAAATTTCTGAAGCTTTATCTGTTTTTTCCCATGACAAATCTATGTCAGTTCTTCCAAAATGACCATAAGCTGCAGTTGGGAGATAGATAGGTCTTTTTAAATCAAGCATGTTTATAAGACTTTTTGGTCTTAAGTCAAAGTTATCTTCTACAATTTTTTCGATTGCTTCTTTAGATATCTTTTCGCTATTAAAAGTATTTACATTTATTGAGGTTGGCTTGGCAACACCAATTGCATAAGAAACTTGAATTTCACAATAATCAGCAAGACCAGCAGCAACTATATTTTTTGCTACATATCTTGCTGCATATGCAGCTGAACGATCGACTTTTGAGGGGTCTTTTCCAGAAAATGCTCCTCCACCATGTCTAGCCATTCCACCATAGGTATCTACTATAATTTTTCTACCAGTTAGGCCACAGTCACCGACTGGTCCACCGATAACAAACTTCCCAGTCGGATTTATATATATATTTGTTGAATCAAGTATCCATTCATTAGGAACAATAGGCTTAATGATTTTTTCCATGACCTGCTCTTTGATTTCTTCCTGAGTTACATCTTCATCATGTTGAGTAGACAAAACAATCGCCGATAAACCCTCAATCGTTTTTCCATCATCAGAATATATTGCACTAACTTGACTCTTTGCGTCTGGTCGAAGCCATTGAAGCTCACCACTTTTCATAACATCAGCTTGTTTCTTTACAAGTCTATGAGAAAGATCAATAGGTAAAGGCATAAGCGATTCTGTTTCTGTACATGCATATCCAAACATTAATCCTTGATCACCAGCCCCTTGTTCTAAATTTTCTCCTTCGCCTTCTGTAACCCCCTGAGAAATATCAGGTGATTGCTCAAAAACTAAGTTTGTAAATTCACATGTATCGCCATTAAATCCATAATCGTCAGTGTTATAACCAATATCATTAATTGTTTGTCTTACAATCGGCTCTAAATCGGGTGATCCTAATGAGGTAATTTCGCCTGCGATATAAACCATATTATTTTTTATCATTGTTTCGCATGCAACTCTGCTATCTGGATCTTCTGCTAGATAAGCATCCAAGACAGCATCTGATATTTGATCACAGACTTTATCTGGATGTCCTGCAGAAACTGATTCTGATGTAAATATATAACTCATAAGTTTTCTCCCCGAAATACTGTGAAGAATTTCTTTTTAGATTTTGTAAGTCAAAAAAAAGATTGTGATCACAATTAATCTATTTTATATCAAAAAAACAAATTTTTTCTATGCTTTTGAGTTTAAAAATATTATTATCCTTAAAAGCAGAACGGGGAAACAAATTTGCAACAAAATAACTCAATAAATGCCCTTAGATTCCTATCAGTTGATGCTGTTCAAAAAGCAAATTCTGGACATCCAGGCATGCCAATGGGTATGGCTGAGATTGCAACAGCGCTTTGGAGTAAGCATTTAAAGCACAATCCCTCAAATCCGCGTTGGTTTAATAGGGATAGATTTGTTTTATCAAATGGACATGGGTCAATGCTATTATATAGTTTGCTTCATTTAACTGGCTATGATTTATCTATTGATGAGTTGAAACCACAACAGGCCCATTAGGGCAAGGCATTGCAAATGCTGTTGGTATGGCTATTTCAGAGAAAATACTTGCAGCTGAATTTAATGAGGAGGACATTAAACCAATTGATCACTATACATATGTTTTTCTTGGGGATGGCTGTTTGATGGAAGGAGTTTCTCATGAGGCGTGTTCATTTGCAGGCACACATAATCTTGGAAAATTAATATGTTTTTATGATCAAAACGGAATTTCAATTGATGGCGAGATAGAACATTGGTTTACTGATGATTCAATTAAAAGATTTAACAGTTATGGATGGCACACAATAAGTGTTGATGGTCACAATGTAGAAGAAATTGAAAAAGCTATAGAAGAGGCAAAGAAAGAATCTGATAAGCCCTCTATGATTTTTTGCAAAACCACAATCGGTTTTGGTTCTCCAAATAAATCAGGAACAGCTGATGTTCATGGAGCGCCTCTTGGAGAAGAAGAAATTAACAAAACTAGAGAGGCCTTGGGATGGACATATGAGCCATTTGAATTGCCTGAGGATGTTTATAAGTTTTGGAATGCAACTGAACATGGCTCATCTTTAAATTTAGATTGGGATAATTTGATGTCTTCATATGAAGAAAAATATCCAGAAAAGTCAAAAGAATTAAACAGAAGAATTAATGCAGATCTTCCTCAGAGTTTTGAGAATGATTTTGAAAATTTTTTAGCTGAATGTGACAAAAATAATAGTGCAATGGCTACAAGAAAAGCTTCAAAAGCTTGCTTAGACTTTTTTGTAAAAGAAATGCCAGAATTAATAGGAGGTTCAGCAGACTTAACGCCTTCCAATAATACTTTTTCTGCATCAAGCTCAACTTTTTCAAACGAAAACCCATCAGGAAATCATATAAATTATGGAGTCAGAGAGTTTGGAATGTCAGCTATCATGAATGGAATGGTTCTTCACGGTGGCATTAAACCATATGGAGCAACCTTCCTTGTATTCACAGATTATGCCAGAAATGCCGTTAGGCTTTCTGCACTTATGGGGTTACCAAATATATTTGTTTACACCCATGACTCAGTTGCACTTGGTGAGGATGGTCCAACTCACCAACCAATAGAGCATATGGTGACTTTGAGGTCTACTCCAAATCTAAATAATTGGAGACCGGCTGATTTGGTTGAGACTGCAGTTGCATGGAAAGAGGCGGTAAGTTCTAAATCAACACCAACATGCTTAATATTTAGCAGACAAGGAACCTCTCCAATATCAAGAAGTACTGAACAGATTTCTAATATTCAAAAAGGTGGATATTTGCTTGAAACAAATCCAGATCCTCATCTAACAATTGTTGCTACGGGGAGTGAGGTTCAGCTTGCAATAGATGCAGCAAATGAATTAAAAACAGACTCTATAAAGGCAAACGTTGTATCAATGCCTTCTTTAGATATTTTCATGCAACAAAAAGAAGATTTCCAAAATAGCATTATAGATCCTGACAAACCAATTTTAGTTGTTGAATGCAGTCACCCAAACTCCTGGTACAAGATCTTAAATAGAGGTGACATGGTAATAGGCATAGAAAGTTTCGGCGAGTCTGCTCCAGGTAATGAGCTACTAAAGCATTTTGGGTTTACCAAAGAAAATGTTATTGATGCAGCAAAATCATTAATAAATGATTAACCTTTCTTCACTAGAAATTAAAAACAAAAATCTCGTTATTCGAGTAGATATGAATGTTCCTATATTAGGCTGTAAGGTTTTGGATACAACCAGAATCACAGCATGCATACCAACAATTAATTATGCACTAGAAAATAATGCAAAGATTCTATTAGTAAGTCATCTTGGTAGGCCTACTGAAAGTGTTTTCGAAGATAAATTTTCTTTAAAGCCGGTAGCAGCATGCCTAAGTGAAATTATTGATGAGTCTGTAGAGGTTGTTGATCAACTTGACTCTAAAAAAATATTTAATAGCGCATCAAGAGTTCAGATTCTTGAAAACATTAGATTTTTTAAGGGTGAAAAAGATAACTCTGACGAGCTTGGTAGCATCTTGGGAAGTTTAGGTCATATATATGTTTTTGATGCATTTGGTACTGCACATAGAAAGCAAGCTTCGACACATTCTGCAATTAAACATGCTTCTATTGCATGCGCTGGTCTATTAATGGAAAAAGAGAATAGTTTTCTTTCACAAGCATTAAATGTAGATGATAGGCCATATTTAGCAGTTATTGGTGGAGCAAAAGTGTCAACCAAGCTTGAACTTATAAAGCATATAAGTGATGTAGCAGACCACATTATTGTTGGAGGAGGTATCGCAAATACTTTTTTAAAAGCTTCAGGAAAAAATATAGGCACATCATTAGTAGAGGATTCAATGTTAGATGTGGCGAAAAACATACTTTATCAGAAGAAGATAATCTTGCCCAAAAGAGTAGTGACATCAAAGACATTTGAAGGAGAGAATGTTAATAAAAAATCAATTCATGACATTTTAGAAAGTGAGATGATTCTAGATGCCTGTTTGGATCAAGAAGTCATCTCTTTGATTCATAGTGCAAAAACAATTTTATGGAATGGCCCTATGGGAGTATTCGAGAATATCTACTTTGAAGAGGGTACTAGAGAGCTTGCAAAAGCTATAGCAACATCCGAAGCCTTTTCTATAGCTGGAGGAGGAGAAACATTATCCGCAATTAATAAATATATTAAATCAGATGATGTATCATATTGTTCTACTGGCGGAGGGGCCTTTTTAGAATTTATGGAAGGTAAAGTTTTGCCGTCAATTGAAGTATTAAATTCAAAAGAAATAGGGAGTTAGATTATGTCACTTAATAACATAGAAGATATTGCTGCATTTATTGTTGCAGATGGCAAGGGTATTCTTGCAGCAGATGAAAGCAATCCGACATGCGGCAAAAGGTTTGATTCAATTGGTGTTGAATCCACTGAAGAAAACAGAAGAGATTATAGAGAGCTTCTTTTTAGATCCAAAGGCATGAAAGATAATATTGGTGGAGTCATATTATTTGATGAAACTATTAGGCAATCTGCTAAAGATGGAACTTTGTTAAGAGATGTAATTAAAAATCAGGGCGCCCTTCCCGGCATTAAGGTAGACAAAGGCTTACAACCACTTGAAGACTGTCTAGGAGAAACTGTTACGGTTGGATTAGATGGGTTAGATGAAAGATTAAAAGAATACTCATCTATGGGCGCTAAATTTACTAAATGGAGAGCTGTAATTAATATTGGAGATGGGCTTCCAACAGACAAATGCATAGATGCAAATATGGAGGCATTAGCAGATTATGCAAAATGTGCTCAAGATAATGAAATGGTTCCTATAGTTGAACCAGAAGTACTTATGGATGGAGAGCATTCGATTGATGAATGTTATGAAGCAACAGAACGCTCACTTAAGTCTCTTTTTGAACATTTAGATAAAAAAGGAGTTAATATCAAAGGAACTCTATTAAAGCCAAATATGGTGACGTCTGGCAAGGATGCAAGTGTGCAGGCTGGCATTGATGAAGTTGCAAAGAAAACTCTTGATTGTCTAATTGCAAATGTTCCAGCTGATCTTCCAGGAATTACTTTTTTATCTGGAGGCCAATCAGATGTCCTTGCAACAGCTCATTTAGATGCAATGAATAAAATCGGAGGGTTCTCATGGAAATTGAGTTTTTCATACGGAAGAGCGCTTCAAGCAGCTGCGTTACAAGCTTGGGGAGGAAAGTCAGAGAATGTATTTATTTCTCAAGATGAGCTCTCTCACAGAGCAGAAATGAATAAATTAGCTTCCTTAGGTGAATGGGAAGAAGACTTAGAAGATAGATAAAATTTGTTAGCTACAGTTCAAAGAGTTTCTCAGGCTGAAATTTTTGTAGATGAGAAAATTTTTTCTTCTATTGGTCCTGGGTGTCTTGTTTTTGTTTGCGTTGAACAAGATGATACTTCGCAATCAATAATAGACATGGTTTCAAAAATTCTTAATTTTAGAATGTTGGATGGACCAAAAGGTATAACGACCTCAGCTTTAAAGGATTCTTCTGAAGAGGTATTAATAGTTAGTCAATTTACTTTGGCCGCCATAACTAACAAAGGAAATAAACCAAGCTTTCATAGAGCGGCAAATCCTGATGATGCTAAATTACTGTATGATGAATTTGTATGTGAGTTTAAGAATTCATTTCCAAATGTTCAAGAGGGTAAATTTGGAGCTTTTATGGAAATATCTTTAACTAATAGAGGACCGGTAACTTTTAATTTTAAGACTTAAAAAATTTATGAAAAACATATCAATATTCTGTGGTGCTCATGAGGGCAAAAATCCTGAGTACGCTAAAGCAGCTAAATCTGTTGCTGAGGCAATTGCAAAAAAAGGCATTAATGTGGTTTTTGGAGGAGGAAATGTTGGTCTAATGAAAATTATTTCCGATACAGCTTTAGACAATGGAGTGGATGTGCTTGGAATATCATTAAAATCCCTTCACGCACTTGAGCTTGCAAACCCAAGATTAACCGATATCGTTATTGCAGATACTTTGCTTGATAGAAAAGATGAATTTATGTCTCGATCAGATGCATTCATTGTTCTTCCAGGAGGTGTTGGGTCTTTAGATGAGCTTGCAGAGATTATGGCAAGCAATCAATTAGGCATAATCAATAAGCCTGTAGGAATCTTAAACACCGAAGGATATTATGACCATCTGCTGAGTTGGTTTAAAAAAGCAGTAGAAGAAGGATTTATCTCGTCAGCTAACTTAAATGAGCTATTGGTATCTGATTCTCCAAATCAGTTAGTTGAAATGGTAGTGAATCATCAAAGACCTTCTGACGATGATTGGACTAAAAGGCTAGGCCTATAGTTAATGTCGTTTGAAGAAATTAGAGTAATAACAGTAGTTTATTTAGCAGTCTTCTTACCTTTAATAATTTATTGGAAGTATAAATCTAGGTTGCCAAAATGGATTCCATCTTTTTACATAATCTCATTAGTAGTTTGTTCTTTAGGTTGGGAGCTATGGTTTACATACGGTTGGTTAGATGGTGACCCAGTAGATCTCAGAAGATCAGAGAATCTGAATAAATGGTTACCAAAAGACATTAATTGGTTATTAAACTCTATGGGTGATGCAGGTGCTGTTCTACTTGGAGGTACCTGGTTGATGTGGATCACTCACAAGAAGAATTTAATGATATTTAAAAAATGGAACTGGGCAGCATTCGTAGTTCTATATATTTGGTGCGTTAGTCAAAATATTTTTGTAGAAATGTTTTTGTACCACGATCAATTAGCGGATGGAAAGCCTTTATCTTGGGCCCCTCTTTCACCATTTGGCCCATATTATAATCCAGTTCTTTTTGAGTTTAATGAACGCACAATAATGCTCCAATCACAGATACCATGGATGATATTGCCATGGTTCTTTTATGGAACACTAATAAATTTAAACAAGTAATTACTTATCTCTAGATATCAAGATTCCTATTTCAAACAAAAGCCACATTGGTAGTGCTAAGAATAGTTGCGAGAATACATCTGGTGGCGTTAAAAGCATTCCAATTACCAAAAAAAGAATAACCAAATACGGCCTTACTTTTACTAAGTAGGCTTTTGTTGTAATACCACTATTTACTAACAGGATTGTGGCCACTGGAATTTCAAAAGCAATTCCAAAAGCAAAAACGAGTTTGAATATAAAATTAAGATATTGATTAATGTCGGTAAGAACTAAAATAGAATCAGGAGCCATTCCAATAAAAAACTTAAAAATAATTGGACAAACCACATAAAAAGCAAAACAAACACCACTAAAGAAAAGAATAATAGTTGATAGCATTAAAGGCCCAGCAAATTTTTCTTCATTCTTCCTCAAACCAGGAGATACATAAGTCCATGTTTGATAAAAAAGCCAAGGCATTGTCAAAAGTAGCGCTAAGTACAAAACTAATTTTAATGGCGCCATAAATGGAGATGACACTTCAGTTGCAATCATGGTGCTTCCAACTGGCAGAAGCTGATTAAGCGGTAGCGCAATTACCTCATAAATATTAGCTGCAAAAGGAATACCTATAACCGACAATGCTGCAAATAAAGCAATAACTTTTAAGAGTCTACTTCTAAGCTCTAATAAGTGATTTGATATTGAATCATCAGTCATTATTGTTAGATTTGTCTTCCTTTTTTAACTCTTCCATTCTGAGTTCATTAAAAACATCTTTATTAATTTCCTCAGAACCAATTTCTTCTTCAAACTCTTTCCTGAAGTTACTGAACTTATTTTGCATTCTTCTGTATAACTTAAGTAAATTTTTTACAACCACAGGAAGCCTTTTGGGACCAATAATAACTAGCCCCAATATCAATATAATTAGAATTTCAAGAAAACCAATTTGAAACAATTTTAATCTTCTTTTTCTTGATTAATTTCTTCTTCAGCTGAGTGTTCATCTTCTTTAAGGCCTTTTTTAAAGCCCTTTACCGCTCCACCAAGATCAGAGCCCATATTTCTCAACTTACTTGTACCAAAGATTAATCCTACTATCACTAAAATAATTAATAATTCTTGCCATCCAAATCCCATACATTACTCCTAAGTAACTATTAGCAATATAACAACTGTAACTATTATACCAATACCAGTTAAGCGGATTAGATTTTTTTGTTTTGACAGTTGAAGTTCTAAGTTTTTGATTTTTTCATCATTTGATTTTTTAGTTTTCGAATAATTCTTAAGCTCATCAAAAGCTTCATATACCATAACAGGCATTTCAGACGCCTTTAATAAGATATCTTCCTTATTTTCTATCAAGTAATCTTTAAGCTTTAGTGGACTAAACTGTTCAGTAAGCCAACTATCAAGATAAGGCTCTGCTATACCCCAAAAATCAAGTTCTGGATAAATTTGCCTGCCCATCCCTTCAATATGAATAAGTGTTTTTTGAAGCAGCACTAAAGAAGTTTGGAGAGATAAGCCGTATTGTCTTGTGCTTTGAAATAAATATAAAAGCAGTTTTCCAAATTCAATTTCAGACAAAGGTTTTTCAAAGATAGGCTCACAGCAAGCTCTTAGAGTATTTTCTAGTTCAATATTGTTAGTGTCAGAGTTTACCCAACCCGAAGAAATAAACAAACTAGCCAGAGATTTGTAATTTTGTTTCAAAACGGATTGAAGCATCCTAGCCAGAATATATCGCTCATCATTTGATAATGATCCAGTGATTGCACAGTCAATAGCTATATAACCTGGATTATCAGGATCTTTTTTTGATACAAAAATATTTCCAGGATGCATATCGGCATGAAAAAAATTATCTCTAAAAACCTGATTAAGAAATATCATTACACCGTTTTCAGCAAGTTCTTTTTTATTAATTCCGTACTTATCTATTTCAGCAATATCGGTGCATGGTATGCCATCTATTTTTTCTAGCACCATCACTTTTGAAGTAGTTAGATCCCAATATACTTCAGGTATATATAACTCTTTGGAACCAAGAAAATTTTTTCTTGTTAGATTTGTATTTGATGCTTCAAGTTTTAAATCAAGCTCTTTAAGTATGGTTGATTCATAATCTCTCACCACTTCATTTGGTTTTAGTCTGTAGCTGTCCTTATAGATATACGTGAAAATTTTTGCTGCTGATTTTAGCAATCTCAGATTTCTTTTAACCCTCTTTTCAATATTTGGCCTTAAAACCTTAATAACTACTTCATTACCATTTTTGAGGGTTGCAGAGTGAACTTGAGCCAATGAAGCTGCTGCCATTGGACTTTCATCAAATGTTTCAAAAATATTAGTTATGCTATCTCCAAGCTCTGATTCAACAATTTTTTTGAAAGTTGAAACATCAAATGGTTTACAGCTGTCTGTAAGAGATTCTAATTCTTTTGCAGTAGCTAAATCTAAGATGTCGGTACGAGTAGATATTAATTGACCAAATTTTGTAAATATTGGACCAAGTGATTCTAAATAAGATGCTAGTTTCTTGCCATTTGGTTTATAAAAAACTCCTTTTTGAATGCCAATAACTGAAATCCTTATTAATTCATATAAGACAATAACAATATTCATATTTATCTAATCACCTCTAACCTATCCAATCTAATTGATATATCTCTTAGGCGCTTCCTTATATTTCTGTATTCAATATCATCATAAACCACTGAAGTATTAAAAAGTCTTTGTGTCACAGCCATAGTAAAAACAGCTGGCATGCTACCAAAATATTTATCAATCAAATATATTAGATCTATATTTGAATTAAAAATAATATTAAAAAAAGTCATGGCCAGCTCAACATCACCTTTAATAATATTTTTATCAATTCTTTTTGTAGTCATTACTTTTAGTAATTCAAATAAGGACCCATTTATTTCGAACTGATGCTCTATTTCTTCAAATAATAATTTTGAATTATCTCTATCAATAACGATATAAATATTTTGATGATTTTTAATATTTATATAGAAATTAACTGGAGATATTTCTAAAAGTGAATTTTTCAATATCGGGGATGATTCTTCTAAATCACTGATAATCTTTGATAAAGATTTATTGAATTTAATCATTGTGTCCAATATGAATTGCAACGACACCATTTAATAGATTATAAAATTTACAGTCTTTAAATCCTGAATTTATCACCATTTCTTTAAGCAGCTCTTGATTAGGATGCATTCTTATTGATTCCGCTAGATATTGATAACTTTTGGAATCATTCGCAAGCATTGAGCCCATTTTAGGAAGTATATTGAATGAGTACCAGTCATAAATCTTTGAAAAGATTGGATTGATAGGCTTTGAAAATTCTAGAACTAATAATTTGCCATGCTTTTTTAGACATCTTTTCATTTCAGACAAGCCTTGTTCTTTATTTGTAAAGTTTCTTAGGCCAAAACCAACCGTAATTATGTCAAATGTGTTACTTTTAAAAGGAAGCACCTCTCCACTTAACTGACAAAAGCAACAGTTCTGATTAAAACTCTCATCGATAGCTCTATTCCTTCCTTCATTTAACATTTCATAATTAATGTCACTCATAAAGATGCTTGTTTCAGGATATTCTCTTGAAATTAATTTCGAAATGTCGCCCGTGCCACTTGCTATGTCTAAAATATAGTCTTTTGAGTTTATGCCTGCTAATTCAACTAAAATCTTTTTCCATAATCTATGCATGCCAAACGACATAACATCGTTCATAACATCATAGTTTTCAGCTACAGATGTAAATACTTCATCAACATATTTGCTTTTGTCAGATTCATTTACCTCTTTGTAACCAAAATGTGTTTTTTTATTCATATGTTAACTATCTCGAAAACTAATAAAGTTATTGTATCTGCTTTGATTAATTTCATCATTTGATAAGCATTTAATCACATTACAACCATCATTATTAATATGATTGCAATCATTAAATTTACAATACCTTGAAGCCTCAAGAATTTCTTTAAATCCAAGAATTATTTGATTTGAATCATAATTATCAATCTCAATATCTCTCATGCCAGGAGAATCAATAATTTTTGTATTATTTTTAAGTTCATATAAAGATGATATTGAAGTTGTGTGAACACCCTGGTCATTAGATAAAGCGGCAGTTTTTAAATCTTTTCCAATTAGTTTTGATGTAAGCGTTGATTTTCCTGCCCCTGAATTTCCTACAAAAAGAATGCTTTTATTCTTTATAAAGCTGATAAGTTGATCTAGATTTTGCTCATACTTAGCCGAGCAATTAATTGTTTCTATATTTATATTCTTATAAATATTTAACTTTTTCTCGTAAGATTGATCAGATTTGGTGTCTATTTTATTATTTATTATGAAAGGAATAATGTTAGATAATCTTGATTTCAAAATCCATTTATCTATAAATTCTGTAGATGTTTTTGGTGAAGGTGTTACCAATATCCCAACATGACTTATATTAGAAGCAAAGAGCTTCTCTTTATTTCTTTCAAATTTAGATAGTTTAGATGATCTATTTTTTATGTTCCTAATCTTGCCTTGAAGCTGCTTACTGTCTTGAATAATTTCAAGTTCAACATAGTCTCCAACAACAACATTTTTTATTGCCAAACAGCTAAAATCTCCAAAATTTGTCTTTACAAGGCAGCTATTAGAGTAAAACTCTATCACTTGCCCTGATTGAACTTTTTTCATAATAAGCACAAAATACACTAAACAGGCGATTATAAAAAGATATGAAGACATTACAATCACAAGATAACCTTATCTGGATAGATCTTGAGATGACAGGACTGAATCCAGAAAAAGAAAAAATAATTGAAATTGCTACCTTAGTTACTGATTCTGATCTAAACATACTCGCTGAGGGACCTAACTTAATAATTTCGCAGCCTAAAGAAATTCTTGATGCAATGGATCAGTGGAATACCAATCAACATGGATTATCTGGTTTAACAGAGGAGGTAAGTAATAGTAACATTACTGAACAAGTGGCAGAAATTGAGACATTAGATTTTGTTTCAAAATACGTTGGAGAGAATATTTCTCCCATGTGTGGGAATACTGTTTCGCATGACAGACGTTTTTTATCAAAATATATGCCAAGATTAGAATCTTATTTCAATTATAGACACATAGATGTTTCATCCTTTAAGGAGGTAGCTGTCCGCTGGATGAATGAAGCTCAGGTTTATGAAAAAAAAGGTACTCATAGGGCCCTAGGTGACATTAAGGAATCTGTTGAAGAGCTCAAGTTTTATAAGAAATTGTTTTTTCCTGAATAGGCTATTCTTTTGAATTTGATGGCTGAATATTTAATGGAAAAGGGCTAACTTGACCTTTATTCTCTTTGATTTTTGCCTCGCCAGATTCATTTACTTCATCTATTCTAATAATTGAATTTATAGGAATGTAACTTCTATCAACTTTTGCAAATTCATTTTTGAGCTTTTCTGAGCTTGGATCAACTACTAGCTGTTTATCTTTATTGAAGATATACTCTTCAACCTCGATGAAACCGTACATGTCACTTTGGTAAATTTGTTTGGCAAACACCTCATAGATTTCACCAAGTTGGATAAAAATTATCTTGTAAACGCTTTTTGTTTTCATGATACTTAATTATATGGGAATTAATTTTAATAATTAAAGTTATTGATAGACTATTTAAAATGACAAAAAAATTATTTATAAAAACACATGGTTGTCAGATGAATGAATATGATTCTGCAAAGATGTTTGATCTGTTAGAGGAGAAAGAAAGTTTCGAGTTAGCAAAAACTGAAGATGAAGCAGATCTTTTAATATTAAATACTTGCTCTATAAGAGAAAAAGCTCAAGAAAAGGTATTTCATCAAATTGGAAGATGGAGAAAAATTAAAGAAAAAAATCCTAACTTAAAAATTGCAATTGGTGGATGTGTTGCATCTCAGGAAGGCGAAAATATTATAAAAAGAGCGCCAGCAGTTGATATTGTATTTGGCCCGCAGACGCTTCATAAATTGCCAGATCTATATAATGAAAAATCAAAAACAGATATTAATCAAATTGATATTTCTTTTCCAAAGCTAGAAAAATTTAATCATTTACCAGTTCATGGAACAGGAGAGCCCTCTGCTTTTGTCTCAATTATTGAAGGCTGCAATAAGTATTGTTCTTTCTGTGTAGTCCCTAAAACAAGAGGACATGAAGTATCAAGAACAATTGAGGATATTCTTAATGAAATCTCTGCCCTAGCTGATAAAGGAACCAGAGAGATTCATCTTTTAGGACAAAATGTAAATAATTTTAAAGGTACTTACAAAGGAGAAAAGTCATCTCTTGCAAAGTTGATTGAACTGACATCAAAGATTGAAAATATTGAAAGGATTAGATATACAACAAGTCATCCGCATGAATTTAAAGATGACTTAGTTGAGATATATGATTCTGTTCCTGAACTTGTTAGCCATGTTCACCTTCCAGTGCAAAGCGGATCAGACAGAATATTAAAATTGATGAGAAGGAGATATAACGTTGAGAAATATCTCGATTTAGTTGAAAGAATAAGAAATGTTAGACCAGATATGAGCTTTTCCTCTGACTTTATTGTTGGCTTTCCTGGAGAAACTAAAGATGATTTTATGGGAACAATGGATGTCATCAACGAAGTCAGATTCGATGAATCATTTAGTTTTATATATAGTCCAAGACCCAATACTACAGCATCAGATATGCCTGATGATGTTACTAATGAAGAAAAAAAGGAAAGATTAAGCATTCTTCAAAATAGACTTAGTCAGCTTTCGTTTGGTTACAGCAGAAAAAAGGTTGGTACTATTCAGAACTGTTTAATATATGGTCAATCTAAAAGAGATCCAGGACAGCTTCAAGGGAGAACAATTTGCAACAGAGTTGTAAACTTTCCGTCAAATAATATTGATTTAGTTGGGCAATTAATTAATATTAAAATTAATGAAGCACTTCCAAACTGTTTGAGAGGAAATTTACAAAATTAATGTCAAAAGATTCTGCTTTAACTAATCTTGAATTACAACCTTCCGACGCCAATATAATGATAAGGTTTGTTGGTGAGCTTAATGAAAATCTTAAGTTTGTTGAGAAAACTTTCAATGTAAAAATTTTCCAAAATGGTAATAATCTAAAGATAAAAGGCTCTAAAAAAAATGTTGGACTATCGGCAGAAGCACTAAAACGACTCTATGAGGCTGCGGGTCAAGGAGTTGAAATCACCAAAGAAACTCTTTATCTATGTATAAAAGACTCTGAGTTAAAAGCAATGGAAAAAGAAATAAAAATTAAAACACCAAAAAAAAGCATTGTTCCGAGAGGAAATAATCAAAGAAGCTATATTGAAAGCATTAACCAAAATGATATAAATTTTGGAATTGGACCTGCAGGAACTGGTAAAACATATTTAGCGGTAGCCTCAGCTGTAGACGCACTGTTAAAGGAAAAGGTTGATAGGATTATTTTAATGAGACCTGCTGTAGAGGCTGGAGAAAAATTAGGTTTTCTTCCCGGGGATTTATCACAAAAAGTAGATCCATACTTACGCCCTCTTTATGACGCCTTATATGAAATGCTAGGAATAGAAAGAACCGAAAAATATCTAGAAAAAGGTATTGTTGAAATAGCTCCGCTTGCATATATGCGAGGCAGAACATTAAATAACTCATTCATAATTGTAGATGAAAGCCAAAATACAACGAAAGAACAAATGAAAATGATATTAACAAGAATGGGTTTTGGTTCATACCTTTTGATAAATGGTGACTTAACACAAATAGATTTACCAAAAAATATTGAATCTGGTCTAGCGCACGCAGTTCGTGTCGTCAATGATACCGAAGATATTGGTGTTGTTCATTTTGATTCAAAGGATATCGTTAGACATCCTTTAGTTAGAAAAATAATTGATGCCTATAAGCGATTTGAATCCTAAATGAATTTATTTATAACTTCTAACCCCAGTTGTGCTCCTAACGATGCACTTAAAATTAAATTAAATAAGGCTTTTATCTTTTTGTGCGAAGAAGAAAATATAACAAACTGTTCAATCAACTTGAAAATAATGGATGATATGGAAATGCAGAAATTGAACAAAGATTTTAGAAGCATAAACAAACCTACCAATGTTCTGTCATTTGCCAATGAGGATATCTCAAAGGAACACACAGGTAATTTGGGAGATATAGCTATAAACAGCGATTATGTTACTAGAGAATCTAATGAACAAAATAAACAATATGATGATCATATGATTCACATGTTAATTCATGGGGTATATCATATATTGGGATATGATCACGAACAGAACGAAGAAGCATATAATATGGAACTAAAAGAAGTTAATTTATTAAAAAAACTAGATATAAAAAATCCTTATAAATGAACGAAAAGCAAAATAATGACGAAAGTCAGCCTCCGTCGAGTATCTTTGGCAAATTAAAAAAATACTTCAGAAATCCGTTTTTTATAAAAACGCAAAGTGTTTCAGAAGTAACTGATTTTTTAAAAGATGCTGTTGATCAAAACGTAATTGATAAAGAAGCAGAATTTATAGCTAGAAAAGCAATAAAACTAGGTGATATTACTGTTAAGGAAATAATGATACCTAAAGTTGATATGGTAACAATACATATTGACGAGAATACAACAGACATAATAACTAAAATTATAGAATCAGGTCATTCAAGATATCCAGTCTTAGGAAAAGAAAGAAATGATGTTGCTGGTGTTTTACTTGCAAAAGACATTTTACCTAAACTGTTCAGAGGAATAACAGATTTCGACATTATAGGAATGTTAAGAGACCCAAACGTTGTTCCAGAAACCAAGAAGGCTGACTCATTATTGGAAGAGTTTAAACAAGATAGATCACATTTGGCAGTTGTTATAGATGAATATGGAGAAATAAGCGGTTTAGTCACTATTGAAGATATTTTGGAGGAGCTTGTTGGTGAAATTGAAGATGAGCATGATGTAGATGATGAAGAAATTGTAAATATTTCAGATAACCAATTTATTGTTGATGCAAAAATAGAATTAGAAGAATTTATCAGTTTTTTTAATTTAAAAATAGACCCACTAACAGTAGATGCTGAGACATTGGGAGGATTATTTATTTCTGAGTTTGGAGTCTTACCTGAAATAGAAGACAAGATAAGTATCGAGAAATTAACTGTCAAAGTATCCGACACAGATGGTAGAAGAATAAAGAAATTTGTAGTTACTACAAATACATGATAATTAAATCTGTATTAACACCTTTTTTATTTGGATCAGTAGGAATATTTGCATTTGCTCCCTTTTCAATTGAGTTCTTAATTTTCGTCTCATACATTTATTTAATTAATGAACTAATAAGTCACAAGAAAGCTAGCTTTCTTAGAATATTATTATGGGGAATAGGACATTGGGGATTTGGTATGTCGTGGATAATAGTAAGTGTTTACTATTATGGAGAAACTACTATAGCACTATCTGCATTGATTTATATCTTATTAATTATGATATTAGCTTTAGTATTTACATCCCCTCTTATACTTATAAATAAACTTTTATTGAATATAGAAATTAACAATACATTTATAAAAATTTTCATAATTTCAACATTACTATTAATCAGTGAAACAAGTAGATATTTTTTATTAAATGGGGTTCCTTGGCTTATACCTGGAAATATTTTTATAGATACAATCACACAAAATATATACCCTATTTTTGGAGTCAGTTCTGCTTCATTTTTATTATATTTATTGTGTGTAAGTATTTTAATGTTTAAGAATAAAAAAGCATTTTATGCTGTTGTGGTGCTAGGCTTAATTTGTGTACTTCCTCAATATAAATCAGAAGAAAAAGAAGCCAATTATTTAGTAACTATAATTCAACCATCCTCAGATCCATTCTTAAAATATACGGAAGGATATTATGAAACAATTGAAAATAATTTATTAGAATTAATTAATGAATCATCAACTGAAAGTCAGCTAATAGTTCTGCCTGAAGCTGAGTTACCCTATTCAATTCAACAATCAAGGTTTAATAATTTTTTACAGAAATCTAATGTTTCTGAAAAAATTTTATTAGGAGCTTGGAGTGTGGAAAATAATAAATTATTTAACGTAATCTATAATCCAAATAATAACACTCTATATAAAAAGAAACATTTAGTCCCATTTGGAGAGTATATTCCTTTTATTTCTAGCTTAAGAGGACTTATTGATTTCTTTGATTTACCAATGTCAAATGTAATTCATGGTCAAGATAACCAAAAAAACATCAAGATAAATAACAATATTACTGTTGCGACTCCAATTTGTTTTGACATCGCTTTTCCACAAACTGTTAGAAAAATGAATCAAAGCTCTGATTTAATTATTAATATCTCAAACGATACATGGTTTGGAAGCTCAATAGGCCCACATCATCACTTGGAAATTGCAAGAATTAGATCTATTGAGAATGATAAATGGACAATTAGAGCTACAAACGACGGTTATTCTGCATTTATATCTAATAAAGGAACAACTGTTGACTTTCTAGGTAAAGGAGATATAGGTATTTTAGAAGGATATGTGAATTTAAGCAAATCTAGGAGTTTTTATAATGAATATGGTTATCTATTTTCCTATGTTATTATCTTTATTTCGCTACTTATGTTTTTAATAGTATGTTTCAGATCAAAAAAAGTATAATAATCCTTTTTGCTCTTGTATTAATGTCTGAGTTTACTAACGCTAATAGCAATAGTAGATACCAAATTATTATTGATATTTCACAACAAAGACTATATTTATTTGAAAAAGAAGTATTAAAACAAAGTTTTCCAGTTTCAACATCAAGCTTTGGCGAGGGGTCTATAGAAAATTCATTTAAAACTCCTCTCGGACTTCATCAAATTAAATCAAAAATAGGAACAAATGTTCCAATTAATACTATATTTATTGCTAGAGAAAATACAAACAAAAAAGCCAAGATTATCAATGATAAAATTGACTCTGCTGATGACTTCGTCACATCAAGAATTTTATGGTTAGATGGACTTGAAATAGGGAAAAATAAGGGATCTGGAGTGGATTCATATGGTAGATATATCTACATACATGGAACTCACGAAGAAGGGCTTATAGGACAAAAAGCAAGCCATGGCTGCATACGTATGTTTAATCAAGATGTAATTTACCTTTATGAAAAAGTTAAAGAAGGGACAAAAGTCTTTATTAGAATTTAATTAGAAATTGTTTGCAACAGATGACATATCAAAGCCTAATTTTTCTTTTCTTTCTTCCTTGCTAGGCGCTTCTCCAAGCTTTAGTCCATCTTTAGATAGTTTCAGTAACATTTCACTTGGTTTATATACATCACTGCCAGTAATTTCTTTGTATTTTTCTAGTTTCTCTATAATAACATCAAGTCCCAATGCATTAGCGTGATGCATTGGACCACCTCTCCAAATTGGGAAACCATAACCGTTAATGTATACAACGTCTATATCTGCTGCTCGTTGAGCAACACCTTCAGATAAAATATCAGCACCCTCATTAATTAATGCAAGAATACATCTATCAACAATTTCTTCATCCGTTATCTCTCTTCTTGTGAAACCATTTTCCGAGGATATCTTTTCATATGTCGACTCGTTTTCGGGAGCTGGATTAGGTGCACGCGATCCCTCTGAGTAATTATAATAACCTGCACCACTTTTCTGCCCATATCTATTTTGCTCACAAAGTTCATCTCCAATTTTTGCGTGCAATGGTGATTCTTTTCCACTTAACTTTCTAGCCCTCCAACCTAAATCTAATCCAACAAGATCCATCATTCTAAATGGACCCATATTTAATCCAAAAGATTCTAAAGCTTGATCAATCTGATGGGGTAGGGCGCCTTCAAGTAAAAGCATATTTGCTTGTGCTGTATAACCAAACAACATTCTATTACCAATGAAACCTGGTGCGTTTAAAGATACTACAGCAGCTTTTTTTAGTTTTTTTCCTATTGCCATAATGGTAGCTAATGTCTCATTCGATGTTTGTTCTCCTCTAACGACTTCAAGCAGTCTCATTATATTAGCTGGACTAAAAAAGTGAGTACCCACTATCTTATCAGGTCTTGATGTTATTGATGCTATAGAATCTATATCTAACCCAGATGTATTACTTGCGAGTATTGCCTCAGGCTTTACGTGTTGATCTAAAGCCTTAAATATTTCATGTTTTAATTCTAAATTTTCATATACTGCTTCAATAACTATATCGCAATCAGAAATATCAGAATAATCAAGACTAGATGTTACGAGACCAAATATCGCATCTTTTTGCTCGCTAGTTAACCTTCCTTTATTAACCATAAAATCGTAGTTTCTTTCAATAACAGAAATACCTCTTTTCAGGTTTTCTTCATCTTGATCAATGATATGAACAGGAATGCCGGCATTCGCAAAACACATTGCTATACCACCACCCATAGTTCCTGATCCAATGATTCCGGCTTTTTTAATATCCATGATTTTTGTATCTTTTGGAACATCAGAAATCTTTGATGCAGCTCTTTCACCAAAGAAGATATGGATCATAGCTTCTCTTTGAGGATGCATTAGGCACTCAAGAAAATATTCGCCCTCTTTTTTTAAACCTTCATCAAAATCATCAAGATTAATTGCCGCTTCTACGCATTTTATTATTTGACCTGGCGCAAATTGACCTTTCCTGCCTTTAGCTGCCATTGCTTGAGCCTCAACCATAACATTATCATTACCTCTAGCTTCAAGCATTTTTTCATTTTTATCTCTTACTTTAGGATGAGAATCAGTTTTAGAAGCAATATCCTTAACAAATTCAATTGAATCCTCTAGAATATTTTCAGAAATTTGGTCTACTATGCCCATACTTAAGGCTTTTTTAGCTGGTACATGAGATCCTGTAAGCATCATTTTAAGAGCTTCGCTTGGGCCTGTTAATCTTGGAAGTCTTTGTGTTCCTCCACCGCCTGGTAAAAGCCCCAAATTTACCTCAGGTAAACCAACAAATGCATTAATATCAGCAATTCTATAATTACAACATAAAGCTGTTTCAAGCCCTCCTCCTAAAGCAATTCCATTAATTGCAGCAACTACAGGTTTATTGCAGAACTCTAATTTTCTAAATACTTCATTAAGACTCTTTCCTTCTACATTGCCACCAAATTCTGAGATATCAGCGCCTGCAATAAAAGCTCTACCGTTTCCGGTCAAAACTATGCCTTTTACTTCAGAATCTTCTTCGGCTTTTACAAGTGATTCATATAAACCATTCCTAACACCATCACTTAAGGGGTTAACAGGTGGGTTATCAACAGTAAGTATTGCTATATCATCCCTAACTTCATATAAAACAGTGCCTTTCAAAGTATTTCTCCAAAATTTAAATTAAAAAATCATTATACATAAAAAAAAGCATTTTATTTTATAAATAGTATTGATAATTAATTATAAATAAGTATAATAATTGATGTCAGCACTCCTCTCCCCTATTAATTTTGCTGACACTCTGGAATTTGGAGGGCTTTGTCCCTCCAATCTTTTAAAGACAGGTTTATTTTATGAATAAATTTAGAGATAATATAGAAATACTTTTTTTAATTACTATTTTTATTACTTCATTATCAGCAATAACACCTATTTCTTAAAAAAATTATGAATAGCATCAAACTTTACTTTCTTATATTTGTTACATCCTATTCATTCGCATGTTCAAATATTTTAGATACTGAAATGCGAGTATTAGATTCTTCTGATACTGTAAATTTATGCAAATATGAGGATCAAGTTGTTTTGGTTGTAAATGTAGCAAGTAGATGCGGCTACACATATCAATATGCATCACTTCAAGGTCTTTATGAAAAGTACAAAGATAAAGGTTTTGTAGTACTTGGTGTCCCCTCGAGAGATTTTTTTCAGGAATACTCCAGTGAAGAAGATGTTGCCGAATTTTGTTCAACCGAGTATGGAGTAAACTTTCCGATGTTTGCTACTTCCAAAGTTAGAGGCAACAAAGCCAGTCCTTTGTACAAAAAACTTATTGCTGCTTCAGGGGAAGAGCCAGGCTCAAAAATAAAGCCTGATTCGCCTGAGCTTACAAAACAAATAGAAGAGCTTTTATAACTTTCAATCTGAAATTAAGACTATTTCTGGCTTATTATTTGCAAAAATGCCATTATCTACGACTCCTGGGATATTATTAAGAATCTTTTCAAGTTTTACAGGATCACTAATATCTATATCATGAATATCTAGTATGTGATTTTTTTGATCAGTAAGAAAATTATTTCTGTATACTGGCCTTCCTCCCATAGCAATAATTTTTCTAGCTACCATACTCCTACTTTCGGGTATAACTTCTAATGGAAGAGGGAAGGCGCCAAGTTTACTTACCAGCTTTGTCTTATCTATGATACAAATAAATTCATTGGATGCAGCTGCAACTATTTTTTCTCTTGTATGAGCACCACCACCACCTTTAATTAAAAAATTTTCAGGCGTTACCTCATCTGCTCCATCGATATAGAATTCAACTTCATTGACATCATTTAAACTAAATACTTCAATACCTTTATTATTTAAGATTTCAGAAGAAGCATTAGAACTTGAAACAACTCCTTTAAAATGATGCTTTAAATTGCCAAGCTCTTCAATAAAAAAATTTACAGTAGAACCTGTTCCAATGCCTAGAACAGTCTCTTTTGAAATTTTGCTTTCAATATATTTAACAGCTTTTTTTGCAACACTTATCTTTGCAGCACTCATGCAGTTATAATACAAGAAAAATATTAATTGTGATTTAAATTGAGATTAAAAGTTAAAAAAACAGGAAACTTTAAGAATTCAAAGAAATATTTAAAGCTAATTCCTGAGGCATCAGTTGTATATGACGTTGCAATAGATTCGCCTACAACTCATGCAGTTAATCTTTCTATAAAAGAAAATAATAATATTTATCTAAAAAGAGAAGATCTTCAACCTATATTTTCCTTTAAAAATAGGGGTGCATATAACAAAATAGTCAATCTTTCAGATAAAAAGAAATCTTTAGGTATCATTGCAGCTTCTGCAGGCAATCATGCTCAAGGTGTTGCTTTGGCCTGTAAGAAGCTAAAGATAAAATGTAATATTGTTATGCCTGTAACGGCACCTGAAAACAAATTAAATAATGTAAAAAGACTAGGAGCCAAAGTAACGCTTTATGGTGAGAATCTCGCCCATGCATTAGTTAAAGCTTCAAAAATGTCAAAACAAAATAAATATACTTTTGTTCATCCATTTGATGATCCATTCACAATAGCAGGCCAAGGTACTGTTGGAAAAGAAATTTTAGATGATGAGATTGATTATGATGTAATTTTTGTACCTGTTGGTGGAGGAGGCTTGTTAGCAGGGATTTCTGCCTGGGTTAAACAACATAAGAAAAAAATAAAAATTATTGGTGTTGAGGTTAATGATTCCGCTTGTTTAACGGAAGCACTCAAATCTAATAAACGAGTAATGTTAGAAAGAGTAGGGCTATTTGCAGATGGAGTCGCTGTATCTCAAGTTGGCAAGAACAATTTAGATGTCATTAAAGAATGTGTAGATGAAGTAATGACAGTAAATATTGATGAGGTTTGTGCTGCTGTAAAAGATATTTTTGATGATACAAGAGTTTTATCTGAGCCATCTGGTGCAGTTGCCCTTGCTGGGTTAAAAAAATATTCAAAAAGAGTTAAGCATAAAAATCTTTTAGCAGTCAGTTCTGGAGCAAATATAAATTTTCAAAAGCTTGGTTTTATTGTTGAAAGATCAGAACTAGGCGAAAATAGAGAAAAAATTTTAAGTATAAAAATACCTGAGCAACCAGGTAGCTTTCTTAAACTCGCAAAAATATTTGGAAAATTATCTGTAACAGAATTTAATTATAGAAAATAGGCATATGGTAGGTGGAAGGGGTAATAGTGCAATGAAATCCAAGAATATTGAGAGGCTTTTTAATGGTGAATTTCCTGAAAAGCCTGGAGCTTTATTAGACTTTCTTAAAAAATTTGGAACTAAATGGAACATATCTTTGTTCCACTATAGGAATATTGGATCTGCGTACGGAAATATTCTGATTGGAATTGAAGATCCAAATACAAATAAAAAACTACTCATAAAACATTTAGAAAAATGTGATACGCCATTTACTGAGGAAAGTAATAATAAGGCATACATTGATTTTCTTAGATAGAGTCTAAAATTTTAGTCTAAACTTTAAAGAGAAAATTTCATTATCAGGATTGTTCCAAGGATCTTTAAAAACTTTTGAAGTATTTCTTTCATTCTCATCGTCATATACTCTTCCGCCTTTTGTATAGACCGCATAGATATAAGATAAAGGAGCAATCTCATATTTATACCTTATCTGAAAAGAAGCAATTCCTTGGGTAAATGGTTTTACATCACTCGTATGATTAAAAAGATAGCCATCTGAATTAGAAATTAAACTTATTGGGTTTTCTGCATCCAATGCAACAAATTGACTTTTAAGTCTCACCTCATGCTTTCTTCCTTCAAACCAGTTCATATTAAAAGAAATAATTTTTTGAGTTAGATCATATACAGCTAATTCATTACCATCTATCCAATTGAGCCATTCATCTTCTTCCCTAACTCGGAAGGAGTAACTTAATTTAAAATTGTCTATCGGGTAATACGATCCGGCAATTTTTGCAAACCTTCTTTCATAACCTTCTGAGCTCCAAGATTTGTACTTGTCAGCAGTCTCATACCCAATTCTCCAGTCATACTCCCAAGCTCCAAAACTAGGTGATTCATAATCTAAATTAAAACTAAAACTCCCTTTACTTTTTACAAATGGAAAATCAACATTTTTTCTGGTGATGGTCGTATTTTTTCCTGAGGTTTTAAGATCCCATGAAGCCTGGAAGGCAGATGTATTCTTATATTTATAATTGTATTCTTGTCTCAATTGAATTGGGTTTGAATTACCTGAAGTATCAGAATCATAGTTAAAATCTATTCCAATTTTTCTTTCCTTAATTGGACTAGATTCCTTAAAATTAATTTTTGTTAAATCAGAGCCAATACCAAAATGAAACCAATCAGCCTTCTTTAAATATCCAAAATCATTAAGTTTAAAAGAGTCTTCAAAGTATAGAATACTTCCGGATCTTCTTACCAATGGAGTAGGCTGATAAGTAAATTGTGACCTAATTCCTAAGCCGTTATCACCTTCTTTTTCAGAGAAAAGGATGTCATTGTAAAGAGTTAATTTATCTGACTTAATATTTGTAAAATCAACTACATTCACCGTAGCTTTTTCATTTGTAAAATTATCAACAACATGTGTTAAAAAATACCCAATAGATCTATTATTTACTTTAGTTTTGGATCTGACGGCATAAAAGTTTTTTCCTCTTGTAAAAGATTCATCTGATTCTTGAGCAACAAAAACCCCTAAGTCTGAATTAAGATTTTTTTGAGTATAGCGTAATGCAAAGTCTATATCTGTATAGCTCTTTTTAGCATTGTTACATTCGTCTTCGTCAATGGAATTGCCACAATCATATGAACTTTTTGCTCCAATTCTTCTGGTATTTATTACTCTATATCTGTCATAATGAGATAGATCAAACAAAGACTGGTTTTCATTAAAGAAAGCTCTTTTTTCAGAATAAAATGTTTCTTGTGCTGAGAAGTTGACAATAACTTCATCACTTTCAGCTTGGCCAAAATCTGGATTTAAAGTGAGATTAATTTGCTTACCTGTGCCCGTATTAACAAAAATTTCTGTACCAACTTTATTTTCATTAAAGCCAGTTACAGAGTTATATGTTTTAGATACGTATGGGAAATAATTAACCTTACCTTTTGTATAGTTTGCAACCTGAATTGGCTTCAGTTTTGATAAAAAACTTGCTCTATATCCGCTTGTTTTTGATTCATTGAGCCATGATTGAGTTTCAGCTACATAGCGAAAAGTAGTGATATTGATTGTTCTTTTTTCGCCATCAATATTTTTTAGTAATACAACATTCCATGGTATTAAAAATTCTGAAATCCAATATCCATCGTATTCTTTTGTCTTTACCTCCCAATCACCATCCCAATCAAATTGAGGCCATCCTCCTAGACGCCTGATTCCATCTCCTTGGATGTCCGCCAGTGTAACAAAAAACATGTATGCTTTTAGGCCCTCTGCGTCGAAGTCAATTGCAACACCATTTTGTTCAACATTATTTGGGACTTCGTCTCGCATAGACTTATTAGATTGCATTGAAGAATTCTCTTGGAAGTTTTTGAATCCTACATAAATTCCTTCTTCATTTGAAAATATTTTGGTAATAGTCTTTACTTTTGCAGGCGCCAGTGTGTACGGAACAGTTTCATAGTAGTCACTGATTACAAGAGCATTTTCCCAGTCTGGTTCATCTAATTTAGCATCAATGATAATAGATTCCGCATACAAAAACGGGGTTAAGAAAACTACTAAATATTTAATGAATTTTGTATGCATGATTTAAGGTGGTATTTTATAGCTCAGCTATAAGAATGTATACGAGTTTGAGTTATGACTATATCGTATTTAAGGTCATGAGATTCTGCAAAGTCTTCTTTTAAAACTTGAAAGTCATAACCCAAACCGACAATGATAGGCTTTTTTTCTGTAAATGAAATATTGCCAATAGATCTATCAAAATAACCACCTCCATAGCCTAACCTATAACCACCTTTATCAACACCAACAAAAGGGATAAACATTAGATCAAATGAAGCTGAGTCGAGGTACTCTTCATTTTTAACTTCGTTAATGCCATATTTATTTTTTTCTAGAGTTGCATTTTCTTTAAACAAATTGAATTTAAGTTTATTGGCAGAAACTATTCTTGGCATAAAAATGTTATTTTTATGTTTTTCAAATTCCTGAGAAATTATCTCTAATGTAACTTCATTCTTATATGGAAAGTATGAAAGTATATTTTTAGATGATTTAATATCTAAATGTTTTATGGCTGCATTTTGTATATCGATATTAGCCTTGTGAACGAAATTTTTAGATAAAAGTTGCCCCTGCTCAAGAAGTGATTTTCTTATTAAGTTTTTCACCATAAATAATGCAGAGGCTAGCAAACCAGATCACCGCTATGTGTTATACCTGAACCGAAAGTTCAGGTGGTGAACATCATGTCAAATCAGGCTTCCCTATAAGGTACCGCACAACAATGACAGTGGAAAATCACCTTATTAATAGTATCGGTTCAAATTTATTAACACATTAGCTAATGAACCAGAATGTAAAATAAGTATAGTTTAGTTAATTGATAAGATAAAGGTTATTTCTCAAGTGCTTTATCAATTTTTTCTATAAATTTAGAGAGATTAATATCGGAATTTTTATTTGATGAGCTTTCTTTTTGATTAAGAGATTTGCTGGCCAGATTAAGACCTGCAATGACTAAAGCATTGCCTTTATCACTAATATTTTCTAATTCGGTGTTAAGAATTTCTGCAGATTTAATAAGATCGTTTTTTTCTTTTGGAGAAACAGAAAACGTCATATCTCTTCCAAAAATTCGTATAGATACAGTCTCTTTATTCATTTCTATACTTCTTTAAAGTCTTTTCTAATTTTTTGACTTCTCTTTGATGTAAAACTTTATCTTTTTTCCAATCCCTTTCTCTTTTTACATAAGAGTCAATGATGCCTTTCTGTTCATCAAATCTTTTAATTAACAAATCTAATTTTTTTTCAAGATTTTTAGAGGTTGGTTCAATATCTTTTGGCATTTCAATAGTTTAATTATACTTTAAGGAATTGGAAAGTTTGTTTATTTAAGTAAAATACACAAATGGACATCAGCATATATAAAAATAGAAGAGAAAACTTACTAGAACTACTACCTGAAAACTCTGTATTACTTATTCCTGGAGCTGAAACTCAGTATAGAAACTCTGACTCTTCATTCCCATTTAGACAAGAAAGTAATTTTTATTATTTATCAGGCTTTTGTGAGCCTGCCTCTTTGATAGCAATTACAAAAAAAGATAATCAAATTACATCATTAATATTTGTACCTCCAAAAGATAAACTTAAAGAGATTTGGGATGGGTATAGAGCTGGACCGATAGGAGCTGTAAAAGACTTTCTATTTGATAAAGCATATGACAATACACAGATTGATGAAATGTTGCCTGATATCTTATTTGGGTCAGATATTGTTTTGTATCCAATAGGTAAAAAAAATGGATTTGATCAAAAAGTTATAAATTGGACATCAGAAGCAAGCAAAAAAGATAGACACAGTAAATCTTTAAATATATCAGATGCCTCCTCAATTATTGGTAATGCTCGACTAATAAAAGACGATCATGAAATAAGTTTAATTAAACAAGCGTGCAGCATATCTGCTGATGCTCACATCGAGGCTATGAAGTCAGTAAAAGGTGGTGATAGTGAGCAATTTATAGAAAGCATGTATATTCATGAATTTTCAAAAAGAGGCGCAAGGTATCCTGCATATAATCCTATAGTTGCTGGGGGTGAGAATGCCTGTGTTTTACATTATGTTGAAAATAATCAACAACTTAACAATGATGACTTGTTGTTAGTTGATGCAGGTTGTGAGTATGAGATGTATGCAGCTGATATCACAAGAACTTTCCCTGTTAGTGGAAAATTTTCAGATGAACAGCTAGCGATTTATAAAGTTGTATTGGATGCTATGAATGCTGCTATTGATATGGTGAAACCAGGAAACCATATTATGCAACCTCAAGAGATATCTGAAAAAGTTATTACAGAAGGTCTTGTAAAATTAGGACTTATAGATGGTGACCCAGAAGAGTTACATAAAAGTGGAGCATATAAGGAATTCTATATGCATAAGATTGGACACTGGTTAGGGCTGGATGTGCATGATGCTGGAGACTATGTCGAAGGAGAGGAGTATATGAAATTCAAACCAGGGATGATCACAACAATTGAACCTGGAATTTACATTAGCAGCTCAATGGACATAGATGATAAATGGAAAGGTATTGGTATAAGAATTGAAGATGACATTCTTGTAACAAAAGATGGCAATGAAAATCTTACTAAAAAAGTCCCATCTGATCCTGAAGAAATTGAATCTTTAATGTCATAAAGTTGTGGATCCTGTTGTTGTAATTTCTGGAGGAGGAATTATAGGAAACTATATATCTTCCAGATTAAAACTTAATTCCATTCAATCGATTGTAGTAGAGAAAGAGATTAGAAATATCGAATATAAGCATAATATACGAACTCTCACACTAAATTCATTTTCAAAAAAGCTTTTAGACGATTTAGATATAAAAATTAAATGTGCTGAAATCAAAAAAATGAAAGTTTTTGATGGAGAAGGTAGTGGAAAAATTAATTTTTCATCCGACCAAATTCAAGAAGATGCGTTATCTTATGTAGTCTTTTTCAATGATTTGCAAAAAAAATTGCAAGAAATAGAAAACGAGAGAACAGTATACGAAACTTATATAAAAGATATAAAAGAAAACGATAGCAAAAATTTTTGTGAGGTATTGCTATCAAATAATAAGCTTCTTAATGCTATGGTTGTTGCTGGATGTGATGGAAGAAACTCAAATGTTGCAAAAATAGCTAAATTAGATGAGATAAAACAAAATTACAACCAAACTGCAATAACATTCACTGCAAATGCAAAACTTGAAGACAATCACACAGCTATCCAAATATTTTCAGATAAAGGAATCTTTGCAATTATGCCTTGTCCGGCTGGAAAAAATGGACCTACGCATACAATTGTATGGTCGGTTGATGATGAGATGTTTGATAAATACGAAGCAAATCAATTTTTAAAAGACTATTTAGGATATTTTGAAAAAAAACTTGGAACAAAAATAACTATTCACTCAGAAGTGCTTAGCTTTAAGCTTTCAAGTCACTCCTTTAAAAACTATGTTGCTGGAAGAAAGGTTTTAATTGGAGACGCAGCTCATTCTATTCATCCTCTTGCTGGACAGGGCATAAATCTTGGCTTTGCAGATGCAGACGCTTTTTGTGAGGAAATAATTGCTGAATATGAACGGACAGCAAATATTAATCATAAAAAAGTGTTGAAAAGATATGAAGTAAGGCGAAAAACTTTTAATGAATTAATGCTCAGATCAATGCAAATGTTCGTTGATATTTTTAAATCAGAAAATTTATATATGAGATTGTTAAGAAATATAGGCCTATCAAGCGTAAATGAGACCTCATTTCTAAAAAGATTCTTTATCAATCATGCCTCTGGTAAAAATAAGATATAATAAATTTGCGCACTTAATTTATTCTTTATGAGGAAAAAAAAATGAAAAGAATATTTGTAGCTTTGAGTGTGTTTCTATTAATTTCATGTTCAAATCAATCTGATAACGAACTGAACATTTACACATCAAGACAACCTCAATTATTAGAACCAATAATAGAAGATTTTTATGCCAACACAGGCATTAATGTAAACCTTTTATCTGGTAATGCTCAAGAGTTAATGGAAAGAATTGATATTGAAGGAGAAAATACTGATGCTGATATTTTTATGACCGTTGATGCTGGCGTCCTTTGGCAGGCCAATGAAAGAGGAATATTTAGTGAGATTGAATCAGATATACTTACTAACAAAATACCTACTTACCTAAAAGATCCAAATAATAATTGGTTTGGTTTTTCTAAAAGAGCTAGGACAATTGTTTATTCGAGTGATGAATTTTCAGAAGATGACTTCTCTACATATGAAGACTTAGCTGACCCTAAATGGAAAGGAAGATTATGTCTCAGAACATCAAAGAAAGTGTACAACAGATCACTTATTGCAAGCATGATAGATGC
>LULK01000306.1_pt1 | contig 33861 bp, 33 predicted proteins | sample 728181 | NCBI WGS metagenome assembly LULK01 (sample SAMN03860291, study PRJNA289734) | marine metagenome | biome: seawater column; feature: ocean; material: water; isolation source: Red Sea water column Station 169 - depth 10m | place: Saudi Arabia: Red Sea | collected 2011-10-15 | depth 10 m | reverse complement strand
GCCCCGCTCTCGGGCTACCTCACCGTGTGGGCGGTCTGCGCCGTCGCCGCCGTGGTCGCCGCGGTCTGCCTGCTGCTCGCGCCGAAGGACCCCGACGCCGTCGGCGTCACCCCCGCCCCCGAGGACGTGCGGCCGGAGACGCTCGGCGCCTGAGGCGGACCCTGCTCCTGGGGCGCGGCCGTAGGCTCGGCGGCACGGAGGTGGTCGAGGTGTCCGAGCCGGAGCGCAACGAGGTCCAGCGCGCCCGAGCCGAGCCCGGCGATCGCCATGTTGGTCAGCGTCTGGGTCGTGGAGTCGTGGAAGGGCAGGAACAACCCGTAGCCCAGCGCCACCAGCAGCGAGGAGGCCACCAGCGCCCCGCGCGGCCCGAGCAGCCGCGCGGTCAGCGGCAGCGTGAACGCGCCGATCGCCAGGAACACGACGTACACCCCGACCAGCGTCGAGACGAAGGCAGCGTCCGCGCCGAGGCCGTAGCCGACGACGTCGGGGTCGGTGCGGGCGAAGGTGGACAGCGGGATCTGGGCGCCGAGCACGGACATGCCGAAGAGGAACGCCGTGAGCTGGATCGGCCACTGGTCGGTGCGTGCGAGGAGCCGCACGTCGACCATCGGGTCGGCCAGCGACCGCTCGAGCCGCACGAACGGCACCAGCGCCGCCAGCCCGGCCAGCACCAGCAGCCACGGCAGCGCCGCGGCCGGGCCCTGCAGCCGGATGGCGATGAGGCCGCCCATCACCAGGCCGAGGACCAGCGTGATCATGCCCAGGCCGCGCCAGTCGTACCCGCCGGTGGCCTCCCCGGGCACGTCCTCGACGCCGAACCAGACGAGCACCAGCACGACGGTCGTCACGATCGCCGGCAGCATCAGCAGGGTCGTCATCGACGTCGCCTCGACCAGCGCGCCGGAGGTGAGCGCGCCGATGATCACCGACAGCTCCAGCGCCCCGACCAGCACGGCGGCGGCGCGACGGGTGAGCAGCTGCTGGCGGCCGGTGTCGCGGGTACGCCGGTGGATGATCGCGACCTCGAGCGGCAACCACACGACGTACGCACCCTGGAGGGCCCACGCGACCAGGAAGGTGCCGAAGGACGGGGCGAACGCCACGCCCCACGAGGCCAGCGCGGTGACTGCGGTCGAGAGCACCAGCACCTTCTTGTGGCCGACCAGGTCGCCGAGCCGAGCCAGCGGCGGCACGCACAGCGCCGAGACGATCAGCTGTGCTGCCTCGAACCAGTTGACGTCGGCGTCGTCGATCCCGAGGTGGTCGGCGATGTCGCTGAAGATCGGCGTGTAGTAGCCCTGCAGCACGCCGCTGGCGACCTCGACGGCCACCAGCAGCCCGACGATCGCGAGCAGGCCCTGCCCGGGGGTGACGGTGCGGGTGGGGGTGCTCATGCGGGGAGCCTCTCGATCAGGAGCCGGTACCAGGTCACGCCGTCGAGGAAGTCCTCCACGCCGAGGTGCTCGTCGTGGGAGTGGATCGCCTCACGCTGGGCCTTGCTCATCCGGAACGGCGCGAAGCGGTAGACCCGCTCGCAGATCTCGGTGAAGTGCCGCGAGTCGGTGCCGGCCATCATCACGTAGGGCGACGGCACGGCGTCGGGGAAGACCTCGCCGATCGTGGTCTCCAGCAGGTCGAAGGCGGGGTCGGCGTGCTCGGCGGTGGAGTACGGCGACAGCGGGCTCGCCTCGCCCTCCTCGACGACCTCGATGTCGACCCCACGCCCCACGGCGCGGCGGACGTGCTCGAGCACCGACTCCACGGTGTCGCCCACCATCACGCGGATGTTGACGCCCGCGGTCGCCGAGCCGGCGATGACGTTGAGGGCCGGCGACCCCTCGAGCGTGGTGACCGCGAAGGTCGTGCGGACCATGGCGGCGGTCTCGGGGCCGGCCGCGAGCAGGGTGCGGGTGAGGACCGCGGGCACCCGCGCGGCGGCCGCGACGACGGGGCGCAGCGGGAGCGGCAGGTGCGGCCCGAGCCGGCGGAACAGCTCGACGGTCGGCGCGGGCAGGGCGGGTGCCATCGGAGACGACTCCAGCGCGGTGATCGCCTTCGCGATCCGTGCGGTCGGCCCGTTGCGGGCGGGGGTCGAGGCGTGGCCGCCGCGGCCCTCGGCGCGCAGCAGCAGCGAGGTGACGCCCTTCTCGGTGACGCCGACGACGGCGACCGGAGCACTCACGCCGGGGAAGGCCCCACCCGCGACGGCGCCGCCCTCGTCGAGGACGAACCACGGCTCGACGCCACGCTCGCGCAGCACCGCCACCGCCTCGGGCGCCGCCTGGCCGAAGACCTCCTCGTCGCAGCCGAAGGAGAGCCACATGTCCTGGGCGGGCTCGTGGCCGTCCTCGAGCAGCTCCTCGACCGCGGCGCAGATGGCGACCACGCAGCCCTTGTCGTCCAGCGTGCCGCGACCCCAGACCACGCCGTCGACCACGGCACCGGAGAAGGGCGGGTGGGTCCAGCGAGACTCGTCCTCGATCGGCACCACGTCGAGGTGGGCCATCAGGACCACCGGCTGCGCGTCGCTCGCCCCGGGCCAGCGGAACAGCAGCCCGTGGGTGTGCACCCGGGTCAGCTCCAGGCGCTCGTGCAGCAGCGGGAAGCGCCGCTCCAGCTCGGCCAGCAACGCGTCGAACACCTCGGTGTCCACCCCGTCGCGACGGCTCACCGTCGGGATCCGTACCGCCGCCTGCAACGCCTCCACGGCGCGCTCGCGCCGAGCCTCCCTCAAGGTCACGTGGGGACCCTACGCCCGCGCGTCCCTCAGCGACGGTCGATCGGCGCCCCGCCTCGTCTGGGATCCGAGACGCCTCGGCGGCGATGCTCGTTGACCCGGCACCGCCCCGGCGATGGACTGGAGAGGTGTCAGTCGTCCGTGGGAGCCGAGGGCCAGGTGCCGCCCCAGCGGCCGCGGTGCGCGACGTCCTCGACGGACTTGCGCTTACGCGTGCGCGGCGAGCCCCGGTTGCCGGTGTCCTGCGCCCGGTGGCCGATCGTGATCGCGCCGATCGGGTCGACGTCGTCGGGCAGCCACAGCTCCTCGCGCAGGTCGAGCTCGCGGTGCGGCGGCAGCCCGAAGAAGCAGGCACCAAGCCCCTCGTCTACCGCGGTCTGCAGGATCAGCAGCGCGGCCATCGCAGCGTCCATGTGCCAGTACGGCACGTTCCACGGGTCCCCGGCGGGGCTGCCGTTGCGCCGCCGGGTGCCCGCCTTGTCCGGCGCCGCGTAGCGGTCGAGGTACGCCGCTCGGTTGCTGCACGGCACGATCACGACCGGCGCGCGCATCATCCCCGCGAGCCACGGGTCGGGGTCGTCCACGTCGTCGGTCGCGGTCGTCCAGAAGCGCCGGACGTCCTCGGGCGAGTCGAGCACCACGAACGCCCACCCCTGGCTGAACCCGGCGCTCGGGGCGCGGGTCGCGTGGTCGAGCATCCGCTGCAGCACGGCCGGGTCGACCGGGGTGTCGGCGTAGTTGCGGACCATCCGGCGCCGGCGTACGACCTCGCGGAACTCCATGCCCCCGACCCTAGGAGCAACCATGCCCGCTGACTTCGAGGCGATGTGGCGTGAGATCGCGCCGGTCGGGCGCAACGTCGCGACCGGGGGCTACCTGCGCCAGCCGTGGACCTCGCCGGAGGCCGAGCTGCGGGCGTGGTTCGTCGAGCAGTGCGAGGCCCGCGGCCTGCGCGTGGAGCGCGACGGCCTGGGCAACCTGGTCGGCTGGTGGGAGCCCGAGGGCACCGATCCCAGCGACCGGCTCCTCACCGGCTCGCACCTCGACAGCGTCCTCGAGGGCGGTGCGTACGACGGACCCCTCGGTGTGGTCTCGGCGCTGGCGGCCATCGACCGCATGCGCGAGCACGCCGTGGTCCCGGCGCGACCCGTGGGGGTCGGGGTGTTCGTGGAGGAGGAGGGCTCGCGCTTCGGGCTGGCCTGCCTGGGCTCGCGGCTGCTGACCGGTGCGACGCCGTGGGCGACCGCCCGCGAGCTGCGCGACCGCGACGGGGTGTTCCTCGCCGACGCGCTGGAGGCCCAGGGGTTGCCCGGGATGACCGGCACGGCCGGCACGGCCGGCACGACCGGGGACGACGTCGACCTGCTCGCCGGGGTCACCACCTTCGTCGAGCTGCACGTCGAGCAGGGCCGTGCGCTGGTCGACCTCGGGCACGCCGTCGGCGTGGCGAGCGGGATCTGGCCGCACGGGCGCTACCGGTTCGACCTCGACGGCGTCGCCGACCACGCGGGCACGACCCGCATGGAGGACCGGCGTGACCCGATGCTCACCTACGCCACGACCGTGCTGGCGGCGAACGAGGCCGCTCGGCTCGCGGGGGAGCGCGCGACCTTCGGCCGGGTCGAGGTCAACCCCAACGGGACCAACGCGGTGCCGTCGCGGGTGACGGGCTGGCTCGACGCCCGCGCCTCGTCGGTCGCCTCGTTGGAGGCCTTGGTCGAGCGGATCACGGCGCGGGCGAGCGAGGGGGCCGAGCGTGACGGCACCACCGTCACCGTGACCGCCGAGTCGGTCTCCGGCGAGGTCTCCTTCGACCCCGGGCTGGCGGCGTCCCTGGCCACCGGCCACGCGAGCGGCGACTGGCCGGTGCTGCCGACCCAGGCCGGCCACGACGCCGGCATCCTGTCGGCGGCCGGCATCCCCACGGCGATGCTCTTCGTCCGCAACCCCACCGGCGTCTCCCACTCGCCCGACGAGCACGCCGAGGTGCCCGACTGCCTGGCCGGCGTGGACGCGCTGGCCGAGACGCTGACCCGGCTGGTGTCGTGACCGGCTACTCGCTCCAGCGTGCGTGGGTCGACGGCACGGTCCTCGACGACGTGCTCGTCGAGGTCGCCGGGGGGCGGTTCACCCGGGTCACGCCGGACGTGGCCGCGGCCGACGTCCCGCGCGCGACCAGGCTCGACGGCCTGACCCTGCCGGGCCTGGCCAACGCCCACAGCCACGCCTTCCACCGCGCCCTGCGGGGTCGGACCCAGCGCCAGCGCGGCACCTTCTGGACCTGGCGCGAGCAGATGTACGACGTCGCCGGCCGCCTCACACCCGACTCCTACCGCGAGCTGGCCGCCGCCACGTTCCGCGAGATGGTCGTCGCCGGCTACACGTCGGTGGGGGAGTTCCACTACCTGCACCACCAGCCCGACGGCACCTTGCACGAGGAGCCGAACGCGATGCGCGACGCGCTGCGCGACGCCGCCGAGACCGCCAGCATCAGGCTGGTCCTGCTGGACACCGCCTACCTCTCCAGCGGGTTCGGGGCGCCGCCCGAGGGCGTGCAGGTGCGCTACTCCGACGGGTCCGGTGCGGCCTGGGCGGCGCGGGCGGGGGCCGGCCCCGCGGCCATCCACTCCGTGCGGGCGGTGCCCCGCGACGAGCTGCACCACCTCCGCGGCCGGCACCCGCTGCACGTGCACCTGTCGGAGCAGGTCGCGGAGAACGACGGCTGCCTGGCGGCGTACGGGCTGACGCCGGCGGGGCTGCTGCACGCCGAGGGACTGCTCGGGCCGCGCACGACCGTCGTGCACGCCACCCACCTCACCGACGACGACATCGAGCTGCTGGGGAGCACGCGCACCAACGTCTGCCTGACCCCGACCACCGAGCGCGACCTCGCCGACGGGATCGGGCCGGCGCGACGGCTGGCCGACGCCGGCTGCCGGCTGAGCGTCGGGAGCGACAGCCACGCGGTGGTCGACCCGTTCGAGGAGCTGCGCGGGCTGGAGATGCACGAGCGGCTGGCCACCCGGGCCCGTGGGCACTTCACCGCGGCCGAGCTGCTGGACGTCGCGACCGCGCACGACGTGCTGGGCCTGGGCGACGTCGGCCGGATCGAGGTGGGCGCCCGCGCCGACCTCGTCACCCTCGACACCACCTCCCCGCGCACCGCCGGCACGGGCGACGACGAGCACACCGCGGTCTTCGCCGCCACCGCCGCCGACGTCACCCACGTCGTGGTCGACGGCCGGGTGGCGCACCGGCGCGGGGACGAGCCGACCGTGGGTGGCGCGCTGACCGAGACGATCGGGAGGATCTGGTCATGACCTCGACGCTGCTGACCAACATCGGCGAGCTGGTCACCAACGACCCCCACCGCGAGGGCCTCCTGGGCACCATCGAGGCCGCCGCGCTGGTCGTCGAGGGCGACCGGGTCGCCTGGGTCGGGCACGCCACCGACGCGCCCGCCGCGGACGCCGTCGTCGACGCGGGGGGCCGGGCGGTGCTGCCGGGGTTCGTGGACAGTCACAGCCACGTGGTCTTCGCGGGCGACCGGGCACAGGAGTTCGCGGCGCGCATGAGCGGGACGCCGTACGCCGCCGGCGGCATCCGCACCACCGTCGCCGCCACCCGCGCCGCGACCGACGAGCAGCTGCTCTCGCACGCGGCTCGGCTGGTGCAGGAGATGCTGCGACAGGGCACGACCACCGTGGAGATCAAGTCCGGCTACGGGCTGTCGGTGCGCGACGAGGCGCGCAGCCTGGCGGTGGCGCGACAGCTGACCGAGCAGACGACCTTCCTGGGCGCGCACGTCGTGCCGCAGGAGCACGCCGACGACCCGGCCGGCTACGTCGACCTGGTGACCGGGCCGATGCTCGAGGCGTGCGCCCCGCACGCGCGGTGGATCGACGCGTTCTGCGAGCGGGGTGCGTTCGACGCCGACCAGGCCCGCGCGGTGCTCGACGCCGGCGAGGCGGCCGGGCTGCGCGGGCGGCTGCACGCCAACCAGCTCGGCCCCGGCCCCGGCGTTCGGCTCGCGTGCGAGCGCGGCCTGCTGGCCGTCGACCACTGCACCTACCTCGACGACGCCGACGTCGACGCGCTGCGTGACTCCGGCACGATCGCCACCCTGCTGCCCGGCGTGGAGTTCTCCACCCGCCAGCCCTACCCCGACGCCCGCCGCCTGCTCGATGCCGGGGTCCGTGTCGCGCTGGCGTCGGACTGCAACCCCGGGTCGTGCTTCACCAGCTCCATCCCGCTCTGCGTCGCGCTGGCGGTGCGCGAGATGGGCTTGACGCCGGCTGAGGCGGTCCACGCGGTCACGGCCACGGCCGCGGCATCACTGGACCTCGACGGTGCGGACGGCGTCGGCCGGCTGGTGCCCGGGCGACGCGCCGACCTGGTGCTGCTCGACGCGCCCTCCCACGTGCACCTGGCCTATCGCCCCGGCGTCCCGCTCGTCGCCGGCGTCTGGCAGCGCGGGCGGCCGGTGCTCTGACCCGGTCAGGCCACCGGCACCCGGCACACCACCAGCCGTCCGGCCACCGAGCCGTCGCGGAGCAGCCTGATCATCCGGTCCTGGTTGCGCTGCGCCTCCTGGAACGACTCGCTGCCGCCGTGCTCGCGCCGTACGACGTCGTCGACCGCGTCGGCGGCGTCCTGCCAGTCCTGCGGCGGGTCGTCGAAGTCGCCGAGCCAGGCCCGATCCACGACCTCAAGACCGGCACCGCGCAGCAGCCCGTCCAGCTCGTCGGCGGTGACGAAGTGGTTACCCTCGGGCGGGTCGGTGAGCTCCTCGACGGTCCGGACGAACACCAGGAGCCCGACCGCGCCGCCCCCGGCCACCACCCGCCGCAGCTCGGCGACCTGGGCGGCCTTGTCCTCGACGGTGCACAGCACCCCGAGCGACCAGCCGGCGTCGTACTCACCGTTCCCCACCGGCAGCGCGGCCCCGTCGCCGACGAGCGCCCGGAACCCGAAGAGCCGCTCCGCGGCCCGGCACGCCCCCTCCATCGGGTCCACCAGGGTCGGCTGCACGCCGTGCGTCTCCTGGACCAGCCGCGCCGGCCCGCCGACGCCGGCGCCGCTGTCGAGCAGCCGCATCCCCGGCGCCAGCCCCATCCGGTCCGCCAGCCACCGGAGCGCGGCCGGGCTGCCGCTGCCGCGGCACGCCGCCGGCAGCGCGTGGTCCTGCCCGAGCTCCTCGACCGCGTCTGCGGTCCAGCTCGCCACCGTGTCGAACTCCTCGACCATCGGTTCCTCGCTCATGCACCCTCCTGGATCCGACGACCGATCTCGGCCTTCACCTCGGCGCCGTCGAGCTCGCTCGACGAGCTGCCCCGTCCCGACAGGTTGACCCCTGACACGCCCGGCACCGCGAGCAGCGCCCGAGCCTCCTCGACGGCCGCCTCGATGCCTGCCTCCCGCACGTCGCCGGCGGCCAACACCCGCTCGACCCGGGCGTCGTCGAGGTGCAGCCCGGGGAACCCCTGCAGCACCCGCGCCCCCGCGGCGTCCGTGTAGACCGCCACGCCCGCCACGACGGGGATCGTGAGCCCCAGCTCCCGGGCCCGTGCGACGAACCGCGCCACCGTCTCCGGCGACCCGGCGTGGTTGAGCACCGCCACCTGTGCCCCGGCGCGCTGCTTCTCCACCAACCGCCCCGGGCGCAGCTGCCGTGGCGCGGCCTCCGGCGACTCCGGGACACCGACCGCCAGGCCCCGCCCCGCGGCCAGCGCCGCCAACCGGGTGCCGTCGAGGTCGAAGACCTGCGTGACCCCCGGCCGCACCCCCGGAGCCCGGCCGTCCCCGGTCACGCACAGCACCCCGTCGGCCTCGACCAGTCCCAGCCCGGCGACCTCCTGCTCCAGCACCACGCGGTTGCGGTCGCGGCAGGCCAGCGTCACCCACGGCACCCCGCCGGCCTCGCGGACCAGGGCCGCCAGCACCGTTGGCGGGAAGTCCGGCCGGTTCTGGTGCTCCCCGAGCAGCAGCGCGTCGCACGACCCGCGCATCACCGCGACGCTCTGCGCCACCGCGGCCGGGTCGTAGGACGGCAGCGTCAGGTCGCTCAGCACGGCGTCCCCGCGCTCCAGGGCTGCCAGCAGCACCGAGGACGACGGGCCGGGGGCGGCCTCACGCCCGGCCCACGGGACCGGGTCCTCGAGGTCGGCGAACGTGCACCGGTGGTCTGCCAGCTCGCAGCGCAGGTCCTCGCGCACCCCGCCGCACGGACCGAACGTCATGCCCTTCGGGCAGGCGGTCGCGGCGGTGGTCACCCCGATGACGCTACCCACGCCGCAGGCACCGACCGGGCGAGCCGGTGCCGGGCGAGCAGCCGGAGCCGGACGGACCGAACGAGCCCCTGCGCCGTCTCACCCCGCCGAGGGGGCCCGGCCGGAAGGCCCTTCGGTCCGTCCGGCTCCGACGGATAGGTTGCGCCCGTGCCCCGCCTGACGCCCGATCCGCACTCCTACGCCCGCCCCACCGAGGTCGTCGTACGCCGGATGGCGCTCGACCTCGACGTCGACCTGGACCGGCAGCGACTGGCCGGCAGCGTCACGCTCGACGTCGAGCGGGTCGACCCGGAAGCCACCGAGCTGGCCCTCGACACCTGGCACCTGGACCTCGGGGCGGTCACCGACGGCGACGGGACTCCACTCGAGCACCACGTCGGGGAGCACGACGAGATCCTCGGCGCCCCGCTGACGATCCGGCTCGGCGAGAGCGACCGGGTGGTCGTCCACTACGCCACCACCGACAAGGCCACCGCCCTCCAGTGGCTCGGCCCGGAGCAGACGTCGTCGGGCCAGCCGTTCCTGTTCACCCAGTCCCAGCCGATCCTGGCGCGCAGCTGGATCCCCTGCCAGGACAGCCCGGGCATCCGCGCGCCGTACGACGCGACCGTCCGCGTGTCCGCGCACCTGATGGCGGTGATGAGCGCGGAGAACCCCACCGAGCGCAGCGCCGACGGGCAGTACCGCTTCACCATGCCCGAGCCGGTGCCGACCTACCTCGTCGCCCTCGCCGTCGGTGATCTGCGCTTCCGCGAGCTGGGCGCCCGCAGCGGCGTCTACGCCGAGGAGGCCGTGGTCGAGGAGGCGGCGTGGGAGTTCGCGGACACCGAGGCGATGATCGAGGCCGCCGAGCGGCTCTACGGCCCCTACCGCTGGGGCCGCTACGACCTGCTCATCCTGCCGCCGAGCTTCCCCTACGGCGGCATGGAGAACCCCCGGCTCACGTTCGCCACCCCCACCGTCATCGCCGGCGACCGGTCGCTCGTCACCCTCGTCGCCCACGAGCTCGCGCACTCCTGGTCGGGCAACCTCGTCACCAACGTCACCTGGAACGACCTGTGGCTCAACGAGGGCTTCACGACGTACTTCGAGACCCGCATCGACGAGGAGATGTACGGCGCCGACTACACCTCCATGCTGCTGCGGCTCGGTCGACAGGAGCTGGAGAAGACCCTCGACGACGCCTCCCCGGAGCAGACCGTGCTGCACGCGGAGCTGGTCGATCCCGACGGCTACCTGCCGAAGCTGCCCTACGAGAAGGGCTCGCTGTTCCTGCGGATGCTCGAGGCACGCGTCGGCCGCGAGAGGTTCGACGCGTTCCTGCGCGACTACTTCGACCGGTTCGCGTTCGGCTCGATGGACACCCCGACCTTCCTGGCCCACCTCGAGTCCGAGCTGCTCGCGCCGGCCGGCCTGACGCCCGACGACGTGCGGGTCGAGGAGTGGATCCACGGTCCCGGCGTCCCCGACGACGCCCCGGTCTTCACCTCCGACGCTTTCAGCCTCGTCGAGGCGCAGGTCGCGCGGCTGCTGGCCGGCACCCCCGCCGCCGACCTCGACGTGGGCGGCTGGGTCAGCCACCAGTGGGTGCACCTCGTCCGCTCGCTGCCGGCCGACGCCGACCACGCGCTCCTCGACGACGTCGACGCCGCGTTCGGCTTCTCGACCACCGGCAACATCGAGGTCGCGACCGCCTGGTTCGAGCTGGTCGTCGCCGCCGGCTGGGTCTTCGAGCGGCCGGCCGCGGACCGGGCGCTGGGCGACCTGCTCACCCGGCACGGCCGGGCGCTCTACCTGCGCAAGGTCTACACCCGCCTCGCCGCCACCGAGCGCGGCAAGGAGCGGGCGTGGGAGATCTACGCCCTCGCGCGACCGACGTACCACCCCGTCAGCCAGGGCGTCGTCGACCGGATTCTCGCCTGACAGCGCCCGCAGTGGCCGTGAGCCCGCACGGCGCAGATCACGACGTTGTGCAGGTCTGGAGGCCGGATTCCCTGCAGAACGTCGTGGTCTGGGTCGGCCCGGAGCGTCAGTAGCCCTTCGGCTTGCCGTCCAGCCGCAGCCAGTCGTCGAACAACTCGTCGAGCTGCTCGCCGGAGACCTTCTCGGCCAGCCGCTCGAAGTCACGGGTGGTGACGTTGCCGTAGGCGTGCTTGCCCGCCCAGCGGCGGCCGAGCCTCTTGAAGTCGCGGGTGCCGATCTCGCGGCGGAGCACGAAGAGCGTCATCGCGCCGCGCTGGTAGACCGGCTCCCCGAACAGGTCGGCGGGGTCGGTGAACTCCGTGGGCGCCGGGCTCCACAGGTCGTCGTCGGCGTCGCGGGCGTAGAGCGTGTCGAACCGCTCGCGCGGGGTCCGCCCGTCGTGGGCCCCCGACCAGAGCCACTCGGTGAAGGTCGCCCAGCCCTCGGCCAGCCAGATGTCGTGCCAGTCGGTGAGGGTGACGGAGTTGCCGAACCACTGGTGCGCGGTCTCGTGCACGACCGTCGAGGTGGAGGCCCCGCCCGGCGGGTAGAACGGTCGGGTCTGGGTCTCCAGCGCGTAACCGACGTACGCGTCGTCGACGACGTGCCCACCCGAGGAGAACGGGTAGGCGCCGAAGAGCTTCTCGCAGAACGCGATCACCTCGGGCAGCACCTCGCGCGCCGGGCGGGCGCCGCCGAGCGCTGCGTCCTCGAAGAACCACAGCGGCAGCTCGCGGCCGTCGACGGAGGTGACGCTGGACTCGGTGACGTCGTAGCGGCCGATCCCGACCATCGCGAGGTACGTCGACATCGGCTCGGCCTGGCGCCAGGTCCAGGTGGTGCCGGTGCCGTGCGGGGCGGTCCCGACGAGCTCGCCGTTGGCGACGACGGAGTAGCCGGCGGGCGCGCTGACGCGGAAGGTGAAGCGGGCCTTGTCACCGGGGGTGTTGTTGGACGGCAGCCAGGTCATCGCACCGACCGGCTCGTTGACGGCGACCGCGCCGTCGCTGGTGCGGACCCAGCCCTCGGTGCTGCCGTCGTCGTCGGTGTGCTCCGGCGGCACCCCGTCGTAGGAGACGACCGCGGTGAAGCGACCCTTCTCCAGCGTCTCGGCGGGTGTCACGACCAGCTCGTCCCCGCGGCGCACGAACGTGGCCGGCTGCTTGTCGACGGTCACCGCGGTGACCTCCGGGCCGGAGAAGTCGAGGTGGAAGCGGCGCATCTCCTGGCGGGCGACCGCCCGGATGCGGACGGTCGCGATCGCGCGGTTGGTCAGCGGGGCGTAGTCGATCGCGACGTCGTAGGCGCGCACCTGGTAGCCGCTGTTGCCCATCGACGGGAACAACGTGTCCGGCTTCGCGGCCACGAGCGGCGCGGCCAGCACCGACCCGGCGAGGACGCCGGCCACGGACAGCCCCAGCGTGCGGGCGCGGCGGGTCGGCGTACGGCGCCGGTCGTTGGTCACCTGCTGACAGTAGGTGAGACGGGGCTGCTCGGCCGGGTCTTCGGGGTGGACGCGGCTCCTAGGGTGTGACCGTGGCCACCGCGCACGAGCTCCCCGACACCGCCGACCTCACCGCCGACCGCTTCCGCAGCATGAGCGGCGCCTCCATCGGCGCCCGCGACCTGCCGCCGCCGAGCGGTGCCGGGCTGCCGCCCGGCCCCGGGTGGCCGGTGCTGGTGCAGAGCGCGGCGCTGATGCGCTTCCGGCACTGGTTCCACCCCTACCTGCAGCGGACGTACGGCGACGTGTTCACCGTCCGGCTGATCCCCGGCGGTCGGCCGCTGGTCTTCTTCACGCGGCCCGAGCACGCGCGCGAGATCTTCGCCGGCGACCCCGAGGTGTTCCACGCCGGCAAGGGCAACGCGATCCTCGGCCCGATCATGGGCCGGCACTCGCTGCTCCTGCAGGACTCGATGGAGCACAAGCGGGCGCGCAAGCTGTTGATGCCGGCGTTCAACGGGCAGGCGCTCAAGGGCTACCGCGAGCTCGTCTCGCAGCTGGCCGCCGACGAGGCCGAGCACTGGCCCGACGGTGCGACCTTCCGCTCGCTGGACCGGATGAACGCCCTCACTCTCGAGGTCATCCTGCGCGTGGTCTTCGGTGTCACCGACGCCGACCGGCTCGCCGCGATGCGGCCGCTGGTCAACGCCACCGTCGACATCAGCCCCGTGGTGCTGCTGGGCTGGGGCTACCCGTGGCTGCAGCGGATGGGGCCGTGGAAGCGCACGGTCGACACCCAGGCGGCCCTGGACCGGCTCATCCACGCGGAGATCCGCGAGCGGCGTACAGCGCCCGACCTCGTCGAGCGCACCGACGTGCTGTCACGACTGATCCGGGCCGGCGCCGACGAGGGCGAGCAGCCGCTGTCCGACACCGAGCTGCGCGACCAGCTGGTCACCCTGCTGCTCGCCGGGCACGAGACGACCGCGACCTCGCTGGCGTGGGCGCTGCGCGAGCTCGGGCAGCACCCCGACCTGCTGCGTCGCAGCCAGGAGGCTGCGCGCGGCACCGGCCCCGACGGCCCCACGACCGAGGACGACGCCTGGCTGGAGGCGGTGATGAAGGAGTCGATGCGACTGCACCCGGTGATCCCGATGGTGGTGCGCACGCTGATGGAGCCCGCCACGATCGGCGGGGTCGACCTGCCCGCCGGCACCACCGTGGGGCCGTCGATCATCGTGGCTCACCAGCGCCCGGAGAACCACCCCGAGCCCGACGCCTTCCGCCCCGAGCGGTTCCTGGGGCAGAACCCGCCGACCAACACCTGGATCCCGTTCGGCGGCGGCGTACGACGCTGCATCGGCGCGGGCTTCGCGCAGATGGAGGGCGTGGCGGTCCTGCGTGAGGTGCTGGCCCGCTGGGACGTCGCCGCCGTCGGGCCCGAGGAGCCGAAGGTCCGCAACATCACCTCGGTGCCGAAGCGGGGTGCGCTGGTGCGGGTGACGCGGCAGTAGGAGCGGCTGCCCTACCGGTCGAACGCCGCCTGCACCTGGGCCTCCGAGAGCCCGTAGTCCTTCAGCGAGTAGCGGTGCGAGGGCTTGGCGTGCCCGGTGCGCGCCTCCTCGTCGATCGCCTTCACAACCGCCTCGGCCTCGGCCGACAGCGACAGACCGAACGCCTCGTAGACCCCGCGGACCGTGCCCATCGGGTCGCCCTGCAGGTCGGCGAAGGAGACGTCGACGAACTGCGAGGAGTCGTAGCGCGGCCGGGCGTCGTGGAACGCGTGGTAGGCGCGGCTCCACAGGTCCAGCTGGGTGTGCCCGATGACCCCGCCGACGTAGGTGTCGCTGTGCCCGGCGGTCGTCGCCGCCGACAGCGAGCACGACGAGGCGATGCAGACGACCGGGTCGCGGTGCGTGTAGACGACCAGCGCGTCCGGGTAGACCGACATCAGCGCGTCGAGCGCCGTCATGTGCGAGGGGTTCTTGAGCACCCAGCGCTTCTCGGGGTCGTTGAGCCCGATGAGTTGCAGGTTCTCCCGGTGCCGCGCGTAGGCGTCGGTCCAGTCCTGCCCCTTGAGCCACTCGGTGTAGCGCGGCAGGTTGGCCAGCGACTCGTAGGAGTTGGACTTGCCGGTCTGGCGCAGCAGCCGCCAGCACTCCTCCTCCGAGGTCGCGTCCATGTAGTGGATCCCCATGAACTCCGGGTCCTCCACGTGGTGCGCGGCGAAGGCCTGCTGCATCGCCGAGAAGATCGGGTCGTCCTCCCAGGTCTCGCGCGGCGGCCGCGGCTGGGGGTACTGCGTCAACCACATCTCCAGGCCCTGGTGCGCGGGATCGGCGGCCAGCAGCCGGTGCAGCGCCGTGGTGCCCGTCCGCGGCAGGCCCATCACGAAGATCGGCCGTTCGACGGGTACGTCGCGGTGCTGAGGCAGCGCGTTGAACTGCGCCTGCGTGAGCAGCCGGCCGACCAGCGCCGACTTCACCTCCGAGCGCTGGAAGTAGTTCCCGCGGCCGGTCAGGCCCGCCTCGGGGGAGTTGAGGTCCTCCACCAGGACCCGCAGCCCCTCCTCGTGCGCGGTGCCGCCGAAGTCGTCCATGCCCACGGTGCGCACCGCCGCGGCCACGATGTCCTCGTAGCTGCCCACGTCGGCCCGCTCGCGGGTCATCACGTTGTCAGACATCAGGTTGCCTCTCGTCTCACCGGGTCTCGAGGCTCGTCGCTGGCGCTCCTCGCACCTCGACCGCCGGCTCGCCCCCGATGGTCGAGGTGCGAGCGCAGCGAGCCTCGAGACCCCTCTCAGTCGTGGAACTCGCCGCAGTCGACGGTGAGCATCTGGCCGGTCACCGCCGACGCGAGGTCGGAGGCGAGGAACAGCGTCGCCCGGGCGACCTCCTCCGACGACGCGAGCCGCTTCAGATCCGTGGGGGCGGCCTTCTCGGCGTACACCTCGTCGTGGGTCTTGCTCTCGACCGCGGCGAGGAAGTCGAAGTAGCCGCGGTTGACGTCCTCGTAGATGTAGGACGGCGCGACGCTGTTGACCCGGATGCCGCGCGGCCCGAGCTCGGTGGCCAGCGAGGAGGCGAGGTGCTCCAGGGCGCCCTTGGACAGCTTGTAGCCGGCGTACTCCGGCTGGCTGGAGAAGGCCACGCAGGAGTTGAGCATGATGATCGAGCCCTTGGACTCCGCGAGCGCGTCGGCGAAGAGCGCCGAGAGCCGCAGCGGCGCGAAGACGTTGGCGGGCGACGAGGTTGGCGCGCGAGTCCTCGTCGGTGACGTCGGTGACGCACATCGCGACCTCGGCGCCGAGCGCCTCGACCTCGGTGGCGACCTCCTTGAGGCGCTCCTCGGTGCGGCTGGCGATGACGAGCCTCGCGCCCATCTTCGCGGCCTCGACGGCCAGCGACCGGCCCAGGCCGGGGCCGATGCCGGAGATGACGACGACCTTCCCGGCCAGCACGGGCGCGGGGGTGTAGCGGTCCTCGATGGAGGTGTCGTGGGCGGCGGCGTAGCCGAGCTGGCTCAACTGATCATCCTTCTCGCGATGTGGCGCTGCCGGGCGGCGATCCGCGCGGCGTACTGCTCGTGGGTGAGGGGAGTGAGGTGCGGCAGCAGCGACGCGACGTCGCCGAGCTTCACGACCTCGACGCTCGGCCCGTCCTCGGGGCCGAGGTCGCGCTCGAGGCGCTGCCAGCGCAGCATCATCGAGCCCGTGCGGTGGCCGGTGGTCTCCAGCCAGTTGGCGAGGTACGGCGCCGCCGGGTCGCCCGAGGGCGGCTTCTCGCTGACCACGAACCGCATCACGCCGTCCGGGTCGGTCTCGGCCTGCGCCTTGGTCAGCGAGGTCTGGTGGGTCTCGTAGTCGGTGGAGGCGTACCAGTCCGAGCCGATCTGGATCGCCTGGTACGCCGCGTCGTCGCACCGGGGCACCGAGACGACCATCGCCTCGTCCTCGCCCAGCTCGTAGTGGCCGATCGAGGAGCGCTGGGAGGCCAGCCCACCGGGGGTGGAGACCGGCGCGGTGAGGGTGTTGGCCTCCTCGGCGTACTGGAACCAGTGCGGGAAGGCGAACCAGGTACGGATCGAGGAGGTGATGGAGCGGGCCGCGACCTCGTACTTCTTGGTCAGCAGGGCGCGGGTCAGCGGCTTCGCGGCCGCCCCGAGGGCGTCGGCGCGCTCGATGGAGATCCAGCCGGGCTCCTCGGTGTCCCAGTCGCAGAACACCTCGCGCACGATCAGCGTCTTGGCGCCGGGCTCGGCGGTGTAGGTGAACTCGAAGCTGCCCTCGGCGTCCCGCTCGAGCTCGCGGTCGTCGAAGGCCATCAGCGAGGTGGCGGCCGAGTCCGCGGTGTAGGCACCGCCCATGACCTGGAAGGACAGGTCGGCCGAGGTGCCCCGCCGCCCGCGGATCACGTACTCGACGCCCTCGCGCAGGTAGGCGTTGAAGTACATCGCGTCGGGGTTGTCCAGGCCCTGGCGGGAGAACTGGTGCGTGGGCTGGACGAACAGCGGCCGGTCGAGGTCGTAGTCGAAGGCGGTCTGCATCGCCATCCGGATGCGCCCGGCGAGGTAGTCGTAGCCCTCGAGCAGGTCGGCCTCGGTGCGGATGAACGGTGCGGCGGCGATCAGCCTCTCGCCTTCGGCGATCGCTTCGCGCAGGGGGGCAGTGAGGTCCCAGGAGCCGTCGGTGCCGTCGACCTCGGGGTTGGCCGCCGGCTCCATGCCGTGGGGTGCGTGCGACATCGGATCAGCCCCGGCTCAGCCGTTGACCTTGGCGATGACGTTCTCGGCGTACTGCTCGAGGTGCTTGATCTTCGTCTCGAGCGGCTCGGTGTCGGGGCCCTTGATGTAGGGCACGCGGAAGCCGACGATGCAGTCGGTGACGCCCTTGTCCTCCAGGCGCTTGATGCCGTCGACGGTGTAGGCGTCGTAGGAGATGACGTGCACCTCGAAGTCGTCGCGGGTGTCGCCCTCCTCCTCGCGGATCTCGGCGAGCCGCGTGAGCAGCCGGTCGAGCTCCTCGCCGTCACCGCCCGCGTGCATCCAGCCGTCGCCCTTGCGGACGGCGCGGCGCAGCGCAGCGTCGACGTGGCCGCCGACGAGCAGCGGGATCGGGGACGGGGCACCGGGGCACTGCTTGAGCGACTCGATCTCGTAGAACTCCCCGGAGTAGGAGAAGAACTCGCCCGTGGTGAGGCCCTTGAGGATGTCCATGCACTCGTCCATCCGCTTGCCGCGCTTCTCCCACGGCACGCCGAGGGCGTCGAAGTCCTCGGGCCAGGGGGAGAGCCCGACGCCGAGGCCGAGGCGGCCGCCGGAGAGGTGCGCCAGGGACGAGGCCTGCTTGGCCACGAGTACCGGCGGGCGCACGGGCAGCTTCAGCACGAACGGCGTCAGGCGCAGCGTCGTCGTGTGCGCGAAGAGGTGCGCGCACAGGACCATCGTCTCGATGAACTCCTTGCCGTCGAGGAACTCGCGGTCCCCGGTGTCGGTGTAGGGGTACTTGCTGTCGGAGCTCTCCGGGTAGATCAGGGAGTCGGCCACGGTCATCGACGTGTAGCCGGCGGCCTCGGCGGCCTGGGCCAGGGGTGCGTAGTAGGAGGCCTGGGTCATCGCCTCGGCGTAGGTGAACCGCATAAGCCATGAGACTAGAACGTGTTCCACTTTTCTGCCAGAGTGCCGTGTCGTGGACCTCGCAGAGATCAGCGACCGGCTCGAGATCGCCGACGTCGTCACCCGCTACACCCGCGCCATCGACACCGGCGACTGGGACAGGCTCGACACCGTCTTCACCGCCGACGCCGACATCGACTACGTGCAGTCCGGCGGCATCCACGACACCTACGCGGTCGTGAAGCCCTGGCTGGCCGAGATGCTGCCCGCGTTCTTCCCGAAGCGGATGCACACCATCGGCCAGGTCGAGGTGCCGTGGGTCGCGGGCGCCGACGAGCTGCAGTGCGTGGCCTACTTCGACAACCCGATGCCGATGTCCGACGGGCAGGGCGGGGAGAAGATCGTCGAGGTCGGCGGGCTCTACCACCACACCATGGTCCGCACCCCCGACGGCTGGCGCTCGCGCAAGCTCGTCGAAGAGGTCGTCTGGAAGAGGGGACTGTGATGGGCCTCCCCGAGGAGCGGCCCCCGGGCCTCGACAACCCGCGCACCGTCACGGCCATCAAGTGGATGGCCAAGATCCAGGTGGCGGTGTTCAAGGCGACCAACGGCCGCGTCGGCAGGTACTGGCGCATCGGTGCCGGTCTACCTGCCCTACGGGGACGGGCCCGACGCCGACCTGGTGATCGTGGCCTCGCAGGGGGGGCTGCCGAAGAACCCGCAGTGGTTCCACAACCTGATGGCCGCCCCCGACTGCGAGGTGAGCCTGCCGGGTCGCCGACGCGTGCCGGTGCACGCGCACCGGGCGGACTCCGCGGAGAAGGAGCGGCTGTGGCCGCTGCTGGTCGACCTGTACGCCGACTTCGCGAAGTACGCCGTGTGGACCGACCGCGACATCCCCGTGGTCGTCCTCTCGCCCCGCTGAGCCCCGGTGAGCCCCACTGAGCCCCCGGTGGGCCCCGCCCGCCGTGGGGACCCGGCTTGGAAGGGCTGGACGTCTCCGCGATGATGGGCGCGTGATCGACAGGCTCCGGACCGAGGACCACCCCGTGCTGACGGGGCTGGTCGCCCTCGTGTCGGTGGGCCTGGTCGTCGGGCTCGTGCTCGGTGGTGTGGCGCTGGGCGCCACCCGCTTCCTCGGTATCGGCGAGGACCCCAGCACCGAGACCCGACGGCCCCTCCGGCCCGCTCATCACGCTGGCGCCGTCGGAAAAGGAGCAGGCCGGGCAGGAGCAGCCCTCGCAGCCGCAGGAGACCGAGACCGAGGAGGCCCGGGAGGACGAGATCACCCTCTCGGCCGGCCAGACCTCCGTCGGGGTCATGGAGAACATCGACCTGACCGGCGTCTACCCCGGCGGTGAGGGCTCGGTCCTGCAGGTCCAGAAGTTCTCCGGCGGCGGGTGGCAGGACTTCCCGGTGACCGCGGTCGTCAGCAACGAGACGTTCTCGACCTTCGTGCAGACCAGCTTCCAGGGCGTCAACCGGTTCCGCGTGGTCGACAACGACAGCGGGCTGGCGTCCAACGAGATCAAGGTGACGGTCGGCTGATGCGCCGCCGGGCCGCCCTGCTCGTCGGGTCGCTCGTGGCCACGGCGGCCCTCACGGCCTGCGCGGGCGAGGAGACGTCGGCCCCGTCCCGGGGGCTGCAGGTGCGGCCGGTCCTCGGTGCGGCCGACGGCCTCGCGTGCGACGCGCTCGGGGACCGTGCGGTGGCCGACCTCGAGCGGCCCGGCAACGCTCCTGCCGAGGAGGACGTCGAGGCGTGTGCGCTCGACGGTGTCGGCTACCGGCTCGGGGAGGCGGCGGTCGACGGTGGTGTGGTGAGCGTCGAGCTCCGCGCCGCCACCGACTCCTACCTGGTCGAGATCGCCCTGGACGACGACGCCGCGCAGGCGATGTCCGACCTCACCTCCGACGCCGCGTCCTCGGACTCCCAGGTCGCCCTGGTCGCCGACGGGGTCGTCATCAGCGCGCCGATGATCGCCGGCGTCGTGGGCGGCTCACTGCAGGTCAGCGGCCCCTGGAACGGCAGCCAGGCCGAGGAGATCGCCGCGCTGCTGCGTGGCTGACCTCCCCGGCCCGGTGCGGTCCAGCGGTGCGCTGGCGACGTGCTGGTGAGCGGGTGCCTCAGGCGGGCACGTAGTCGAACGTGTCCGGGTTCGGGCCTCGACGACCGTCCTCGCCCCTGTCCAGCGCGCTGATCGCGTCGATCTCCTCCGGGCTCAGCTCGAAGTCGAAGATCGCGAAGTTCTCCTCCATGCGCTCACGCTTCATCGACTTGGGGAAGACGATGTCGCCGCGCTCGACGTGCCAGCGCAGGGTGACCTGCGACGGGGTCTTGCCGTGGGCGGCCGCGATCTTGCCGATCACCTCGTCATCGAGGACCGCGCCCTGGGCGATCGGCGACCAGGCCTCGACCTCGACGCCGTGGCGGATGGAGGCGGCCCGGGCGTCCTCGTTGCAGAAGTAGGGGTGCACCTCGATCTGGTTGACGGCCGGGATGACGCCGGTCTCGGCGACGATCCGGTCCAGGTGGGCGGGCTGGAAGTTCGAGACGCCGATCGACCGGGCGCGGCCGTCCGCCACGAACTCCGAGAGGGTGCGCCACGTGGAGACGTAGTCACCGTCGTACAGCGTCGGGAGCGGCCAGTGGATGAGGAACAGGTCGACGTGGTCCAGGCCCAGCGCCTCGAGCGACTGGTCGAAGGAGCGACGGGCGTCGTCGGGGGCGTGGAAGCCGTTGTCGAGCTTGGTGGTCACGTAGAGCTCGCGGCGCGGGATGCCGGAGTCGGCCAGCGCGCGACCCACGCCCTGCTCGTTCTGGTACATCTGCGCGGTGTCGATGTGGCGGTAGCCCACCTCCAGGGCGGTGCTCACCGTGTCGGCGGTCTGCTCGGGCGGCACCTGGAAGACACCGAAGCCGAGCTGCGGGATCTCTGTCTGGTTGTTCAGGGTGATGGTGGGAACGGTCATGCTCCCCACAACACCAGTGGGTCGACCGGTATTCACCACCCGCCCGGTGGACCCGGTGAAAGCCTTCTCACAGCCCGCGCAGGTGTCGCCTCAGCCCCGGGCGGGAACGGGCGGCCGCGGCAGTGGCAGCGGGAGGCTCGGGTCGAGCGCCAGGTCGGCGAGCGCGTCCGCGTGCACGAGGGCCGTGTCGAGGACCGGCAGCGGTGCCGCCTCCGCCGGGACGAGCAGCCCGATCTCGGTGCAGGCCAGGGCCACCACGTCGGCGCCGCGGTCGGACATCCGTCGGATGATGTCGACATGGAGATCGCGCGAGGTCGTGCGGAAGACGCCCTGGGTGATCTCCTCGAACACCACCCGGTCCACCTCGAGCCGATCCTCGAGGTCCGGGGTCACGACCTCGAGGCCGTACGCCGCCAGCCGGGTCGCGTAGAAGTCCAGCTCCATCACGGGGCGGGTGCCGAGCAGGCCGACGCTGCGGTGACCCGCGCGCAGCGCCGCCTCGGCGACGGCGTCCGCGATGTGCAGGACCGGGGCGTCGACCGCGGCGACGAGGTCGTCGTAGTTGCGGTGCATCAGGTTGGTGCAGATCGCCAGGACCTCCGCGCCGCCGGCCTCGCAGGCCCGTCCGGCCTCGGCCAGCATCCGCCCGGAGCGGGCGTAGTCGTCGGCCACCTGGCAGGCCCGCACCTCGGAGAAGTCCAGCGACTGCAGGCTGATCCGGGCCGACGCGTGCGCGCCGCGTGCGGCGGCGACCCGCTCGTTGAGGTGGCGGTAGTAGGTCGCGGTGGAGTGCCACGACATGCCGCCGATGAGACCCAGGGGACGCAGGCGCTCGCTCATGCCCTCATCGTCGGTCGCGGCCGCCCGATAAGGAATCCCTGACCTCGTTGCCGGACCCATAAGCCACACTTGGGTCATGGACCCGCGCCGCCTGCTCGTCTTCCGTGAGGTCGCCCGTGCCGGCTCGTTGACCGCGGCAGCACGCGCGCTGGGCTGGACCCAGCCGGCGGTGAGCCAGCACCTCGCCGCGCTCGAGCGCTCCGTCGGACTCCCGCTGGTGCTGCGCGGCCCGACCGGGACGTCGCTGACCGAGGCGGGGGAGGTGCTGCTCCGCCGTGCCGACGCGGTGGCCGCCGAGCTGCACGCCGCGGAGGAGGAGCTGGCGTCCCTCGCGCAGCTGCGGGCGGGGCGGGTGCGGCTGCACTGCTTCCCCTCGGCTGCGGCCACCCTCGTGCCCGAGGCGGTGCGCGCCCTGGCGACCTCGCACCCCGGGATCAGTGTCGGGCTGGTCGAGGCCGAGCCGCCCGAGGCGCTGGCGGCGGTGGGGGCCGGCGACGCCGACCTCGCCCTGGTCTTCGGGTACGACGCCGAGCCGGTCGGTCTGGGGTCACTCGTCTGGCGGCCGCTGCTGACCGAGCCGGTGCACCTGGTGCTCCCGCCCGCGGGCACGGTGTCGTCCTTGGATGAGCTGGCCGGCGCGGACTGGATCGGAGGCTGCGAGCGCTGCCGGGTGCACCTCGTCGACTGCTGCCGGGAGGCCGGGTTCGAGCCGGCGCTGCGCCACGAGACCGACGACTACGTGGTCGTGCAGAACCTCGTCGCCCGCGGGCTCGGGGTCACCGCCCTCCCGGAGTCCGCGTTGACGGCGTACCGGCATCCCGAGGTGCGCGTGCTGGAGGAGCCGGCGCTCGGGCACCGCGTCGTCGGCGTCGCGCACCGTCCCGGCGCGGACCAGGTGCCGGCCACTGCGGCCCTCCTGCGCGAGCTGGTCACCGTCGTCGGCGGTGGGTGACCCCCGGTCGGGAGGGGCCGCCCACCGGGCTCGTCCTCACGTGGGAGGACGCATCCTGGCCAACCTGCTCCGCAGCGCGTCGACGCGCTCGCGGTTGGTCTGCAGCTCCACGTAGCGCTCCCCGAGCGCCCAGAGCAGCGCGTCGTCGAGCCGGCGGACGGCGCCCGGCGGGTAGCGGTAGTCCATGCGCTCCATCAGCGTCGCGGTGTCCACCGGTCGCACGATCTCGCCGAGGTCCTTCAGCGAGGTGATGCCGAGCTCCAGCACGGTGCGTGCGATCCACGCGTAGTGCTCGGTGCGCGACCACCCGGCGTCGGGGTACTGACCGGCCAGGAACGCAGCGAGGTCGCGCGGGCTGAGCCGTGGGTCGTCGTCCTCCGGCTCCGCGGGCTGGTCGCCGGTCCCCTCGCGCAGCCGGTCGCGGATCGCCGTGAACTCCCGGTCGGCGAGCTCGAGCAGCCCGGCCGCGAGGGTGAACCTGCGGTCGAACTCCGAGACGTGCTCCTCGGGGATCGAGCCCTTGTAGCGGATGTCGTGCTCGAACTCCGCCCACGCGTGCTGCAGCACGGTCCGGATCTGGACCTGCGCCTGGCGTCCGCGCAGGGCCCGGTGCTCGGGTCGCCCCTCCTGCTCGGGGTGCAGCCCGACGAGCAGGTGCCGGCTCGCGTAGCCGAACCGCCCCTCACTCGCCGTCTCCTCGCCCAGGTCCCGGTCGTCGTGCACCGCGACCTGGTCGTCGAGCAGGTCCACCACCGCCTGCACGTCGCTGTGCACGTAGGTGATCACCCGCAGCCCGATCTGGTCGGTGATGTCGCGCTGCGGGTCGGGGTAGACCGGCCGGCCGTCGACGGTCCGCGCCACCTTCGCGGCGTACGACGCCACGGACTTCGCGCGCCCGGTCACCGTGAGGTAGTTGATGCCGGCCTCGTCCAGGATCGACGTGACCAGCTCGACGTACCGCTCGGTGGCCTCGGTGACGGCGGCGTGGTCCTCGGCGTACCGCCGCACCGCCGCGGCCGGGTCGGCGGTGCGGCGGGCCGGCGGTCCGCGAACATCGCGACGTAGGCGCACACCACGGCGTCGACCTGGTCCTCGACCACCCTCAGCTCGCTCTTGCGGCCCGCGCGCTCGGCCGCCCGCCGCAGGCCCTCCCAGGCCGCGGCGCCCGGGGCGTCTCCGGTCAGGCGCAGTGGCGGGTCCGCCTCGGCGAGCCCCTCGAGGAGGCCGATCAGCACCAGCAGCTCCCCGCGCAGCTGCTCGATGTCGCGGCCGGACCGCTGCTTGTACTTCAGCGTCCTGCCCAGCCGGAAGAGGACGACGGTCGCGGGGTGCGGGTAGACCTCGATCGCGCGCCGCCGCCGGCCCGAGCGCGGGTTCATGTCGAGACCCAGGCGCCCGGCGATCCGCGCCCCGCGCGGCTGCCCGCGGAACTCGGGCTTGCCGGTGTTGGAGGGGTGCGCCCCGGCGTCGAAGGTCGCGAAGTCGCGGTTGAGCAGCGCCTCCGCCGGCCGGTTGCCCGTGGGGTTGACCACGACCAACGGTGCGTCGACGGCGACCAGGCACTCGTCCCCGGCGTACGGCGTCAGGGCCGTCACGATCTCGTCGTCGCTGCGCACGGCGCTGACGTGGACCAGGCGACCGTCGCGGTCGAGGACCGCCAGGCCGGTCGGGTTCCGGTCGCCCCACGCCAGGTCGACGCCGATGAAGTTCATGACCGCAGCCTGCCGCACCGGTGGGCGGTGCGGGGCCGGCGTGCCGGGACCGACGCCACGGTGGCTGGGGGGTCCTTGACACAATGGCCGCGTGCACTACACCGAGTACGACACCCGACTGGCGGCCTACGCCGTCGTCACCGACGACGAGGGTCGGGTGCTGCTCGCGCTGTGGAACGAGGGCTCGCGGCGGCAGTGGACGCTGCCCGGCGGCGGCTTGGAGCTGCACGAGCGCGCCGAGGAGGGCGCGGTCCGCGAGGTGCTGGAGGAGTCCGGCTACCACGTCGAGCTCGACGAGCTGCTCGGCGTCGACTCCTACGTCTTCCCCGCCGAGCGCCGCAGCGCCTCGACCGACCGCCCGATGAAGGCCTTCCGGGTGCTCTACCGCGCCCACGTCGTCGGCGGCGAGCTCACCCACGAGCTCGACGGCAGCACCGACGAGGCCGCCTGGTTCCACCTCTCCGAGATCGCCGGGCTCGACCGGGTCTCCGTGGTCGACGTGGGGCTGCGGATGGCGGGCCTGATCCTGCGCTGAGCGGTCCCCTCGGGCGACCCCCGCAAGGGCCGAACCGGCGTATTGATACGCCGGCTCGACCGGCATCGAACCGGCGTATCAATACGCCGGCTCGGCGTCAGGTGGTGGGGACCCAGTAGCGGCGCTTGGCCGAGACCGCCTCGGTCGCCTCGGCGACGGGAAGCTCGGGGTCGAGCACGCCCCCGCAGCGCTCGATGGTGGCCGCGGAGCCGACGTTGTCGGTGTCGCAGGTGACCAGGGCGCGCTCGATGCCGAGGTCGGCGCACAGCGCCAGGCAGCCGCGCAGGATCGCCGTGGCGTGGCCGCGGCGCCGGTACGCCGGCCGCACGCCGTACCCGATGTGCCCGCCCCAGGTCGCGAGGAACTCGTTGAGCTCGTGGCGCACCGAGGCCCGGCCGACGATCTCGCCGTCGACCTCGGCGACCAGGAACGAGGCGGGCACGAACCCGGGGTCCAGGCGGCGGCCGTGCCGCTGCTCCTCCAGGCGGGCGACGTACTCCGCCCAGGTCTCCGGCGGCGCCCCCTCCTCCCGGCGCTGGGCCAGCAGGAAGGCGAAGTCGTCGGCCGCGAGCTCCTCGTGCGCGGCGCGGGCGGCCGCCTCGTCGTCGACGGTCAGCGGTCGCAACAGGAGCTCTCCCATGTCGGCACCCGATCACGGGAATGAACTCGAGCGCCAATGCATTGAGACCAGTGAAGAAAGTTGAGTCAATCCCACTCAAGTAACTTGCCTGGAGCTCGGGAGCGACGCACACTGGCTCCGAATCCCCGGATCTTCCCCAGCACCAACTCATCGTGGAGGTAGCAACCATGGCCCGTGCCGTCGGCATCGACCTGGGTACGACCAACTCCGTCGTGTCCGTCCTCGAGGGTGGCGAGCCCACCGTCATCGCGAACGCCGAGGGCGCGCGGACGACCCCGTCCGTCGTCGCCTTCGCCAAGAACGGCGAGGTCCTCGTCGGTGAGGTCGCCAAGCGGCAGGCCGTCACCAACGTCGACCGGACCATCAAGTCCGTCAAGCGCCACATGGGCACCGACTGGAAGCAGTCGATCGACGACAAGGACTTCACGCCGCAGCAGATCTCGGCGTTCATCCTGCAGAAGCTCAAGCGCGACGCCGAGGCCTACCTCGGTGAGACGGTCACCGACGCGGTCATCACCGTGCCGGCGTACTTCTCCGACGCCCAGCGCCAGGCGACCAAGGAGGCCGGCGAGATCGCGGGCCTCAACGTCTCCCGCATCGTCAACGAGCCCACCGCTGCGGCCCTGGCCTACGGCCTGGACAAGGGCGAGGACCAGACGATCCTGGTCTTCGACCTCGGTGGCGGCACCTTCGACGTGTCCCTGCTCGAGGTCGGCGAGGGCGTGGTCGAGGTCAAGGCGACCTCCGGTGACAACCACCTCGGTGGTGACGACTGGGACGCCCGGATCGTCGAGTGGATGGTCAAGAAGTTCAAGGACAACAACGGCGTCGACCTCGCCGCCGACAAGATCGCCAAGCAGCGCCTCCAGGAGGCCGCGGAGAAGGCGAAGATCGAGCTGTCCTCCTCGAGCGAGACCACGATCCACCTGCCCTACATCACCCACGGCGAGTCCGGCCCGCTGCACTTCGAGGAGCGGCTGACCCGCGGCGAGTTCCAGCGGATGACCCAGGACCTCCTCGAGCGCACCAAGGCCCCGTTCCAGGCCGTGCTCAAGGACGCCGGCGTCTCGATCTCCTCGATCGACCACGTCGTGCTCGTCGGTGGCTCCACCCGCATGCCCGCCGTCACCGAGCTCGTCAAGGAGCTGCTCGGCGGCAAGGAGCCCAACAAGGGCGTCAACCCCGACGAGGTCGTCGCCGACGGCGCGGCCCTGCAGGCCGGTGTCCTCAAGGGCGAGGTCAAGGACGTGCTGCTCCTCGACGTCACCCCGCTCAGCCTCGGTATCGAGACCAAGGGCGGCGTCATGACCACCCTGATCGAGCGCAACACCACCATCCCGACCAAGCGCTCGGAGATCTTCACCACCGCCGACGACAACCAGCCGTCGGTGGAGATCAAGGTCGCCCAGGGCGAGCGCCAGATGTGGAGCCAGAACCAGCCGCTGGGCAACTTCGAGCTCACCGGTCTGCCGCCGGCCCCGCGCGGCGTGCCGAAGATCGAGGTCACCTTCGACATCGACGCCAACGGCATCGTCCACGTCATCGCCAAGGACCAGGCCTCCGGCAAGGAGCAGTCGATGACCATCTCCGGCGGCTCCGCGCTGTCGAAGGAGGAGATCGACCGGATGGTCAAGGAGGCCGAGCAGTACGCCGAGGAGGACGCCAAGCGTCGCGAGGCCGTCGAGACCCGCAACCAGGCCGAGCAGCTGGTCTACACGACCGAGAAGTTCCTCGCCGACAACGACGAGAAGCTCCCCGAGGACGTCAAGACCGAGGTGCAGGGCGACGTCGACGCGCTGAAGTCGGTCCTGGAGAACGCCGAGGCCCCGGCCGAGGAGATCCAGGCCGCCGTCACCAAGCTCGGCGAGTCCAGCCAGAAGATGGGTGCCGCGATGTACGCCGCTGCCGAAGCCGACGCCTCCGCCGCGGGCGGCACCACCGGCGCCACCGGTGAGGGCGACGACGACATCGTCGACGCCGAGGTCGTCGACGATGTCGACGCCGACGGTCAGGACGAGAGCAAGTGACCCAGCCCGACCACGAGGGCACCGCCGACCGAGGGCCGCAGGACGCGGCCCCCGGTCAGGGGTCCTTCGGTGAGGAGGCAGCAACGATGACCGAGAACACCGAGGTCGAGGCGGGCGCCGAGGGCGGCGACCCCGCCGTCGAGCCCACCCCGGCCGAGCAGCAGGCCACCTCCGACAGCGCCGCCGAGGGCGACGCCGTCGACGGGGCCACCGGCGACGCCGCCGACGACGGCGGCGCGCTCGACGTGGACCCGCTGCACGCGGCCCACGACGAGGTGGCCACGCTCAAGGCCGAGCTCGCCGAGCGGACGCTGGACCTCCAGCGGCTGCAGGCTGAGTTCGTCAACTACAAGCGGCGCGTGGACCGGGACCGTGACCTGATCAAGGAGAACGCGACGTACGCCGCGCTCGCCCCCATCGTCGAGGTGCTCGACACCATCGACCGGGCCCGCGAGCACGAGGAGGTGACGGGCGGCTTCAAGTCGGTCGTCGACCAGCTCGAGCGCACGGTGGCCTCGGCGGGCCTGACCCGCTTCGGGGCGCCGGGCGACGCGTTCGACCCCACCCTCCACGAGGCGCTCTCCCACATCGGGGAGGATCCCGACGTGGAGGTCACGACCTGCAAGGTGATCGCCAAGGCGGGCTACCGCATCGGCGAGCGGGTCGTGCGTGCCGCGCAGGTGCTGGTGGTGGACCCGGCCGGGTCCTGACCGCCGCACCCTGACAGCGCACCCTGACAGCGCACCGAAGAAGCGCACTGAAGAACTGAGACGAAGGGAGGTTCCCCCGTGGCGGGCAACGACAACGACGGCATGCGTCCGGACTGGGCGCAGAAGGACTTCTACGCCGTGCTCGGCGTGAAGAAGGACGCGAGCGCCGACGACATCAAGAAGGCCTACCGGCGGCTCGCCCGGGAGAACCACCCCGACTCCAATCCCGGCGACAGCACCAAGCACGACAGGTTCAAGCAGATCGCGGAGGCCTACGACGTCGTCGGCGACCCCGAGAAGCGCAAGAAGTACGACGAGCTCCGCCGCATGGTCGCCTCCGGAGGGTTCGGCGGTGGCTTCGGCGGCGGCCGCCGAGGCGCCGGGCGTCCGCGCCCGACCAAGGGCCAGGACCTCGAGAGCACGGCCACGATCTCCTTCACCGACGCCATCGACGGCGTCACCATCTCCCTGCGGCTGACCTCGGACTCCGCCTGCTCGACGTGCTCGGGCACCGGCGGCAAGCCCGGCACCAAGCCGCACGTCTGCGCCCAGTGCGAGGGCAGCGGCTTCGTCACCGGCTCGATGGGCGGCGGCTTCTCCCTCAACGAGACCTGCCCCGCCTGCGGCGGCCGCCAGCTGCTGTACGACGAGCCCTGCCCCACCTGCCACGGCTCTGGGCGCGGCGCCTCCTCGCGGACCATCCAGGCCCGCATCCCCGCCGGCGTGAAGGACGGCCAGCGGATCCGGCTGCGCGGCAAGGGCGGCGCCGGCGCCAACGGCGGGCCCGCCGGTGACCTCTACGTCACCGTGAAGGTCTCCGGGCACCGCGTCTTCGGACGCTCCGGCGACAACCTCACCCTCGACGTCCCGGTCTCCTTCGACGAGCTCGCGCTCGGCGCCGAGGTGAAGATCCCGACGCTGGGCGGCTCGCCGGTGACGCTGCGCATCCCCGCGGGCACCCCCAACGGCCGCACCTTCCGGGTGCGCGGCAAGGGCGCCACCAAGGCCGACGGCTCCAAGGGCGACCTGCTGGCCACCGTGCAGGTGCAGGTGCCCGCGGTGCTCGACGTCGACGCCCGAGCGGCGATCGAGGCCTACCGCATCGCGACGGCCGACAAGCCGTTGCGCTCCAACCTCTTCGACCAGGCCCAGTCGTGAGCGGGAGGTGTCGGACATGACCCGCGGACGCGGACCGTACGGCGCCGACCCGGACGCTGCCGTCTTCGTCATCTCCGTCGCCGCCGAGCTCTCCGGGCTGCACCCGCAGACTCTGCGCACCTACGAGCGGCTCGGCCTGATCACCCCCGGCCGCACCGGCGGTGGCGGGCGGCGCTACTCCCAGCGCGACATCGAGCTGCTGCGGGTCATCTCCGAGCTCACCTCCTCCGGCATCGGCATCGAGGGGGTACGCCGGATCCTCGACCTCGAGAACCGCGTCACCGCCCTCGCCCAGCGCAACGAGGAGCTGCAGGCCGAGCTGGAGGCGACGCGTGACGCGCTGCGCCAGGCGCTGGTCCAGCGGCGTACCGACCCCCGCGGCGCGGCCCCGACCAACCGGCTGCCGGTTCTGCGCGGCCCAGACCCGGGCTCGTCCCTGGTCGTCTGGCGCCGCCAGCGGTGAGTCTTGCGGCTGTCTCTGTCTGAGACACCGTGTCGCAGACAACGCTCCGGACCCCTGTCGCCGGGACGCTGCGCCGGATAGCCTTCGCGCACGGCCGACGACGGCGTCGGGCGGGACGGCAGGGGAAGCGCTGTGGACTGGTTGCTCGAGTGGGTCCGGGACTGGGCCTCGCACGTGCACTGGGTCCACTTCCTCACGATCCCGGTCTTCACCGGCGTCGTGGGCTGGCTGATCAACTGGTCCGGCCTGGTGATGCTCTTCAGCCCGGTGCGCTTCCGCGGCGTGCGCATCCCCGGGATGCGCGAGCTCGCGAGCGTGCTGCCGCGCAAGGTCCAGGAGGTGCCCGGCGTCCTGCAGGGCGGCATCGGCTGGCAGGGGATCGTGCCGGCCCGGGCGGCCAAGATGGGCTCGATCGCCGTCGACAAGGCGATCGCCAAGCTGGGCACGCCGGCGGAGTTCTACCAGCAGCTCGAGCCCGAGAAGATCGCCGAGCACATCGTCACGGTGTTCCGCCCCGAGCTGCCGCAGCTCGTCGACGAGGTCATGCGTCGCGAGCACCCGCGGCTGTGGCGCGACCTGCCCCGACCGGTCCGGCAGGCGGTCATCGACCGGGTGCAGGCCCAGCTCCCGAGCGTGGTCGGCAACGTGACGCACGAGATCGGCGTCCACATCGACCAGATCCTCGACCCCAAGATCATGGTCATCGACCACTTCCGCGAGAACCCTTCGCTGGTGGTGCGGATCTTCCGCGACTTCGGCCAGCGCGAGCTCAACCTGATGGTGACCTTCGGCTTCGTCTTCGGCTTCCTGCTCGGCATCCCGGTCGCCTTCATCGACAGCATCTTCGGGCTGTGGTGGGCGCTGCCGGTGATGGGCGTGATCGTCGGGTGGATCACCAACGCCCTCGGCATGTGGCTGATCTTCGAGCCGCCGGAGCCGAAGCGCATCCTCGGCATCCCTGTGCACGGGCTGTTCCTGCGACGCCAGGACGAGGCCGCGGAGGTCTACGCCCGGATCATCGCCGAGGACGTCATCACCCTCGAGCGGATCGGCGACTTCATCCTCGAGGGCCCCAGCGGCGACCGGACGCGGCAGATGCTGGCCACGGCGCTGCGCCCGGCCATCGAGAAGGCCGCCGGCCCCGCCCGTGCTGCCGTGCGCGTCGCGATGGGCCCGGCGCGCTTCGACACGATCCGCGACAGCGTCGCGGAGGAGGCGGTCAGCCGCACGCTCACCCCGTTCAAGGACCCCGAGTTCAGCAGGCAGCAGTCGGAGAAGATCAGGGTGCTCATCGCGCGGCGGACCAAGGAGCTGCCACCCCGCGACTTCGTGGAGATGATGCGCTCGGCGATCAAGGAGGACGAGTGGATGCTCTACGCCCACGGCGCGATCATGGGGCTGGCCGGTGGCTTCCTGCACCTGTGGATCTTCGGGGTGTCCGGCGGATGAGCAACGGCACCGAGCGTCGTCCCGAGTCCTCCGTGCGTGGTGGGGGCGAGCCCCCACGCGCGCTGTCGGAGCAGGTCGCCCCCGTCGTCGAGGCGCTGCCCGGCCTGGCGCGTGTCGCCGCGTCCGCGGCCTGGCACACCGGCGAGTGGGGCGTGCGCAGCTACGTCCGCTCCGCCAAGCGGCTCGCCCGGGCGGCCACCGACCGCGACGAGGCGGCCCACCTGGCCCAGGAGGCCACCGAGGCGGCCCAGGTCGTCTCCGACCTCGCCCGGGCGGTGAGCGGCGGCACCCCGGTGGGCACCGCGCTGCTGCGTGCCGCGGAGTCGCTCGGAGCGGTCCGCGAACCGGCCGGCCGCCCCGCGAGCCCGGTCGTGCCCGGCGGGTTCGTGGACGCCGAGGAGCCGCGCGCCCAGTCGCTGCGCGAGCGGGGGGCGGAGCTGCTCGAGCGCTCCCGGGACGTGTGGTCCAGCGAGGCCGGCCATCCGGCGTACGAACGGATGCTGGGGGAGCTGGCCCCCGACGAGGCCCGGATCCTGCTGCTGCTGCTGGAGAAGGGGCCGCAGCCCAGCGTGGACGTGCGCACCGGCGGCCCGATCGGGATGGTCTCCAGCCAGCTGATCGCACCGGGGCTGACGATGATCGGGGCCCGGTCGGGTGCCCGCTACGTCGAGCAGGTTCCGGCGTACCTCAACAACCTGCACCGCCTGGGCCTGGTCTGGTTCAGCCGCGAGCCGCTGCGCGACCCGATGGAGTACCAGGTGCTCGAGGCGCAGCCCGACGTGCTGGCCGCGATGCACTCGGTGAAGTTCGCCAAGGTCGTGCGTCGCAGCATCCACCTGACGCCGTTCGGCGAGGACTTCTGCCGCACCGTGCTGGTCGATGAGCAGGCCGCCGGGCAGACCTTCCCCGAGCACCAGGCACCGCCCGAGGCCCACAACGGCGAGCCGTCGGGGGAGTAGGTCTCCGACCTTCTCACTGCGGTCTCGACACGCCGGTCGCGCCTTCGCGAGCCCAGGCGCGCCGCTGCTCGACCTGCTCGCCGACGCGGCCTCGCACGCTCGGCCGCTGGCTCGGACGCCCCCCGGCTCCCCTGCTCGCTGCGCTCACAGGTGACCCGGACCCCTGACCACGCCCCCGCCCGGGGGGTGGCCAGGGGTCGGTGCTCCCTGAACTGCGGAACGGCTCTAGGACTGGTCTGGAGACGGGTCCTGCAGGGCCGGTCCGCCCGCTCCCTCCACGGGCGGCTCGGAGAGCGGCGGCTCGGCGACCGCCATCAGGGAGATCGTGAAGACCGAGCCGCCGTACTGGCCCGGTCGGTAGGAGACGTCGCCGTTCTGCGCCTCGGCGAGGGTCCGCACGACGTAGAGGCCCAGGCCCGTGCCGGTGGCGACGGTGCCGGTGGCACGTGAGAACTCCTTGAACAGCTGGGCGCGGAATTCCTCGGGCACGCCCGCACCGCGGTCGACGACGTCGATGGCGACGTGGTCGTCCTGCTCGCCGTCGGGCCGGATGCGGATGGTGTACGGCGCCTCGCCGTACTTGATGGCGTTGCCGAGCAGGTTGCTCACCATCTGCTCCAGGCGCAGCGGGTCGGCGCGGACCATCCGGTCGTCCTCGACGACCACCTCGACGTCGATGCCGTAGCGGTCCCCGGCCACCGACTCCACGACCGTGCGCGGGTCGAGCGGCGTGAGGTCGATGCGCAGGGTGCCGCGCTGGATCTGGGCGGCGGTCAGCAGGTCGGCGGTGATCGAGTCCAGCATCCGCGCCTGACGGGCGACCGAGGACATCAACCGCGCCTGCATCTCGGAGTCCAGCTGCTCCTCGCCGTCCCAGCCGCTGGCCTCCGCGATGCCGCAGATGACCGCGACCGGGCCGCGGATCTCGTGGGCGGTCGTGGCGATCGCGCGGCGCAGCAGGGCCACGTCGTCGGAGGTGGAGTCGAGGTAGACCAGCAGCGACCAGCCCGTACGCCGGATGGTGGCCCGGCAGGTGCCGCCCTCGAGCTCGACCTCGAACGAGGCGTCGGCGTCGAGACGGTGGTAGGCCACGAGCGTCGCGAGGTTGGGGGCGCTGAACCCCAGCGGGGTGCCGGGACTGGTCTTGTTGACCAGCAGCCGCTGCGCGGTGGTGTTGGCGTAGACGATCCGGAACAACGGCTCGTCGGCGAGCTCGAGGATGCCGACGGGCGCCATGCTCATCGCCTGCCACCACGAGATCGAGGACGCCGAGACGCCGCCGGGGGTGGAGGGGGAGCTCGGCGAGGCCGGGGCGGGGACGTGGCCGGTGGCTGCCCCGCTCGCGAGCGGCTGTGGGGACGTACCCGCACGCGCCTGGGGGTCGGCCTCGCCGAAGG
>LULK01000193.1_pt1 | contig 34104 bp, 34 predicted proteins | sample 728181 | NCBI WGS metagenome assembly LULK01 (sample SAMN03860291, study PRJNA289734) | marine metagenome | biome: seawater column; feature: ocean; material: water; isolation source: Red Sea water column Station 169 - depth 10m | place: Saudi Arabia: Red Sea | collected 2011-10-15 | depth 10 m | reverse complement strand
GCTAAAGCATATTCATCTTTATGCATTATGCCATGTGAAGGATCATGACCATGACCCTCTTCAGTATTTGTATATTCAACAATTTCCATTGTTCCGCGGCCAGAAATAACGACATAAACAACTTCACTTTCTAAAAGTCTATGACCATATGTACTTCTGCAAGGGTCAACAACAGTTTTACTTGCAATAAGTTTAGACAGTAGGTCGTTGGTCCAGACTGTATAGTCTTCATCTTTCCTTTCAGGAACTCCGCCCACTCGAAAATTTACATATTTCTTAGCCATAATCGTGTTTAATTCTATATTTTTTAATTGACTTTTTAAAGGTATCTATCGCCAGAGTTCAACTCTGCCTAAATTTTTTTCCATTTCTTTTTGCAACACATCTAATGCACCAGTTGTTCTTACTAAAACTTTCATCTCAGTGAATTTATTGTCTGAGTTCCATTCAAACATATCTACTCCATTGACTTCTCTTCCGTCCATAGTGCATTTAAATTCAAGACATGCACTATTTTCATTAATTATTTCTTTTTCATAATGAAAATCGTCTGCATGTAGAAATGTTTCAGAGGCGGCAATTAAATAAATAAAGCCCATATGTTTGTCTTTAGGTTTAAAAACTACAGGAGAATAGAATTGAAAATCATCTGCAAGTAAATCATAAAGAATATTCAAATCTTTCTTTTCTAATGATTGGTGCCATCTATTAATCGGATGTGTTTTTTCTTGCGTAATTTTCAACTTCTCTCCAGACTCTTAGCGTGTTTCCACCTAAAATCTTTTGTATATCTGATTGAGAGTACCCTCTCTTTAAAAATTCTTCAATCAGATTTGGATAACTAGAGGCATCTTTTAAACCAATTGGCAATGTATCGCCCACTCCATCAAAATCTGAACCTATTCCTACATGATCAATGCCGACAAGGCTTATTGCTCTATCGAAGTGGTCTACAGTCTGACTTACTGTTGCGAAGTTATATTCACCTTCGTTTTGTTCAGCATAATTTATAAATTTTGAACCAAAATTTATTTGCAGTACACCACCATTATCTGCTAGCGCTATTAACATTTCATCAGAGACATTTCTTTCCCAACCAGGTGTGAAATATCTTAATGATGAATGGCTTGCAATAACAGGTGCTTTTGAAATATCTAAAACTTGCATAAATGCCTCATCTGAAACGTGGGATATATCTATAATCATTCCAATATTATTCATCTCACTGACTAATTTTTTTCCAAAGGCACTTAAACCACCCCATTGTCTATTTTCATCATAAGAAGAATCAGATATGTGATTGCTTTTAGAATGAGTTAATGTGATATACCTTATACCTTTATCAAAAAAATATTTAACTCTTTCTAAATTACCTTCAATTGGTGCTCCGTTTTCCATTCCAAGAGCTATCCCTATGAGATTCTGCCCTGGCAAGTTGGCAAGATAAACGGAGTTATTAAGCAAAAAGAAATGTTCAGAATTGTTATCAACAATAGTTGTTACCATATCAATCAATTCATTAGCAAGTAGAAAGCTTGAACCGTCAACTTGTGTTTGAGCTGGTAGATAAATTGAAAAAAAAGATACATTTAGACCACCTTCCAATGCTTTTATGTAATCAAAATCAAAAGTAGTAATTTGCGATATATCTTCATAAGAACCATTTTCTTGTAGCTGATTATAAAGTCTATAGGGGGTATCAATATGTGTATCAATTATTAGTTGATTATTAGCTATAAACTTAGGATCTTGATTACTTGTACATGACGATAGAAATAAAAAAATAAGAAAATACTTCCAAAGTCTCATGTTTTAAATCTTCCACCTGCAAGCTTATTTCCAAGAAACCGTATAAGCCAAAGAGGTGTAAATTTAAATAGAATCACTATCAATTTGTAAATGACTCCTGGTATAACTACAGATTTTTTATTTAGGATTCCGTTAACACCGGCTTCAGCAACATCCTTTGCGGACATTTTCATAAATGCTGGCACTTTATCCATTCTGTCTTGTGTACCACTCTGTTGATGAAACTCAGTAATTGTAAAGCCAGGACATAAAGCAGATGCGAAAATATTATGTTTAGCTTGGGATGAATTTATTGAATCAACAAATCTATTCATAAAGGTTTTAACAGGGCCATATAATACTGCAAATTCGCCTGAAGGAGGTGCAAATGCAGCAACTGATGAAACAACCATTATGTTACCTCCACCTCTTTTCCGAAAATGAGATAAAAATAATTTTGTTTGCATAATGACTGAGATCCCTAAAACACGAAGGCAATCTTCTTCATCCTCAATTGAAACTTCTTCAAGATTTTTATTGTGCTGATATCCAGCATTCAATACTAATGTATCAATATCTAATGAATTCTTATCAGCAAAATCATAAATTTCCTTTGGGCTATTCTTATCCTTAAGGTCGGAAACTAAATGCCTTACATTGACATTGAATTCATCTGATATTTGTTCAGATATTTCTATTAGTCTTTTTTCTCTCCTAGCAATAAGAAATAAGTTATATCCTCGCGAAGCATAACTATAGGCAATTTCTTTTCCAATACCTGCAGTTGCTCCAGTAATTAGTACATATTTCATTTACATATAATAAACAATCTGATGTGTAAAAAAAATATTGAACAATAAACAATCAACATGATTATTTTTTATACAACTTTTATTTATTGCAAAAAAAAAATAAAAAAAAATGAATTTTTTTTGGTCTCTGAAATTCACTAAAATTAAGCATTCCAAGAGCTAAGAAAAAAAACATATATTTTTTTTCATAATACTCTTGCATTACTATCACTGTAGTTATAAATTGGAACTTACCTAGAGATAACTAGATAGGAAAAGGAACTGCAGAACCTAGAACTAGAAAGTTACTCAGGAAGAGACCAGAAGGGTGAAAGTTTAAGGTAGCTCAGTCGACAATAGAGTAAACTTAACCACCGAGAGTAAAAGAGATCTTACTCAAGGATGCAGAAGGTAATCTCACTTTTGACACCCACTGTTCTCGATGAGAAAAACTGAGCTTGCTCAGTTTTTTTTACGTCTAAAAAACCTTACAATCCTGAAATGAAGATTTTCTACTTGGGTCCAGAAGGAACAAATTCTGATTTGGCATCAAAAAATATTTTTGACAAGTCTAATGAATTTATTCCCCTTCCATCTATTGAGGATATATTTGAAAAAGTTGCACTAAGTCATAGCTATTACGGAGTAATTCCATTCGAAAATTCATATCAAGGTGTTATCAATTCATCATTAAACTGTTTGATTGACTATGACTTAAAAATCTCAAAAGAGTTTATCTTCAAGGTTGCACATAATTTTTGTTCAAAGAATAAAAACCTTGTAACAAACAAAGTAAAAAAAATAGCATCTCATCCACAAGTATTTGGACAATGTTCAACTTGGATAAGAGAACATTATCCTGAAGCAGAAAAAATTATTACTACTAGTACAGCAGAAGCAGCTAAATTAGCACAAAATGATAGAAATATTTATTGTATTGCAAATTTATATGCTGCAGATCTATTTGGTTTAGTAAATCATACTAGTGATATTCAGGACACTAAAAATAACAGGACAAGGTTTCTGGTAATAAGTAAATCGCTCGAAAAAAAGGGTCAAAGTAATAAAACATCAGTGATGATAAATTTAAAGGATCAGCCAGGTTCTTTAATGAAAATACTAAAACCTTTTTCAGATTTAAAAATAAATATGACCAGAATTGAAACAAGACCATCAAGAAATAATATTTATTTACATACTTTTTTTATAGATTTCGAGGGTTTTTATGAAGATGAAAAAATTACTAAACTTATTGAAATCCTTGAAGACCTTTCAGAAGAACTAAGAATTATTGGCTCTTATGAGTCGTTGAATTAGTAGTTATTATTTTTTAGATGTTCAACTAATGATTGGCTTATTTCGTTTATAACTGGTTCATCTATTAAATGATACATTTCTTCAACAGGCAAAAATATGCTATTTGGAATCAAATCTGCAGTTTTTTTACCCTCTTCAAAAGGTATAAGTGGATCTAATTTGCCATGAATAACTAAAGTTGGAATATTAATATTTTTGACCTCATTATATCTATCCTTATCAGCCAAGATAGCAATAAGCTGTCTTGAGAAACCTGTATCATTAGGGCTTCTATTTATATTACTAATTGCCTCTTTTCTAAATTCACTTTCATTAAATGAAGGATCATTTTTAGATGCCAGAATTTTATAAATTTTCAAAGACCTGTTTATTCTTTCATCCATTGATAAATTTTTAAAAGATCTTGTTTCAATTAGTGATCTTAATTCGCCTTTTGGAGCAGTCTTTGCATCTGGAGCTTTAGCCATTGAAGAAATGAGCACATAGGAAATAAATTTATCTTCGTTTGTCGAAACCATTCTTTGTGAAATCATACCTCCCATTGATTGAGCTATTAGATGAGATTTATCTATATCGAGGTGATCTAATACAGCCATGCCATCATCTGCCATATCTGATAATGAATAGACCGATTTAATAGGAAGTCTTAGATAGAACTTTACATAATTCCAAATAAAATTTGGCTTTCCAAACTTTTCAAAACTTGTCGATAAACCTATGTCTCTATTGTCGTAAACAATAGGTCTAAAGCCATTATCTATTAGTAGATTTATTAAACTTTTGGGCCAAAAGGTTAATTGTCCTCCTAAGCCTTGAACTAAAAGTACTGCTGGGGCATCTTTAGGTCCATAATCTACATAAAAAATATCTACATCTTTATTTTTTGCATAACCTTCTTCAGGAACAGAAAATATCTCTAAAATGATAAAAAATAAAAGAAATATCTTAAATGTTTTCATTAGATTAATCTTCTGATTTATTATTCAATCCTTTATTTCTGAAGTATCCATAGAAAAAAAGCATCAATAGAAAGGCAAAAATCTGATTAAAAAATTCATTTATAAATAATATAGGCGTTGAAAAAAGCATTCCAAATGTTTCAATCATTGCTATTAAAGAATCATAATTTAATGAAATATAAAAAATCACTATTAAGAAAAAAACAATATCTATAAAAGTAAATTTAATATTTGGATTATTTTTTGAAAGCACAATCACGTATTTACTAAATATTTTAGGATTTCTTAATTTGTAATCATTCTCTTTTTCTTTCAAAAATGTCTTTTTTATTTTGTTCATTTTAATTTATCTAAAGCCCTCTTAGTTATAGATTTAATGGTATTAATATTTAATTTCAAGGTTGATGCAATTTCTTCATTTTTTTGGTCATATACATATTTTAAAGTCAGTATAACTCTCTCATTTACATTAAGATTTTTTATTATTTTATAAAAATCATTTGATGTATTACTTTCCTCAACTGCAACATCATTTACCTCATCCAGTATATACTTACTCTCTTTTTTTATTTCTGATTTAAAACAATTAACTGCAATGGAAATTAGCCAGTTTTTAAAATTTTTTTTCTGATCATAAGAATTTAGGTATTTTAAAGCTCGTAAAAAACTTAATTGTGTTAAATCTTCTGAAAAATCTACATTACCAGATGTTAATCTCATCATTATTGAGAAAATGTAATTGTTATAGCGTGTAATTAACGGTTCAAAATATTCATTGCCATCTGAAAGAGTTTTCTTAACAATATCTAGATCTGAATGCATCTAAGCATTATCAACTTGATTGAATTTTTTGTAATAAGTAACAGAGGCAAAAGTTCCTAAACCAATAAAAAATAATAGGATTCCAACACCAGATAATGCATTTAGTATTTGAGAAAATATAAACCAACCTAAGAAAAATAATCCAATACCTACTCCCATAGAGACAAATCCAAGTCCTGGAGAATCATCTTTTTTTCTATATCCGGGCAGGTTCTTAAGAATATTTTCGTCAATTTCTTTTCCACTTTTTAAAGAAATTTGGAGAGTCTCATGCAATAATTTTGCCTTTTTAGTTTCAAAATAATGAACAATTAAAACTATCCAAATTGGCAAGCCAAATAAAATTACAACAAACAACAACCCTGTAAGATTATCTAAGAACCAGTTACCACCTGAACTTGCAGGTACAGAAATTAGAGATGCAGTAGATTCACTATCTAGACTATCGTTGACACTAATAAAGAATCTTAAAAAGCTGTCAATGTATTCTGTTATTAATTGTATTAATTCCATATTTATTTCCTACTCTCTTATACTTTATAAATAACAATAAAGTTGCATGAATAAGTTTTTTAATTATACAGATGTAAAAGAATTAATACCAAAAAAACCACTTACAGCAAATAAATATGATTTTGGAAATATTTTGCTAATTGGCGGTGAGCCAGGATTTGAAGGAGCAATTATGTTATCAGCAGAATCAGCTTTAAAATCAGGCACTGGTATTATAAACATCTTTAGCCTAAGCGGTAACGTTCAAAATATTCTTGAAAAAAGACCTGAATATATGGTTTTATCGAAAGTTGATGATTTAAAAAAGTTTTTAGAAAAAAAAATAACTATTATTGCAGGCCCAGGTACAACCAATTACTCCAGACTCAATGAAATTTTGGAAATTATTTATAATGATGAAACTAATCTTATTCTAGATGCTGCTTGTATTGAGATTGTTAAATCAAAAAAGTTTAGTAGTTTGCCGATAATTACTCCACATGAGGGAGAGGCTGCAAAATTGCTAGAAATTAATGTAGAGGAAATTTCAAATAAACGTGAATATTACGCACAGAAAATCAGCGATAAATTTAGTGTTATTACTGTTTTAAAAGGCTACGAAACTATTATTACGGATGGTAATAAAATTTATATCTGTAAAGATGGCGATTCTTCATTAGCTTTTGCTGGATCAGGGGATATTTTGGCAGGATTAATTGGAAGCTTTTTAGCACAAGGTACTAAAGATATTGATAGTTGTTTATTAGGTGTATCCCTCCATGCTTACTCAGCAACAAATTCAAAATTGAAAAGAGGATTAACAGCTAATGAACTTATAGATTTAATAAGAAAAAATTTAAATCAGTAATAAAACCTTCGCCAAAGGTTTAGACCATATACCAATGACATAATCCACATAACTAACTCTATGTAGTTTGGATTTGAGTTATAACCAAAAAAACCTTTAAGAAAAACGCCTACACTTCCACTGTCATGGAGCACATGAGTGTATAGTTTATTTTTATCATCGTATGAGGAGAAAGAGGTTGAGTCTCCCTCCTCTAGTTGAGTTTTTGGTTTTAAAATATCCCATGGTCTGGATATATTGTCTTTATTTAATTGATTTGATTTAACAAGATAAGATTCAACTTCGTGTGTACCATATGCAACCATACCTGAAGCAAGAAAAACTAATAACAAAGTTGTGCCTTGAAAAAATCTTTTTAAGTTAATTCTTTTACCTTGTACAACAACTAAATATCCAAGCAAAATTGCTAAAGCTGCACCAACAATAAATCCTACATAAGAGAACGATTCAGTAATAGAGAAGCTCGAAATCAAAAATACAACTGTTTCAAAACCCTCTCTTAAAATAGCAAAGAAAGTAACAAAAAAGACACCCCATGACGAAATTTTTACTGCAGTCATAGTTTGACCTTCTAAAACTTTACGATCGCTTACATGCTTAGAAAGCCAAAAGACAACATACCAGATTAAGCCTGCTGTAATATACATAAAAATTGCTTCAAATAATGCCATTGAGGAATTGTTACCTAATGCATCTTTTAAGGATATAACTACATATGCGACGCCCAGACTAGCTACAATCGAAGCTGCAACACCTAACCATAATTTTTGTATAGCGTCTCTTAAATTAGATTTTGCAAGGATTGTATATATGATTCCAACAATTAAGGAAGCCTCTAAACACTCTCTAAAAACTATTATGAATTCGTTCATCTACAAATATTCTAATGAGAATGATTCTCATTAACAACTCTAAATCCTAAATTAAATACAAAAAAGTGTCCAAAAGAAAAATGCCTTTAAAATGGCATCCCCAAGGGGATTCGAACCCCTGTTGCCGGGATGAAAACCCGGTGTCCTAGGCCTCTAGACGATGGGGACACATTCGTAATTATATTAGCAAAAATAAGTTTTTAAAGTCTTATTTTTTCTTATGAATTTTCTTTTCAATTCCACCCAAAAATCCTCTTAAAAAATTTACTTCCATTTCATCTAACCCTAACCTTCGAAATAATCTCTTTATTCTTGATTCAATCTGTCTAGGATTACCTTTGTTAAAAACTTCCAGGTCTTCAGAAATAGATAAAAAATGATCTATTAGGTTGGTAACATGTTCATGCTTTGCAATAGGAATGTCCCAATAATTATTCTTACTAACTTTTTTAGGTTTTTGATAATCAAGAAATAGCTTGTAACAGACAATTTGTACTGACATAGCTAGATTTAATACTGGATATTTTTTATCAGTTTCTATAGTCATGTGAATATTACTTTTTTGTAATTCATCATTTGTTAGTCCCCTATCCTCTCTTCCAAATAAAATAGAAATTTTTTTATTTTTCTTTATTTCACTAATTAATGTTGGAGATAAATCATTTAAAGACTCTGTTGGCCATGGGACTTTTCTTTGTCTTGATGATGTTGCAACAACTATCTCAGTGCCTTCTAACGCTTCATCAAGTGTGTTAAAGAATTTTATTTTATCAATCAAATCAGCAGCATTTGCTGATAAAGCTTTTACTTCTTCAAAATTAATTTTTTTTGGGTTTATTAAACATAAGTTGCTGAAACCCATATTTTTCATGGCTCTTAAGGTAGACCCAATATTTCCCGAACTTGTTGTTTCTATGAGAATTATTTTGACTTGATTACTTAAACTCATAATATAGTTGTTATGTCATTACCTCCAATTTTAAATCGAGCGCTAAAGGCTGCATATGATGGCGCAAATGAAATAATACACTTTAGTAAAAGGATTGATAATGTAAAAATCATAAACAAAGGAATAAATGACATAACAACGAATATTGAACCATTTATTGAAGAAAAAGTTTTTGAATCATTAAAAAAATATTATCCTGAATTTAATTTCTTTGGTGAAGAATCAGGTACAGATGGAATAGAAAAATCTGATTCATACTGGCTTTTAGATCCTTTAGACGGGACTAGAAATTTTATTCATCAATATCCACATTATTCTCTTTCCCTTGCATGCGTTTGTGAAGGAAAATTGGTCTGTGCCGTAATTATTGATCCAGTAAGAAATGAAGTTTTTTGTGCAGGTAAAGATACTGGAGCCTTACTTAATAATAGAAGAATTAGAGCAAGTAAAAAGGAAGGCTTAAGCAATGCGTTACTTTCTAATTCAAGCCATTTCAATAAAAAACATAGTTACAAGTACGAATTGCTTAAAACTTTTGGAGAGCTTAATAAATATAATATATCTATTAGAAAATCAGGTTGTGTGTCTTTAGACTTAGTATACGTTGCAGCAGGAAGATTAGACGGCTTCTGGGGAAATGGTCTTGAAAAATGGGACCGTTTTGGTGGTTTATTTATTGGTCAAGCAGCTGGATGTTTGACTACAAGCTTTGATGGTGTTCCTGATAACTTTGATTCAGACCATATAATAATATCTACACCAAAATGTTTTAAAGATCTCTCCAAATGTGTTGTAACTGGATTTCAATCCATTGAATAGGACTCTTCAGGTTCGTTTGAAGTCTTTTCCATATCTTTTTTAGTTAAATTTGTAAGAAGAAGGATTTTTACTACTATAAAAATAGACGAATAAGAACCGACTACAACCCCCATAGCAAGCGCAAGACTAAAGTTTTTTAAAGCCTCTCCTCCAGCAATTAAAAGTGCAACTAAAACAAGAAGTGTTGTAAAAGAGGTAACTATTGTTCTCAAAAATACTTGATTCAAAGATAGGTTTATAAGTGTGTCACCACTACCATGTTTATTTTTATCAACAAAATTTTCTCTTATTCTGTCGGATACAACTATCGAGTCATTCAAAGAGTAGCCTACTACCGCTAATAATGCTGCAAGTACTGATAAATCAAAGACTAAGTTGAATATTGAGAATATTCCCAAAATGATCAACACATCATGCACCAGAGCAGCTATTGCACCATATCCAAATTTTATTTGAAATCTAAATATTACATAAACAAGAATAACTAATATTGCAACAAGAATTGCTATGCCACCTTTATCTCTAAGCTCTTCTCCTATCTGGGGAAATATTGTTTCACTTTTTGTTACTTCGCCAAGATAATTATCATTTTTAAGCTGATCTACAACAGTTTGAGCATTAATATTCAGATCTTCATCACTTTGAAATTTAATCAAAACATTGTCATCACTGCCAAAATTTAGAACAACAAAATTTGAATTCTCAATTTTAGAAATGCTTGAACGTATTCTTTCAAGATCAGCTTTTTGTTCATACTTAATTTCGAGGGACACTCCACCAGTAAAATCTAATCCAAGTGTAAGACCCTTAAATAGCATTGAAAGTACTGAGATTAAAATAAGAACCGAGGATATAATCATTCCTAAGTTATTAAATTTTGTAAAAGGAATATTCATTAGATATTTAATCTCTCCACTTTACGATAACCGTACATAATATTAACTATTCCTCTAGTAACTAAGATTGCAGTAAAGATTGATGTCACTATTCCAATGCTTAAAGTTATAGCGAATCCTTTTATTGGTCCTGTCCCTATAGCATAAAGAATAAGGGCTACTAATAAGGTAGTAATATTTGCATCCATAATTGTTCCAAATGCTTTTGAAAATCCATTTTTTATTGCCAACTGAACTTCACTATTTGAGCGTATTTCTTCCGATATTCTTGCAAAGATTAAAACATTTGCATCAACTGCCATGCCTACAGTAAGTACAATTCCAGCTATTCCAGGCAGCGTCAAAGTTGCTCCAATTAGCGACATTACCGCAGTAATTAATACTAAATTAAAAATTAATGCAAAGTTGGCAGCTATTCCAAACAACCTATATCTAATCAGCATAAAGATAAAAACAAGAATAAATCCAATAATTACTGAATTAAGTCCTTTTGTTATATTTTCTTGACCTAGTGTGGGTCCAATTGTTTGTTCTTCTACAAATTTCATTGGAGCAGCTAGTGCCCCTGCTCGTAAAAGTAAGGCTAAGTCACTCGCCTCGTATGAATTAGATAATCCAGTAATTCTAAAACTAGTGCCTAAAACATCTTGTATAGTCGCATTACTAATTATTGATTTTTCTACATATGATTCTTGCAATACCTCATTGTTTTCATCAAAAAAAGTTTTTGTTTTTTCTTCTATTAATAAAACTCCTAACCTTCTTCCTATGTTATCTTTTGTTGCCTCTTGCATGGCCCTGCCACCAGAAATGTCTAAAGATATATTTACTTGAGGCCTGCCGTTTTCATCGAAACTACTTTGAGCATTGGTAACACTATCACCAGATAAAATTATTTTCTTTTCAAGGAAAGCTGAACTCGAGGGCTGATTTTTATAAAAAAATTTATCTTTTCTCAGAAAAGATGCATTAGATTTTGCTTCTAATCTAAATTCTAAATTAGCAGTCTTTCCAATTATTTTCTTAGCAGAAGCAGAATCTTGCACTCCTGGAAGTTCTACAACTATTCTACTTTTTCCCTCTCTCTGAACTATAGGCTCTGAGACACCAAGCTCATTAACCCTATTTCTCAATGCTACTAAGTTCTGATCTACTGCATAATCGACTATCTCAGCTAAATAGTTTGATGTATACCTTAGATTGATAGAATTTTCGTTTTGAATTAAATCATATTTTGAGCCGCTAACTGAAAAATTATTTTGATCTAAATAATTTTTAGCTTCAGTTACGTCATTTGCACTGGTGAAATTAAGCGTTATTTCGTCGCTGGAGCTTTTATAGTTTGAATTTATTCCTCTTTTTGAGAATTCTTCTAGAAGACTTGCTCCTTCTGATGAGAGCCTCTCTGTTGAGTATCTCTCTGTATCAACCTCCAGAAGAAAATGAACACCTCCTGCTAAATCTAACCCTAAGTTTAGAGGCTTACCACCAAGATCTTTTAACCAATTTGGAGTGGTTGCAACAGAATTTAAGGCAATTATAAACTCTCCTTTGGAGTAGTCTGCAATCAACCTTCTTGCAGTAAGCTGATCATTTACCGATTGGAGAGTTATTTGTAATGCATTGTCTACATTTTCAATCTTATCTACAAAGACATTATTTTTTTTTAGTAATTTTTCAATTTCACCTTTAATAGATGTGTCGAAAAATATTGAAGAGTTGCTAGATGCTACTTGTAAGGCAGGATTAGTAGGGAAAAAATTTGGTAGGGAAAAGATTATCCCAACAACTAACACAGTTGAGATTAAAAAATTTTGCCAAATTTTAAAACGATTCACTGTGTCTCAATATTATTAATAGTACCTTTGGGGAGCAAAGAAGAAATAAACTCTTTTTGCATATTAATTGTTACATTATCTCCCAGTCTTATTAACACATATCTATCTTTTACATTTTCAATTTTTCCTACAATTCCAGAAGAAGTCATTACTTCATCGCCTTTCTTAAGTGCTGCGACTAATGCGTCATGCTCTTTCTTTCTCTTTTGTTGCGGTCTTATTGTCATGAAATAAACAAATAAAAAAAAGAACAATAACATTAAAAATGGAAAGAATGTTGGTGCTGCTGCTTCGTTCATTAGTTATCCTATAGTTTTGGCTTCTTTAAGCTCCTCATATCGTAAAAGGAATCAAGAAATTCTTCAAATTTATTTTCTTCTAGAGACTTTCTTATATCGGACATTAATTTATAAAAGTAAGATAAATTATGTATGCTCATCAAAGTGCTAGCTAATATTTCATTGCACTTATCTAAATGATGGAGGTAAGCACGAGAAAAATTTCTATTTGTATAACTGTCACAATTTTCGTCTATAGGTTTAGTAGAGTTTTTATGTTCAGAATTTCTTATTTTTAAAATTCCTTTACTTGTATATAAAAATCCATTTCTTGCATTTCTAGTTGGCATTACACAATCAAACATATCTATACCATATCTTACACCTTCTACAATCTCCTCTGGCGTACCAACACCCATTACATAATGAGGTTTATCAATTTGAAGGTGTGGAGCAAGAAATTTAAGAACTTTTGTCTTTTCCTCTTTAGTCTCTCCTACGCTTAAACCTCCAAGTGCAATTCCATCAAGTTTCATACTATTCATAAATTCAAGTGACTTTAACCTTAATTCATTATGCATTCCGCCCTGCACTATGCCGAAAAGCAAATGTCCATTTTTATTTTTATTGAAATAGTCAACAGATCTTTTTGTCCATCTATGAGTTAGATTCATAGATTCTTCCGCTTCATTAAGTGAACTTGGATAATTGGTACATTCATCAAAAGCCATAACAATATCAGAATTTAAAATAAGCTGAGTATTTATTGAGTCTTCAATTGATTTATTCCAGCCCATAAATTTATGCAATCCACTGAATTTCTTGATTGTTTCTAATCCAGGTCGTTGAAATAGATGAAATGCATTACCGAGAATTATTTCAAATCCAATGTCATGTAACTGATCTGGAGTTAAACCTTTTACAGTCCCATAAGTACCTACAGGCATAAATACAGGTGTTTGTATTTTCGATGTTTTGGTTGTTAGGGTGCCTCTACGTGCATACCCTGATGAAGTTAATAATTCAAAGGACATCTTTCTATTATCATCGCATCTCCATAACTGAAAAAGCGTAAATTATTCTTAATTGCAAATTCATACGTTGAAAATATAAGTTCTTTTCCAGCAAATGCACAAACCAACATCAATAAACTTGATTGTGGTAAATGAAAATTAGTTAGCAATGCATTAACTACATTAAATTTAAACCCCTCTTTAATAAAAATAGTAGTTGTCTGTTTTCCAGGTGAAACTGAATTTGTTTCATTATTCCAGGATGATTCTAATGCTCTAAGAGTTGTGGTGCCTATAGCTATGATTCTTTTATTATCTTTTAGTTGAGAATTAATTTTTTTTGCTGATTCATCAGATATAAAAAAGTTTTCTTCATGTAATTTGGATGAATTATTAATTGCGTCATTAGACAGGGGTTTAAATGTGCCTAGTCCTACAGCTAAATTAATCTTACAAGCAGAAAACTCATTTGTGATCTTTTCATATAAATCATTATCAAAATGTAAAGATGCTGTTGGTGCAGCTGCAGATTCTTTTAATACATCATTTGCAAATACACTTTGATATCGAACATTATCAAATTCATCATCATCTCTCTTTAGATATGGTGGGATAGGCACCTTTCCATATGTTGAGCATAGATGTTCAACGTTTTGACTAAATTTTATTAATACCAATCCATCGCATTCTGCTTCAAACTTAGAAAGAATTCTATTTATAAAAATTTCTGTTTGTCCTCCACTTTCTTTTTGCAACCTTAATCTTGCTTTGAATACTTTAGTTTCATTAAAAACTATTAGATCATCTTTCTTAAAAAAATTTGAAATTGAAGAAAAATTTTTAATTGAGAAGTTTTGATCCTTGCATAGGAGCAGTTTTGAATCTGTTCTATTTTTAGGAGGATATCTAGCAATTAACTTTTCTGGAATTTCATAATCATAATCACTTTTATAGATGTCTTGATTCACAGGATGTATGATAGCAATTTATGGGGATGTGGTGGAATTGGTAGACACGTGCGACTCAAACTCGCATGCTGAAAAGCGTAACGGTTCAAGTCCGTTCATCCCTACCAGAATTTACAGGTTTTATGGATGAAAGTTTAATAATTGCATTGATTACACTTTTGGGCGGTGGATATATATTGATAATTAAAAAGAAAAAGAAATAGTTTCATTCTTATATGCTATTATTTAAATCTATGAGGATCCCATTATTATTAATTTCGAGTTGCGTCTTTTTTTTAATGGTTGTTTCAATCGATGTAGTTAGAGGAAATGCTGCTTACTCAGATAAATTAGCTATTAGTAAGCTTGTTTAAACCAAATTCATAATTTTCTTTTGCAATCACCTTAACTTTTTTCCCGTCATCAACAAAGTTAATCTCCTTTGCATGCAACATCATTCTTGATTTAATTTCCTTGTATTTACTAAGTTTATATTTATTATCTCCAACTATTGGGTGTCCAGCACTACTACAATGAAGTCGAATTTGATGTGTTCTTCCAGTAATTGGAAGTGCAACAATATGTGAAAATAAATCATTGCATTTAATAAACTTAAATTTTGTATGTGATGTTTTTCCAGCTTCACTTTCAACCGAGAATCTTTGATTATTTAATTTTCTTACCTCTATATTCGATTCAATTTTTGTTTTACTTTTTGGCCATTGCCCATGAACGATACATTCATAGACTTTTTTTACTTGCTTAGTTCTGAATTGTGCATGTACATTCCTCAATGATGACATTTTCTTTGCAATAATTAGGCATCCACTTGTAAATTTGTCAATACGATGTGCAAGCTTGTAATCATCTGAATATTTATAAATTTTTTTTATCAATTCTATAACTCCAAAATTTAAGCCAGAACCACCATGCACTGCAAAATTAGGGGGTTTATTGATAACAATAAAATTTTTAGAATCATAAATAATAGAATTCTCTATGAGTTCTAAATGTCGAGATATATTTGGAGATTCATTGACGCTTTTCTTCTCAACAAAAGCAGGACATGAAATTTTATCTTTTTCACACAATTTATAATCTGGTTTTGATTTTTTACCATTTACCTTGATCTTTGCCTTTCTAATTGAGCTATATATTTTTGATTTAGGTACTTTTTTGTATTTAGAAAAAATAAAATTATCTAATCTTCTTCCAGAGTTATCTTGATCAATAATTAAAAATTCAATTTTTATCATTATGCTGTAGAATATGTTCTAGCTTACTACCAGAAATAAGAAATATACAAAGTAAGCAGAAAGAAATTAATTATATATATGATAAGAACAATAAAAATTAGATTAAAAAGTTTATATAAAATGAATAATTCTACAAAACTTCAGATTTAAAAAAGTTCTTATCTCTTATTAAAAGGGATAAAGATGAAAAAAATTCTAATAGATACAAATTCCATCAATGGTAAAAGAAGTGCTTTAGTTGATGGTGAAAAGTTAATAGATTTTGACTTAGAATTCGGTGGCACTTCCTTTCAAAAAGGGAGTATTCACAAAGGAAAAATAACTAAAATTGAGGCAAGCCTTGAAGCAATTTTCGTTGAAATGGGCTCTTCAAGACATGGATTTTTACCTTTCAAAGAGCTTAATGCTGATTATTTTGACCAATCGAAAACTGGTGCAGATAGATTTAAAATCAAAGAAGGCGATGATATTGTTGTTCAGATTGAAAAGGAAGAGAGAGCAAATAAAGGCGCTGCTTTATCAACCTACATATCATTAGCTAGCAGATATGTTGTACTGATGGTGAATCATCCTTCAGGCGGAGGTATCTCTAGACGAATCCATGGCGATGAAAGAGAAAAGGTAAAAGAGCTAATGGATTCGCTAAAAGTTCCTGAAAATATGAGTGTCATAATCAGAACTGCTGGAATTGATAAAGAAAAAGAACAATTGAACTGGGATTTGGAGTATCTAAAAAAACTTTGGGTCGAAGTAAGTGCTGCAATAAATGATGCTAAAACTAATCAACTTATTTATGCCGATCAAAGCTTAATACAAAAAACTATAAGGGATTACTTCAAAGCAGATATAGGTGAACTTGTTGTTGATAATGAAGACGACTTTGAATCAGCAAAGGTATATGCTCAAAAAATTGTTCCAGATTTTGTAGATAAAATTAAGTTGTATCAAGATAACATTCCTCTGTTTGCAAGCTATGGAATAGAGTCAAAAATTGAATCTGCTTTTTCTAGAGAAGTTAAACTTCCATCTGGGGGATCATTAGTAATCGATTCAGGTGAGGCTTTAACATCCATTGATATAAACTCTGCTAAATCTACAAAAGGTGGAGATATTGAGGAAACAGCCCTTAAGACAAATCTTGAATCTGCACATGAAATTGGAAAACAAGTTAAATTACGTGATCTCGGTGGTTTAATTGTTATTGATTTTATAGATATGGATGATGAGAAAAATAATGAAAAGGTAGAAAGAGCGATGCATGAGTCCACAAAGCAAGACCATGCAAGGGTACAGTTAGATAAAATATCAAGATTTGGTCTAATGGAAATGTCCCGACAAAGAATTAAACCTGCATTGAATGACTTGATGGGAAAAACTATATGGGTAAGATCTGTTGTTTCGATATGTGAATCAATTTTTAGACTTTTAACAGAGAAAGCAATAAATAATAAATCCAGTGCACTTCTCCTAAAAGTATCTCCTAATATCGCAAATGAACTTTTAAACAGATACAGAAATAACTTAAATCAGATCGAGGCTAAATTTGAAATTAAAATTCTTGTATTTATCGATCCGTATAAACAAAATGATAACTACACAATTGAAGTTAAGAAAAATGCTTATTTTGATTACGAATCTGAACTTAACGAATCATCAAAAGCTTTCCAAAATAGAAGTAGCTACAATATTAAGGTTCCAAAAAGACAGGCTAAAGCTTTAGTAGAGGATGTTGAATTCAGCAATATGCCTAGTTCTGAAAGTGACAAAAAAGGCTTCATAGACTCTTTATTTAGTTTTTTCAAATCTGATGAAGAGGCGAATCAAAAAAAGCCTGTGAAAAAATTTTCTCCCGATAGAAATAGAAATAAAGGAAGAAAACCTAATAAATTTAGAAAACCTAGGCCAACAAAATTTAAAAATGATAGAAAGGTTGAAAGAAAACCTAAACCAATTAGTAAAAAACCTATTGATGGAAACAAGAAACCAGTAAAGGTTGAAAAAAAGCCAATTCCTGACGATAACATAGGTAATGTAAAAGAGGTTAAGCAAACTAAAAAAAGGCCTGTTGTTAGAGCTAAAAATGACCCTAGATCAGGGAATCGATAACATGCTGTATCAATTTATTTGATAAAGAAGGAGGCGGTGGGATTTTTGGCAAATCATTTTTATCAAACCATCTGCCCTCTTCTATCTCTTCATCATCAAGAGTGAGTTCTTCTTCATTAGTCTCCGCGGTAAAAGCCATCATCAATTGATTTGGAAATGGCCATGGTTGACTCTCAAAATATTTAACATTTGTCACTTTGATACCTACTTCTTCAAAAACTTCACGTCTTACACATTCTTCTAGAGTTTCTCCATACTCAACAAATCCAGCAATTACTGTAAAGAAAAATGAGTGTCTATAGTGCTTTACTAATAACATTTTATCTTTATTGGTTACTGCTACTAAAATGCAAGGTGACATTTTGGGGTAATAACTAAATTTATTTTTTTTACTACTTTTAGCTAAATCTTCTTTTATTTGCTCAAGTTCATCTCCATGCTCTGGGCAATAAAGAAATTTATAAATCCAATCATTAATTTGTACTGCTCTAGAAAAATATGAGAATTCTTCATAATTCAAATGCATCAGCACTTCTCTTCTTTTAAGTAAATTTTCATTTAATGTGTCTATGCCTTTTTCTAGATAAATAGAATCTTTACCATTGTTATAGATCTCAAAAAAGGTATTATTTTTTGTATCTTGAGGATCATTTAGTATTGAACCTGTTTCTTTATTGATTAATATTTTATTTTCTTCTGTGATAAAAATAACTTTATCAGTTACTTTTGGTCTTGATAAAGATGAAAAACAAGGTATATAAATAGACATATTCTGTATAATGTAACTTTTTATGACCAATGTTTTAAGCACATTTTTTGAAAGCTTCCTTGGAAATGCTCCAAGTTGGTACAAAAGAACTATTTTTGGATTTTTAATTATTAATCCTGCACTTTATTTTTTACTAAATATTTTAGGTTTAGAGACCGGCTTCATATTGGGTTGGATTTTCTTACTACAATTCATCTTTACATTAATATTTTCAATTCAATGTTATCCATTGCAACCAGGTGGATTAATTGCATTTCAAGCCCTATTAATGGGATTAACTGATACCTATCAAGTTTTTCATGAAATTGAGGGAAATTTAGAAGTTCTTTTACTTCTAATGTTTATGGTTTCTGCAATATTCTTTATGAAAGATTTATTGCTTGTTATTTTTACGAAAATCATTGAATTTTTTGAAAATAAAACAATACTCTCACTTCTTTTTTTATTTTCTTCAGCTTTTTTATCTGCATTTCTTGATGCACTTACAGTTACTGCTGTACTTATTTCTGTTTCTATTGGCTTTTATAATATTTTTGCTGATAACCTAAAAAATAAAACCATAACTCAAAAAGAATTTGATCAAGGGAAGGCTTTTTTAAGAGATATCGTGATGCATGGAGCAGTAGGTACTGCTTTGGGTGGTGTTTGCACAATTGTTGGAGAACCACAGAATTTATTAATTGCAACCAAAGCTGATTGGAGCTTTATAGAGTTCTTCCTTAGAATGGCCCCTGTAACAATTCCTGTTTTATTTTTTGGAATACTTACATGTATAATTATCGAAAAGTTAAAACTTTCTGAATACGGTGCTCAACTTCCATCAACATTAAGAGATAAATTAATTGATGCAGCTTTAGAAAAAGAAAAAAATAGAACAAACATTGAAAACACTCACTTAGTCATTGAAGCATTACTAGGAATATTACTTATTTTTGCTCTTGCATTTCATTTAGCACAAGTAGGTGTAATAGGATTGTTCTTACTTGTATTTCTTACCGCTCTTAAAGGGATTACATCTGAACATGATTTAGGCGAGGCTTTTAAAGAACCTCTTCCCTTCACAGCTCTTCTTGTAATATTTTTCGTTATTGTTGCTGTTATTCATGATCAAAACTTGTTTTCTCCTGTAACAAGCTATGTTTTATCTACATCACCAGATATACAAACTCCACTATTTTTTATTGCAAATGGTGTTCTTTCTGCAATCAGTGATAATGTATTTGTCGCTACTGTATATATGAATGAAATTATGGCAGCGCTGAATGATGGATTAATTAATAGGGAACAATTTGATAACTTGGCTGTTGCTATAAACACAGGAACAAATCTTCCAAGTGTTGCTACTCCAAATGGACAAGCAGCATTTCTTTTTCTTTTAACTTCTTCTCTTGCTCCATTGATAGGGCTCTCTTACTTAAAGATGGTGTATAAGGCGTTACCATACACAATAGTGCTAACTATAGTTGGTCTCATTTGTGTAATCTTATTTATTTAATGAAAAGAAAATTCTGCATTGCTCCAATGATGAAGAAGACGGATAAACACTTCCGTTTTTTATCAAGATTATTGAGTGAGAATGCTTATTTATACACAGAAATGATTCACTCAAATGCAATTATTAAAGGAGATGCTAATAAATTACTATCATTTAATGATTGTGAACAACCAGTTGCTTTGCAACTTGGTGGTAGCAATCCAAAAGATTTAGGGATTGCTGCTAGTATTGGTGAAGATTTTGGATATAGTGAGATAAATCTTAACGTTGGATGCCCGTCTAAAAAAGTGAAATCTGGGAATTTTGGAGTTTTTTTAATGAAAGATAAAAACTTATTATCAGAATGCTTATATGAAATGAAAAACAATGTATCTTTGCCAGTTACTGTTAAATGTAGAATCGGGGTTGACGAATTTGAAGGAAAAGATTTTCTCTTTAATTTTGTTAATGAAATTTCTAATGTTGGTATAAAAACATTTATTATTCATGCAAGAAAGGCAATAAGTGGTCTTGATACAAAGAGAAACAGATCTATACCTAAACTCAATTATAAAATTGTTAGAGATCTTAAAGAAGAATTTTCTGAATTAGAAATTATTTTAAATGGTGGAATTGATAATCTTAAGGACTGTAAAAACTTACTAAATAATTATGATGGAATTATGTTAGGAAGAAAAATTTATGATGATCCACTATTTCTTCTAGATGTAGAAAAAGAAATTTTTAATAACGTAAGTCAAGAATCTTTAAAAAGCATCATGAATAAGTACTTGGTATATGTTTTGAACCTTCCAAATCAAAAGGATATAAATAGAGCTCTAAATCATTTTATGCAACTTATTAAAGTTATTTCTAAAAATAAAAAAGTAAGAAATGAAATACTAGATTCACTCAAAAACAAAGATATCTCAATAGAAGATATATTTATTGATTTAAAAGAGGATCTGCTGAGAAAAGATCTAGCTCTAAATCTGTAAGAAATTCATCTTCAACCTCTCCATCGAAAACTAAATCATTACGAGTTTGCAAATAAACACTTTTAACAAATTCATATTTGTCACCGACAATGAGTTTTTCTGCGACTAATAAACGTTCACGTGTTTCCACCGCATCGAGTAAATTTATAAAAATTTTTGCCTCCTCATCTGAAACTGATAAATTTCCAGAAAGAAACCAACTAGTCGGCTTGCTAAATGAATCTCTAATGGTTGAAGGACCAATTAATGGCAAAAACACATAAGGGCCAGCTGGCACCCCCCAATAACCAAGAGTTTGTCCAAAATCTTCATCATGTCTTTCAAAGCCAACTCTAGTCGCTACATCAACAAATCCAACAATTCCGATTGTAGAGTTAATTAAAAATCTAAGAGAATCCTGGCCAGCAAGAACAATTTTTCCTTGTAATAGTTGATTTATAATTGTGTCTACTTCTGAAAGGTTATAAAAAAAATTGGTAACAGAATTTTTAATGAACCTAGGTGTTACATCACTGTAAATTTCTGCAACTGGTCTTATAATCATTGTGTCAAGATCATCAGATATCTCAAAAACAATACGATTTGTTGATTCAAAGGGGTCTACATTAACATCTTCATTTTCTGCGATTGAAAATGTTGAGATAAAAAAAAGAAATAAAAATCTTTTCATTAAGTGAATAGCTTATCAGGAAAATAGTCTTTAAGTTTCGAAATTTTTCTTATTTCCTTGTAAAACAGATTTTTAGGCACTCTAGGAAGAGAAAATAAAATCTTATGATTAGGAAATTCAGCTTGTATTCTCTTCGATAAGATTGGTTTATCACCTAATTGAAAGTTCTCAGAAAAATTCTCTATAATTCCTATTTGATTGACATTTAGCTTATTGAATAAATTATCTGTTTTCTTTAAATCATCAATGCTTAATTCATCATCCACTGCAATTAGTAAACTTTTTTTTATTTTAATGTCATCAAATATAGTTAAATAGGCATCTCCTGTGCCTGGAGGCATGTCGATTAACAGAAAATCTAAGTTTCCCCACTCAACTTTAGTTGTTATTTGTTTTATTGCACTACTTAGCATTGGTCCTCTCCATGCCGCTGCTTGATCTTGATTTATAACAAATGACATTGAACTCAAAGCAATGTCATTGATTACAACAGGTTCAAATAAATTATTTTTATTTAAAATAAGTTCGTTTTGCTTATGATCAAAATCTAATAGCCTTAAGATATTTGGGCCATAAATATCTGCATCTACTATTCCTACTTTTAATCCTTTAGATTGTAAATATTTTGCAAGAAGTACTGTAATTGAGGATTTTCCAACTCCTCCTTTTGTAGATGAAATAGCGATTTTTTCCATAACAAACAAATTAACATATAATTTTCACATCTACATGAGATATTTAATAACTAGCGCCTTACCTTATGCCAACGCTCCGTTGCATATTGGACATGTGCTTGAAATAGTTCAAACAGATGTGTGGGTACGTTCATTAAAATTGGCTGGAAATGAAGTTTTCTATTATTGTGCAAGTGATACTCATGGAACTCCAATTATGCTTAAAGCACAAGAACTTAATACTACTCCTGAGGAATTATCTAAAAAATATAAAAAACTTCATTCAGATACCTATAAGAGTTATAACGTTGATTTGAATAATTTTCATACAACTCACAGCAAAGAGAATAAAGAACTTACAGAACATTTTTTTAATTCTGCTTATGAAAAGGGTGATATTTATACAAAAGAAATTGAGCAGCTATTTGATGAACAAAAAAATATCTTCTTATCTGATAGATTTGTTAAAGGTGAATGTCCATCTTGCGGAGCAAAGGATCAATATGGTGATGCCTGTGAAGTTTGTGGAAAAACCTATGATGCTCTTGATCTTAAAAATCCTTACTCTACTCTTTCTAATTCAGAACCTGTAATAAAAAAATCAAAACATTACTTTTTTAAACTTAATAATTTTAAAGAATTTCTTAATGAAACAGTCTCTGAAATCTCAAATCAGGATCCTATCAAAGAAAAGCTTAAAGAATGGTTTGATTCAGGTTTAAAAGATTGGGACATCTCAAGAGATGAACCATATTTTGGTTTTAAAATTCCAAATGAAGACTCAAAATATTTATATGTTTGGTTAGATGCACCTATTGGTTATCTATCATCTATAAAAAACTGGTGTGATAGCAACAATATAGATTTTATTGATTTTATTAATGATTCGAAGATAGTTCATTTTATTGGTAAAGACATTGTCTATTTTCATTTACTATTCTGGCCTGCAACATTAAAAGCAGCTAACTTTCCAATACCTAATGAAGTATACGTGCATGGTTTCCTTACTGTTGAAGGAGAAAAGATGTCAAAATCTAAAGGCAACTTTATCTTGGCTGATGATGCTTTAAATTATGCTGAAGCAGATTTCTTTAGATATTATTTTTCTTCAAAACTTAACAGAGATATATCTGATATTAATTTTTCAATAGATGACTTTATACAAAAAATAAACAGTGATTTAATTGGAAAATATATCAATATTCCAAGTAGAACATTAAATTTCATAAATAAATTTAACAATTCACAAGTAAAAAAGGGTTGTAATACCCTTACTGCATCATTTAGAAATAAATATGATCAAGTAATTGTTTACTTATCAGAAAAAGAATACTCAAAAGCATTAAAAGAAATTATGGATATTGCTGATAGTACTAATACTTACATATCAAACGAAGAGCCCTGGAATAAAGCAAAAAACGAACAAATTGATGAATGTATTTCTGTATGCAGTGAAGCATTAAATGTTTTTAAAGACTTAAATATTTTAATATCAGCAATAATACCTACAACGGCTGATAATATATTCTCATTACTAAACATTAATAAACAGAACTATTCAAATCTTTGTGAGGATTCTCTTAATAATGTTAATGAATTCAAACCGCTATTAAAAAGGCTTGAAAAAGACAATTTTGAAGGAATATTAGACAATAATGAGTGAAATAAATATAGAAGAATTTATCATTGTAGACCTCAGAGTTGCCAAAATAAAAGAGGCACACGAGGTGCCTGATGCTGACAAGCTAGTTGAGTTAATTCTTGATGTTGGTGAATTTGGAGAAAAAAGGGTTTTTGCTGGTATAAAAGACGCATATGAGTTGGAGGACCTTACCAATAAGCTTGTAGTTGTTGTTAATAATCTTAAACCAAGAAAAATGCGTTTTGGAGTATCAGAAGGGATGATCTTAGCATCTGGTGAAGGTGGAAAAGATGTTTTTCTTGTTTGTCCTGAAGAAGGATCGAAGCCAGGAGATAGAGTTAAGTGAAGACAGATATAATTGTTATAGGAGCTGGACCTGTTGGTCTATTCACAGTATTTGAGGCTGGAATACTTGGATTAAATTGTGTGCTCATAGACAACCTTGATAAACCTGGCGGTCAATGTGCGGAGTTATACCCAGATAAGCCTATTTATGATATCCCTGGAGTTCCCTATCAAACAGGTCAGGAACATGTTGATGCTCTGCTCAAACAAATTGAACCTTTTGACTACAAACTATTACTCAATCAAAGAGTTGATGAAATAAGAAATGTTGGTGATTCATGGGAAGTTAAAACTTCAGAAAATAATAAAATTGAATCAAAGAATATATTCATTGCTGCAGGGGCAGGATCGTTTGAACCAATTAAACCAAATCTTCAAAGTGATTTTTCTAATTTTGAAGGACAAGATATTTTTTATTCAGTTAAGGATAAAAATGAGCTCAAAGATAAGTGCGTAACAATTTTTGGAGGTGGAGATAGTGCTCTAGATTGGACAATCGAATTAAGTAAAATTTGTAAAGAATTGATTTTAATTCATAGAAGAGATGCATTCAGGGGTGCGCCTGATAGTGAAAAGAAAGTAAGAAAATTACATCAAGACGGAAAGATTAAATTATTAACTCCTTATATACTTCAATCAATTCAAGGAGATAAAACAGTGGAGTCATTATCTTTACTTAATACTGAAACTAAGGAAGTTCATTCTATAGAAACTGAAAAAATATTATTTTTTTATGGTTTAAATAAAAAATTAGGCCCTATTCTTGATTGGAACTTAGATGTGGAAAAAAACAAGATCCTTGTTAATACAGAAAATTTTGAGACTAATCAGGAAGGAATCTTTGCAGTTGGAGATATTAATACCTATCCAGGAAAATTGAACTTAATTCTATCTGGCTTCCATGAAACAACACTTGCTGTTCAAAAAGCTTTTACTCGAATAAATCCTGGTGAAAGAGTTCCGTTCGGTTACACAACATCAAGTACATCTATCCACGAAAAACTTGGTTTAAAAAATACCTAATATTTTTCTTTAGTATATTGCTAATGAGACTCATTCTCATTATCATTTACATATGTACGTTTGTATATGTAAAAAAATTACAGAAAGTCAGTTAAAAGACTGCTACACAAAAAACTCTTGCGATTACGATGTTTCACAAAAAAAGTTAGGCTTTTCTTTAAAATGTGGGAAGTGCAAACCGTCGGTTGAAAATCTACTAAAAAAATCTCACTTTAAAAAATCATTCTAGTATTGATAATGCTTCTCATTAGCAAAATACCTCTACTCTCTTGATTTTTATTCTTACAAAGCATATAAATTCATTATGCAAGGAAATGATAAAGTTATACAACATCTAAATAAAATTCTTTACAACGAATTACGAGCAATAAACCAATACTTTTTACATTCTAGAATGTTATCCGATTGGGGTTTCAATAAGTTTGCTGAATATGAGTATGGTGAGTCAATGGATGAAATGAAACATGCTGATCAATTAATACAGAGAATATTATTTTTAGAAGGTTTACCAAACTTACAGGACTTAGGTGCCTTGTATATAGCTGAAGATCCAATCGAAGTTTTGAATAACGATTTAAAACTTGAGAACGAGGCTATCCCTGATCTAAAAGAGGCAATAATTCTTTGTGAAAGTGTTAAAGATTTTGTGTCTAGAGACTTGTTGAAATCAATCCTTGAAAGCGAAGAAGAACATGTCGACCATTTAGAAACTCAACTTGAACTTGTTCAACGTGTAGGAAATGAAAATTTCTTACAGAGTCTAATTTCAGCTTAATTAAGAATCTCGCTAAGCTGTTTATTTTCGTGAAGCTCTGTAATTATATCGCAACCGCCAACTAACTCGCCTTTTACGAAAAGCTGTGGAAATGTAGGCCAATCTGATATCGACGGTAAGTTCGCCCTCACATCAGGAAATTCAAGCACGTCTATAAAACTGAACTCTACATCATATTCAAATAAAATCTGAGATACTTTTGCAGAGAACCCACATTGTGGCTGATAAGGAGTTCCTTTCATAAAAAGTAAAATTTGATTTGATGAAATTTGTTCTTTAATTTCTTTTATTACTTTATCCATTACATATATCTATATATTCATTAACAGTTTTTTCAAATCCTTTTGATAAGGACTCGCAAATAATAGCATGTCCAATTGACACCTCATCTATTAAATCTAATTTTCGTAATGCAGGTAAATTCTTTGTATTTAAATCGTGTCCAGCATTAATTTTAAGTCCTTTTTCTTTTGCACTCTCTGCTAGAATTCGAATTTTTGAAATTTCGTTTGCTATTTCTGATTTACTATCTGAAAGACAGGCTTCAGCATAAGGCCCTGTATAAAGCTCTATAGCATTAATATTTGAATTTAAGATTAATTCAAGTTCCTTCTCAGTAATATCTGTATCAATAAAAATACTACATACATTTGATGATTCTCTGATTTCTGCAGCGAAATCTATAAGTTGTTTTGAGTGTGAAATATCCCATCCATGATCTGATGTAAGCTGCGCACTACTATCTGGTACTAAAGTTGCTTGATGAGGCTTATATTGCTTAATAAGTGTTAAATATCCCTTGTAGTTATTAATTGCACTTTCAACAGGGTTTCCCTCAATATTAAGCTCCTTTTTATACTGCTTAATAAGTTCAAATGCTGTTTTGATATCGTCTTCGATAATATGTCTTTGATCAGGTCTAGGATGTAAAGTTATGCCCACAATGTTTTGATCTAAAGCTAGCCTTGCAAAATCATAAAACGAAGGTAAAACCCCTCCCCTAGATTCTCTAAGGAGTGATATTTTATTTAAATTTACACTAAGCTTCATAATAACTATTGAAAAGCCAATTATAGCTTGGAGTATTAAATCTTATAACAAAATCTCTGATACTACTGATAAATTGATTCTCTATTTGAAATACATCAGCATTAATTCGTGATTGAAAATTAATTTTGTTTAGCAATTTCAATCTTCTTCTAGAAAAATCAGAGAATTTTTGGTTGTCTATATATTCATCAAAATTATTTTTAATAAGATATTTAGAAATAAATAATCCATCTATTAAACTTTGTGTCGCTCCTTGTGCAAGGTGTGGTAAAAATTGATGTGCTGCATCACCAATCTCTAGTACTTTTTTATTGCCATTGAGATAGTTACATTTATTTTTAAAATGAAGTCTGATTGTTTTGCTTATTAAAGCTTCAAAATTTCTGTCATCAATAGGATGCAAAATATCTTTGACAATATTATTATTTTTTTTGTTATTTGATTTTCTTATATAAGTCCATGATAACTGGTTATCTATCAGTGGATAGGTGACTAAATGCATTCCTGGGAACATAAAAAGATTTAATTCCTTAAACATTTTGTCATGATTGGCTGATAAGTTAGTGACTCCCCATGAGGCTATTCTTCCACTATCCACACCATCTCGACCACCTGTAGCATCGATATTTAAATCTGTTTTGAAAGTTTTTTTATCATTAAATTTTTGATTAAAAACTATTTTATTTGAACCAATTTTAGAAAGTAGAATTTCTATCAGATCATTTCTTTTAATAAATAGAGAGCCCTTTATATTAGTTTTTTTTAAAAAATTATTCTTACTGTAGATATTCAATGAATTCGTCAGAATTGATTTATTTTTTACTAACTCTAAAACACCTAAATCTTTTAAGGCTTGAAAACAGTTAAAACCTAACTGTATTGCAGTATCAGATTTTCTAATATCAGATGCTTTTTCAAATATTTTAAAATTCTCAAAATGATTTTCTGATAAAGAAGCTGCTAGTGATAATCCAGCTATACCTGCTCCATAAATGTTAATGCTCATAATTAAAGATAAAAAAACAAAACATTATTATAATTTAAATGTGCGCCTGTAGCTCAGCTGGATAGAGCGCTTGGCTACGGACCAAGATGTCGGGAGTTCGAATCTTTCCAGGCGCACCAAATTTTAAAGGTTATGAAAAAATTAATATTTTTATCACTACTGCTTTTCAACGAATTGTTTGCTTATGACAGAATTACAGGCCTTCCTTTTGCAACTAGATCTGAAGTTATAGGTCAAAATGGTATGGCTGCGACCAGTCATCCACTTGCTACTCAAACTGCTATTGATGTCTTAAAGTCAGGAGGAAATGCTATTGATGCTGCCATCGCAGCAAATGCTGTTCTTGGCTTAGTTGAGCCAACAGGTTGTGGAATTGGTGGAGATCTTTTTGCAATTGTGTGGGATGAAAAAACAAATCAACTATATGGGCTTAATTCATCAGGTCCGGCCTCAAAGAAAATGAGTATTGATTATGTTAAACAACAAGGTTTTGAAAAAATACCTGCTTATGGGGCACTTCCAGTCACTGTTCCTGGTGCTGTGGCAGGATGGTCAGCATTACATGACAAATTTGGGCAACTACCATTTGAAAATCTATTCAACAATGCTATAGATTATGCGAATAATGGTTTTCCTGTTACAGAATTAATTGCATATTACCTTGAAAGATCAAGTTCTGTATTTAAAGATTATGAGAATTTTAGCTCTGTATGGATGCCTAGCGGTGCCACTCCAAAGAAAGGTGAAATTTTTAAAAATCCACTTCTAGCTAAAACATATCAAGCTATTGCCAAGACGAATGGTCAATCATTTTATGAGGGTTCTACGGCAGCTGAAATTATTAAAATCCTCAATGAGAACGGTAATCCTATGAGTCTAAGTGATTTAAGAAATTTTTCTCCAGAATGGATAGAGCCTGTTTCGACAAATTATAGAGGTTACGATGTCTGGGAATTGCCTCCTAATGGTCAAGGCATTGCAGCCTTACAAATACTCAATATTTTAGAAAATTATGATATAAGAAAAATGGGATTTAATTCAGCTGAATATGTCCACTTATTTGTTGAGGCTAAAAAACTAGCCTTCGAAGACAGGGCAAAATATTATGCTGATTCAAATTTTTCTTCTATTCCAACCACAAAACTTATTTCAAAAGAATATGCTTTAGAAAGAAATAAATTAATAAATATGAATAATGCAGCAAAAAGGTTTGATGCTGGATTAGAGGATGGCGATACAATTTATCTAACTGTTGCTGACAAGTATGGAAATATGGTTTCATTAATACAAAGCAATTACAGAGGGATGGGTTCTGGTGTAGTTCCTGATAACTCTGGGTTCATGCTTCAAGATAGAGGTGAAATGTTTAGCATGGATCCAAACCATAAAAATTCATTAATAGGTGGTAAACGGCCTTTTCATACAATAATTCCAGCATTCATTACTAAAGATAATGAGCCATACATAAGTTTTGGTTTAATGGGAGGCGCTATGCAACCTCAAGGCCATGCTCAAATTGTAATTAATTTAATAGATTTCGATATGAATCTACAAGAAGCTGGTGATGCTCCACGTATACGTCACATGGGTTCCTCAGAGCCAACAGGAGAAGTAATGGAAGATGGTGGTTATCTGACACTTGAATCCGGCTTTTCTACAGATATAAGGAATCAGCTAACTAAACTGGGTCATACACTAAAAGACGAAAAAGGAGGTTACGGCGGTTATCAAGCAATTATGTTGATTGATGATGTTTATTACGGAGCCTCTGAAAGTAGAAAAGATGGCCAAGCTTCTGGTTATTAATAGATGCCTTTTCAGTACTAATTTTTTTAATTAACATAAGCAAATGCGCTTGTAGCTCAGCTGGATAGAGCATCTGGCTTCGAACCAGAGGGTCGGGAGTTCGAATCTTCCCAGGCGCACCATTTAAAAGCAAAAGGCCCCGAAGGGCCTTTTAACTAAACTACAATCAATAGGGGTAATAATTATTTTGTGATTGTATAAACCAGATGAACTTAAAAATTAATTAAGTTAAAGAATCCTACATAAAGTTATAGAAAACTATAAATCTTAGTTATATCTTCATATTGACACATTTTTAGCGGCTTAACAACGTTTATACATAGTTTTTTATGTATATTTAATGTATTTGTAAAAAAAATTAGTTATTTTCTATATTTTTCGTACCACTCTGATAAATATTTATAAGTTCTAAACCAATTTGTCGGCTTTCTTCTTCCAGTACCATGCCACTCACCATTCATTCTTACTAAAACTGTATCTACTCCTGCCTCTTTTAATGCTACATACATTTCTTCTGTTTGTGGCATAGGGGTTCGGATATCCAACACTCCTGTCATAAACAAAGTAGGAGTTTTTATATAACCTGTTCGCATGATTGGTGATCTATCAAGCCAATTCTTTGGATCCTCCCAAAAAGGAACATCAAACCATTCAAATGTCCAAGCCGGTATGTCTGTTGTGCCAACCATAGAAATCCAGTTTGTAACTGGACAAAGTGATGCTGCGGCTGCAAATCTATCATCATGTCCTACAACCCAAGCTGTAAGAACACCTCCCCCACTACAACCTTGAACATACATGTTATCTTCATCAATAAAACCAAGATCAGTGACATGGTCAACTCCAGCTAATAAATCAGATAGATCTCCTTGTCCTGGATAGTCATTATCAATGACATTCGCAAAATCACTGCCATAACCAGTACTTCCTCGTGGATTTGTGTATAGAACAACATAACCATCACTAGCAAATTGGTGCCATAGATAATTAAATTGAGGCCTATACATTGCATGCGGACCTCCATGAATTATTAAAACTAGTGGATATTTCTTATTTTTATCAAAGTTTGGAGGAACAATATACCAACCTTGAACATCAGTACCATCAGGTGCCTGATAGTTTATTTCATTAGTTTTACCTAACGAATATTGAGATAAAACTATTTCATTAAATTCTGATAAAACTTTAATCTTTCCATCCTCTATTGTTGCTAATTCACCAGGTCTTGATGATGTGGCATAAACTCCAAAAAGTTTATTTTCATTTGTCGATGTTAAATAAAATTGATCTTTAAATTTATTTAAAACATTAGAAACTGATGATCTTTGAATATCTAAAATTTTAATATTAGCAGAACCTCTTTCATCGACTTCAAATGCTAATTTTGTTTTAGATAACCAAAAAAGATTTTCAGGTGAAGCGCTTAAATTCTTTGTATGAACTTTAGTTCTGTTGTTTTTAACTGTGTAGATGTTAAAAGCCACAGAAGAAAAATCTCTATTTGGATTTCCAATAAATGCAACCAAATCTCCATCCGGGGATATTTTTGGGCTTGTAAAGACACCTCCATCTGGTGATAGTTTTGTTAATTTCTTTTTCTCAATATTGAGTTCGAAAATTTCAGATTGCTTCCATGGAGTAAGAAAATCGTCAAGTAATGCGTTTCCGGCAAATATTAAGGTATTTTCATTTTTAAACTGAAGATCTGATATGTAGTCTAATCCCCAATCTGATATTTTTGCAGCAGACCCACCATCGACACTTATTTTATAAAGATGATTTTCTCCGCTCTCTAATTCTCCCTCACCATCATATCTCCAATGCAGAGTTTTAACGACCTTGGGATCTTCCGTCCAATTATAATCCTCATTATCATTCTTACCTGGAATCTCTACAACCCAATCATCGTCATATTCATTAAATGAAGAAAAGGCAAAAAATTTGTCATTTTTAGACCATGCAAAATCCTCTATATCCCTTTCAAAATTTGATATTTTTGATTCTGTACGACTATCCATTGATTTGATGAAAATTTGATTAATTTCATTTTCATCTTCTTTCAAATAAGCCAAAGTATTACCTTTATTTGACCACTTAAAATTTGAACCTTTGGCAAAAAAGCTTTTATTTGATCCATCAGAATTCATGACCCAAATTTCACTTTCAAATTTGTCATTTTTCTTATCTATATAAGTTTTTAAAAATGCCACTACATTCCCAGAGCTGTTTACTTGTGGATTGGCAACTTTCTGTATATTCCAATAATCTTCAGGAACTAAATTTTTTGCAGTTACTGCAAACGATAATAGAAATAAAATTATTATATTTTTCTTCATAATCTCCCCTTTCATAAAAAAAGGACCCACAAAGGGTCCTTTTTTTAAATGCTAATTCATTTACTAATAAGAATAGTTAAAGCCAAAAGATAATCTTTGTCCTATGACTCCACCTTCAGCATTTGCAAATCCATAGTCTCCAGCAACACCGCCCTCTCTGAGCTGGTTTCTGTGCCATACATTTGTTGCTTCCCAATCAAGCAAGTTATTTACTCTTGCTCTTAGTGTTAAGCCGTCAAAGCCGAATTCACTCATATCAACGTTTAATCCAGCATTTACCATGTACCACCCAGGTATATGATTTGGCTGAAAAGCTCCTGTTGCTGCATATACAAATCTATCAGGTTGCTCGTCATAATCCCAGTCATTATCGAATTTCCCTTCTCCATGATAGAAGATATCTATATAAGAAAGAAATGAGCCATAAGAGTGAGCGATTTGTGTATAAAAACTATTTCGAGCGTTTGCACCAAATTCACCGGTATTATCATTAATATCTGTACCAGTTGCTGAGAAGAGATCTTTTTCATTGTAAATATGTTTCATGTTTACATTAAAATCTCCATATCCGTCGCCTAAGTCAGCGCCTGCCCAGCCAAAGGCAAAATTAACAAAATCTGATACTGAGTTTGAATAACTAAGTTCTGATATTGTTGCTTCATATTCAAATATCGCAGCATTAACCTGTCCAGCGATATAAGCAACTTCACCAGCTCCTCTTAGAAGTTGGAAATCCGGACCTCTAAAGAACTGATTACAGAATTGATTATTAGGATAATCTGTTGAGTCATAACAAGCATTCATAATCTGTGTTGGGCTGTAAGCCACAATTGCATCAGAAATATCAATTACAATTTTATCTACTGCAATTGAAAGCTCGCCAGGTATCCAGCTAGGCTGATAAACAACACCAAAACCCTCTGCATCTGCAAGCTCATTCTTAAGATTTACGTTTCCACCACTTAAACCTTGTACTGATGCATTCTTCGCAAATGATTCAAAAGCTGAAATATCAACTCCGTATGTAGCAGCATCTGCCTCATAGTTTGCTCTTCTAACAGTTGGGTTTGGACCAGAATCAATAAAACTTTGGTCACATGGGTCACTCACAAATGAACCTGAACCTACAACTGGTTGGAACAGCTCACCCATTGATGGCGCTCTAACAGCTTTTTGTTGGTTAAGTCTTAATCTGAGATCGTCATTGACTCTAATATTAAGTCCAATATTATCAGCTGAGTCAACTCCAGCAAGGCTATTATCAAGCTCTCTGTATGAGTACTCTAATTCAGCACCTTGTAACAAACTAAAGCCTCCAACTGATAATTCTCCAAAACCATTACCTAGTAAAGGAACTACCAATTCGACAAATGTATCAGTTGTTGAAAAAGCACCTGATATATCAGCTGAATATCCACCTCTGTAAATATTAGCTTTTGATCCTCCGTCAACTTTGTAGTCAACACTTTCTTTTCTTGATTCAAAACCAACTAATCCAAGAACTTCACCCGCTGGGATATCAAAT
>LULK01000262.1_pt1 | contig 34394 bp, 31 predicted proteins | sample 728181 | NCBI WGS metagenome assembly LULK01 (sample SAMN03860291, study PRJNA289734) | marine metagenome | biome: seawater column; feature: ocean; material: water; isolation source: Red Sea water column Station 169 - depth 10m | place: Saudi Arabia: Red Sea | collected 2011-10-15 | depth 10 m | reverse complement strand
GTCTAGGAACATAATCGTTAAAAATAATATTGCTCAATATAATGTGGCTGGAATTGAGATAGAAAATTCTTATTACGCGGATGTATTTGATAATTTAGCTTCACATAATACAGGAGGGATCTTGGTGTTTGATCTTCCTGATTTACCCCAACAAGGTGGTCATAATGTAAGAGTCTTTAGAAATAAAGCCATTAATAATGATACAGATAATTTTGCTCCAGAAGGCAACATAGTCGGAGAAGTGCCAAGAGGCACTGGAATAATAATTCAAGCTAATTCTGATGTTGAAGTATTTGATAATGACATATACGGAAATGGCACAGTGAATCTCTCGATAGTCACTTATGGTTATGCAACTGATGATGAAAACTATAACCCTCACCCTAAGTCCATTCAGATTCACGGAAATAGATTTGGTGACGGCGGTTTTGATCCAGATATAAATACGGGAGAACTTGCAGCAATACTATTTGAACTCTCTGATGGAAACATGCCCGATATATTTTGGGATGGGGTCCTGCCAATGAACCAAATCATATTCGGACAACCCGATGATGAACGACTTGTTATTTCAAATAATGGAGATGCAACTTTTTTAACACTTAATCCAATCAAATATATTCTTCCTTTTTTTGATCCAGTAGAGAGAGATATAAAAGCCTATGAAGGGAAAGTTAGGCCCTTACCAGAGGTGATTTTGAATTAAGAGCTATGAAAAAATTGTCATTATTTCTTCTAATAACTTTTACTATAAATTTTCTGTATGCTATTGAAAATGAAATAATTTTGCAGGAAAAATTTCCTAAAAAACTATCAGAATTTTCATTCTTTAAAGATTCTCAAGCTCAAATCCCTTCTGAAAGAGTTGTTCCGTATGAGTTAATTTCTTCACTTTTTTCTGACTACTCCTATAAACAAAGATGGGTATATATACCAGAGGGTAAAAAGGCATCCTTCAGAAAAGATCAGGTATTTAACTTTCCAGTTGGATCAGCTTTGATTAAAACCTTTTATTATCCAGTTGATGAAAGAAATTTATCCCTTGGAAAGAGACTTATGGAGACAAGATTGTTACTTAGAAAGCAAACAGGCTGGGAAGCTGTATCTTACGCTTGGAATAATGAACAAAATGAGGCATTTATAAAAAAAGCCGGCAAAACAATCCTTAATGAATGGATCGATTTTGAAGGGGAGAAGCGATCAGTAAGATACAGAGTACCAAATAAAAATCAGTGTAAAGAATGTCATGCTTATAATGATGCCGTAATGCCAATTGGACCAAAAGCAAGGAATCTCAATAAAGTATTTGATTATCAAGACGGATCAATTAACCAATTAACTAAATGGATGAGACTTGATTACATTGACGGCATTGAAATAGATCTTAATACACCTGTCGATTGGAGTGTCGAAACTTATTCTTTGGACGACAGAGTTAGATCCTATTTGGATATTAATTGTGGCCATTGTCATATTTCAACGGGAGGGGCTAACTCTACTGGACTTTACTTAGATTTGACTGAGAGTCGACCTAAGCATTTAGGAATTTATAAAAAGCCAGTTGCTACAGGAAGGGGCAGTGGAGGACATAAGTTTTCTATTGCACCTGGAAATTCTAAAGAATCTATACTTTTGCATAGAATGATTTCAACCGATCCCGGAGTCATGATGCCAGAGTCCGGTAGATCCTTAATGCATCATGAGGCTGTCGAGCTCATAGAGAAGTGGATTAATAATATGGATACTTAGATGAGTGATAGAGAAAATTTACTCAATAACTTAAAGATAGATAGATCTGCTCCTCCTGCAGCTGTAGGACAACAGTCTAGTAAACTATATTTACTTGTCATATCTGTTCTGATTGTAGGCCTTTTTTGGTGGTTATTTTTATCAGATGATGAACTTAAACAAGTGACCACTTTCACAGTTAAGTCTCTTGAAATGTCAGATGCTTCAGCTACTAGTATTCTTGATGCCTCAGGCTATGTAGTCGCCAGAAGGAGGGCAACAGTTTCTTCTAAAATGACTGGAAAGGTTATGAAGGTGTTTATAGAGGAAGGTATGTATGTTGAGGAAGGTCAAATATTAGCTCAACTCGACGATAGTACAATGCAAGCTGATTTGAATTATTCACAGTCGCAACTTAATGAAGCTAAGCGAATATTTAATCGAACTAAGGAATTGGCAAAAGATGAGCTAGCTAGTCAAGCCGCTTTAGATGCAGCTAGGGCTTCTGTAGAGGGTCTAGAGGCCTTGAATGCTATCAGGAAGCAAGTTGTGCAAGATATGAAAATATTAGCTCCATTTAGTGGTGTGGTTGTATACAAAGCAGCTCAACCAGGCGAAATGATATCTCCAGTCTCAGCTGGAGGCGGATTTACTAATACAGGTATCTGTACAATTGTTGACATGGATTCTCTTGAAGTTCAAGTAGATGTAAATGAAGCCTTCATAAATCGAGTAAAGCCAGGCCAACCTGTCATAACAAATTTAAATGCATATCCTAAATGGGATATACCATCTGAAGTTATAGCAATTATTCCTACGGCTGATAGAAACAAAGCAACCGTAAAAGTTAGAATTGCTCTTCTTGAAAGGGATGAAAGGGTTCTCCCCGATATGGGCAGTAGAGTGTCTTTCTTGAGGAAAGTAGAAAATAAAAGCCCTGAAATTGTTAAAGAGGGTGTAATGATTCCTTTAGCAGCTGTGGCTATTAAAGATAATCAGTCAGTTGTTCAAGCGCTCGAAGGATCTAAAATTAAGCTCACAAAAGTAGAGGTTGCCGAAGAAACTGCAAATTATGCAAGAGTAATAGATGGTCTGAAACCAGGAGTGACTGTGGTAGCGATATTTGATAATGAACTAGAAAACAATCAACAAGTAATAATAAAATAAAAAAGGGGTAATCATGTCCAACTTAATTGAGGTTCAGTCAGTAAATAAAACATACGAAAGAGGAAGAGAAGAGCTTGTTGTGTTAGATGACCTCAGCTTAGAAGTACCCAAAGGGGATTTTCTTGCTCTTATGGGGCCTTCTGGTTCGGGAAAATCAACCCTTTTAAACCTTATAGGTGGACTTGATTCACCCACTTCTGGACAGATTGTTGTCAATGGAGACCACCTCGAACAAATGAGCCCATCTGGCTTAAGTGACTGGAGAGCAACTAATATAGGTTTTATTTTTCAATTCTACAATCTTCTTCCAGTCTTAACTGCCAATAAAAATATAGAGATACCTCTTCTCTTAACCAATCTTTCTAGCTCTCAAAGAAAAGAACATGTGACTACAGCTCTTGATGTTGTCGGTCTTTCTGATAGAGGAGGTCATAAGCCTAATGAGCTTTCTGGCGGGCAACAACAAAGAGTGGCAATTGCTAGAGCGCTTGTTTCAGATCCAGGCATATTGGTTTGTGACGAGCCAACAGGTGACCTGGACAGAGATACTGCTACTGAAATATTAGAACTCTTGCAGATATTAAACCGCGACCATGGCAAAACCATCTTAATGGTGACTCATGATCCAGTAGCTGCTGAATCCGCTAAGAGGACTTTACATTTAGACAAAGGAAAACTGACATCTTAATGTTTTGGACCTTAGTTAAGATAGGATTAATAAGAAAAAGACTACGAACTTTTTTGACAATAATGTCTATGTTTATTGCATTCGTACTGTACGGATCCTTAAATACCCTTTCTGGCCTTTTTACGGGTTCTATAGAGGGCCTTTCTGCAGATAACATAATAGTTATGCCCAGATATAATATGCTGGGAAAACTGCCTTATTCTCACGTTAATTACATAGAAACACTAGAAGGCGTTGAGGAAGTGATGTACATGGATTTTCTTATATCCGATAGCATAGAAAGTATGATGGAAGGAGTCGCTTATGCCGTTAGCCCAAATTTTTTCGATGTATATGATAGATTTGAAGCAACGGAACAAGCCATACTTGCTTTAAAAAGTAATCCAAATGCCACAATAGTTGGTCAGCTGATGGCAGATCAGAAGGGTCTAAAAATAGGAGATAGATTAAACACAGAATCATCATCGCTAAATATAGATGGAACTTACAATTGGTCCTTTGAGGTTGTAGGATTTTACACAGCAAAACAAATTAAAGGAGATGAGTTAGGAGCGATAATTAATTGGCCTGCTTTTGATGAAGCTAGAATGAGTGAAAAGGGAACTTTAGGCACGATTATGGTCAAAGCTACTTCCCCTGAAGTGGGTGAAAAAATTTCCAAACAAATTGATGAGCAGTTCATGAATTCTTCTTATGCTACAAGATCAGGTCCTGAATCAATGATTGCAGTCGAAATGGCAGGAGAAATTGCAGATGTTGAATTAATTGTGAATTCAATACTGTTATCTGTGTTTTTTACCATATTGCTGGTTTCCTCAAATACGCTAGCTCAATCTATAAGAGAAAGAACAAGCGATATAGGAGTTCTTAAGTGCCTTGGTTATAAAGACAATATTATTTTCATCTCGGTCATTTTAGAAGCTGTCACAATTTGTTTCTCTGCTGTGCTGATGGGCTTATTGGTTACAGCTTTAATTATTCCGGCCATAGAAATAATGTCGGGCGGTATATTGGAAGATACAGTTTCTATATCGCTAGAAATAGTTTTAGGTGGTTTCCTGATAGGATTATTAATTGCACTCATGTCTGCTGTTGTTCCAGCCTATCAAGCCTTGCGCTTAAGAGTTGTAGATGCACTTAGGGAGGGATGATGAAATATTGGATGATCGTTAAATCAGGTATAAATCGTAAAAAGATTAGAACTTTTATGACTATTTTTTCAATCGCCACTGCTTTCTTATTGTTTTCTTTGGGAAGATCAGTTGCCGTAGCATTTAATAGTGAGGTAGATTTTGCGGGACAAGATAGACTCATAGTTGTGTCTCGGCTTGCTTTTACTGAATCTCTTCCAATGGCTCATAAAAATAGAATAGAAATGGTAGAAGGTGTAGATACTGTTGTTTGGCGTCAATGGTTTGGAGGTACTTACAAAGAAAGACAAAACTTTTTTCCAAAATGGCCTGTTCCAGATAATTATTTTGATGTTTATCCTGAATGGGAATTAAGTGAAGGAGCGCAAGAAGCCTTTTCACGAAACATTACAGGGATGATCGTCGGGAAAGATTTAGCTGATCAGTTTGGATGGAAAATAGGAGATAGGATTCCTATTATTGCTGACATATGGCCTAAGAAGGGCGGAGGAGTTTGGGAGTTTGATCTTGTGGGCACATATACAAATAACACCAGTGGCGAACAAGATGAAGCATTTATTAATTGGAAATATTTTGATGAGGCTAGACTTTACGAAACGGGTAGACCTGGTAACTATATAGTGAAAATAAAAAATCCTGAGCAGGCTGAATCTATAGCAAAGGAGATTGATGAGCTATTTAAGAACTCTTTAGACGAAACAAAGACGTCTACAGAGGAAGCTTTCAGTCGGATGTTTGCTGAACAAATTGGAAATATAGGCTTAATTATAAATTCAGTTTTGGCTGCTTCTTTTTTCACAATCCTTTTATTAACAGGAAATACTATGAGCCAGGCAGTTAGAGAGAGAACTCCCGAACTTGGTGCATTGAAGGCAGTCGGTTTTCCTGATCGATTAATAATGCTCTTTGTCTTAGCAGAGTCTTTCTTGATGTGCGTAGCTGGAGCAATAATAGGAGTTTTGATAGCTTATCTATTGTTCCCTATGTTTTCTGGAGTGGCCATAGGTTTTTCAGGAGAGATAGAGTTTTCTATATCTATTGTAATAAGTGCAATCTTAGTTGCTTTTATTACTGCTTTAATATCAGGGGTTTTACCGGCGCTTTCGGCTATGAGATTAAACGTGGTCGATGCTTTAAGGAAAAATTAATATGAGTTTTATTAGGCAAGTATTATTGGTTACAAATATGAATTTACGCTCTGTTCTAGAGAGATCAGGTTCTTCATTAGTGATCATTGTGGGGATAGCTGGGTCGGTAGCTGTCATGGTTTCCTTGTTAGCCATGGCTGAAGGCCTAAGTTCTACAATCTCTAGTACAGGAGAAGAGGATAGAGTAATTATTCTAAGAGATGGATCAAGTTCGGAGTTGAGCAGTGGAGTTGCTATGACAGAGCTTGATACTGTCTCTAGTTCTCCAGGTATTAAATCTATAGATGGTGAGCCAATGATTGCGGCTGAGTTATTTGCAATTATTGACCTTAAGAAAAAAGGTGCGGAATCGACATCTAACTTACCAATCAGAGGGGTTCAACCTGCAAGTTTTAGAATTCGTCCTGAGGTTGTTATTATTGAGGGAAGAAACTTCACTACTGGAACAGCAGAGATAATAGTTGGAAAAGGAGCTAATAATCAATACGAAGGACTTGAGATTGGAGATCAGATTAAAGTAAGAGATAGTTTTGCCACAGTTGTAGGAATTTTTTCAAGTAATGGTGATGTTCACGAGTCAGAAATCTGGGCTGATTTAGCAACCGCACAAGGCCTTTTCAGAAGAGGAGCCTCGGCATCAAGCATGATCTTAAAATTAGATTCTCCAGATTCATTCAATGAGGTTGGATTATTTGTAGAAAGTTACCCAAACTTAGAGCTCAAAGTTCAGTCTGAAAGTGACTTTTATGAAAATCAGTCCTCTGGAGCAGATTTGATTAAGGTTTTTGGCCAAGTGGTAGGTTATATAATGGCAATCGGTGCAGTTTTTGCAGCTTTAAATACCATGTACAGTGCTGTATCTACAAGATTGGTCGAGATAGGAACGCTCCGAGCTCTGGGATTTAAGGGCACTACTGTTCTACTTGCGCTACTGATAGAGGCTTTATTACTTGCTACGATTGGTGGTTTATTAGGAGGCACCATAGCCTATATATTATTTAACGGGTACACTGTTTCTACGCTAGCAGGCGCTTCTTTCTCCCAGACTGCATTTGCCTTTGCAGTCACAGGAGAGATCATTCAACAAGGACTCACCTTGGCATTACTTGTTGGTTTTATAGGTGGGGTGTTCCCTGCATGGAATGCTGCTAGAAGAGATATTACTGAAGCGCTAAGATCAATCTAAGAAAGATTTAACTCTTTTTTACTAAGCAAAAGTCCATTATTGTCTGCATAGACATAATCACCACTTGAAAAAGTTAACCCGCCAAAGGAAATATCCACCCCTATTTTCCCTTGGTTTTTCTTTTCACTCCTGACTGGCATTGTACCAAGAGCTTGAACACCGAAATTAAGCTTACTAAGGACATCTATATCTCTGACGTAGCCATTTATTATAATTCCACTCCAATTATTCTTAACTCCAGCTTCTGCGATCATATCTCCTATTAATGCGACTGTAGTTATAGCATCTGCATCTACAACAAGAATTTTTCCTCCACCCTCAGAATTTAAAAGCTCTTTAACAAAGGAATTGTCATCAGGACATCGAAGCGTTTCAATTTTCCCCCAGAAAATTTTCTTACCTCCTAAGTTTTTAAGAATAGGGGAAAGGGCCTGAGCCTCTGGATTTGCATCAGACAAGTCGGGGGTGCTAAATGACATAGAAAGTCAGATTTATGCGCTAATTGCTTCAGCAGTTCTTTCGCCTCTTATAACGGTACCTGGAAGCTCGCCAGTAGCTTGATCGTTCTTAAAAGTTACAACTCCACTCTTGATAGTTGCTATGTATCCTCCGGCCTTCTGAATAATTCTTCTACTGCCGGTTGGTAAGTCATGAACCATCTCAGGTTTGTATACACATAAATTTTCATGATCAATGATATTAATATCAGCTAGATAACCTTCTTTGATTTGTCCTCTATCCATTAAACCAAAGGTCTCTGCTGTCTCTTTAGTTTGTTTCCTTATGAGAAATTCCAAAGGTATCTTATCTCCTTTTACTCTATCTCTTGTGTAGTGAGCTATATTCCATGTTGGCATACTTGCATCGCATATAAGGCCACAGTGAGCTCCTCCATCGCTAAGGCCAGCAACAGAACTTTCAAACTCCATCATCATTTTGTATGTATCTAGATTATGGTCGGGATAAGGAGAAAATGGTGCCCAAACAAAGGTTTTTCCTTCATTCTTGAGCAATTCATCGTACATTACTTCCATTACTGATTTACCTGAACTTTCCGCTATGCCGGCAATACTTTCTTCATATGAAGGTTCATAATCAGGTATCTCATTCATAGGAAATTGTTTGTCAAATGACATCATTAGAGTGTAGATCATATGATTTTTATCAACTGCGGGCTCTTCAGAAAGAATCTTTTGTCTAAAAGATTCATCTTTCATAACAGCAACCTTTTCCTCTAAAGTTTTATCTGCTATCTCAACATAACTTGGATGTGCAATGAAAGGATGAACAGTAGACTCTAAACTAAAGAGCATTCCAGTGGGCCTACCTGGAAATTGGGGTCTTATTTTTACACCCTTAGAAAAATTTTCTTCGCAATATTTCCAAGTCTCTACTGGATTACCGCCTGTTTGAGCGTAAGTAAGTGTTCTATCAGACTTTTCTACAAATTCTTTAACCCAATCTAATTCTATGTCTTGATCCATCCAGTCTGAAACGATCTCTAAGGTGCCTTGACCAAGATCAGCTATGGTATTGGCAATTTTTCTCATTTCTTTCGCAGTGGCCTCTGTTCCAGGAACATACTCTCCAAATTTATCTCTATGAAGATATGTTCTAGAAGGACTAAATCCAAGGGCTCCAGCTTCAATTGCTTCTTTTGTGATCTTTGCCATTTCATTTATTTCTTCATCAGATGCTTCTTCTTTCCCTTGGCATCTGTCCATTCCCATAACATACGATCTAATTGGGCCATGTCCAATCATCGCTCCAATGTCCATTGCGTAATTCTTTTTACCAATAGAATCAAGATATTCAGGAAAGCTTTCCCAATCCCAACTGACTCCTTCATTCAATGCAACTCCTGGAATATCTTCTACACCTTCCATGAGTTGAACTAGAAATTCTTCGGTACCAGGTTTAACTGGAGCGAATCCCACTCCACAATTCCCCATTACCACAGTTGTAACCCCATGCCAGCAAGAGGGTGTCAAATATTCGTCCCAACAAACTTGACCATCATAATGAGTATGAATATCTACCCAACCAGGTGTCACAAGGTTGCCTTCGGCGTCTATTTCTTTATTTCCTTTATCTTCAACAAGACCAATCTTTACTATGCGATCTCCTTTGATAGCTATGTCACCCATAAAAGAAGCCTCACCGCTTCCATCTACAATTTTTCCATTTCTAATAACTAAATCGTACATAAAATACTATTCCCCAATAAATTTATTAACCATATTAATATTTTTTTTGTACACTTCAAATTAAATAGTGAATATTAATTAACTAATTCTGTTGAAATCCAATCAACTCGGAGGATTTATGAAAGTTGTTAAGCCTGAAACAGTAGGTTTAGATGCCACAGTTTTAAAAAATGTAAGAGAATACTTAGACGAAACCTATGTAAAGGAAGGTAAGTATGTTGGAACCATGACGCTGGTTTCAAGAAAGGGCGAAGTGGCCTATTTAGATTCTCTTGGAATGATGGACAGGGAAAATAAAAGACCGATGCAAGAGGACACAATTTTTAGAATTTATTCTATGAGCAAGGCAATAACGAGTATCGCAATCATGCAATTACTTGAGAAGAGTAAATTTAGATTAGATGATCCGGTTTATTGGTATATACCTTCATGGAAGAGCCTTAGAGTTTATGAATCTGGAATCTATCCAAATTTTTTGACTTCAAAACCTAAAAGACACATGACTATCAGAGACCTTCTCAGTCATATGTCGGGGTTAACTTACGATTTTATGTATAGAACTAATGTAGATGCTGCTTATAGAAAAACAAAAGTTCAGCAATCAGAAACTTTGCAGGAATTTGTTGATACACTTTCCACAATCCCTCTTGAGTTTTCGCCAGGCGATAAATGGAATTATTCTGTTTCTACTGATGTTTTAGGGCATCTTGTAGAAGTTTTTTCTGGAATGAATCTTGAAGATTATTTTATCGAGTATATTTTTAAGCCTTTGGAAATGTCTGATACTAGTTTCTCTTGTCCAGAAGACAAAATTGATAGATTAGCTTCCTTGTACGAACATAATCCTAAAGGACATCCAAGATTATTAGAAATACCATTCCTAAATACAAAAATGGCTTCTGGAGGAGGGGGATTATTTTCTACCATGAGTGACTATCATAATTTTTGTCATATGTTGTTGCATCAGGGAGAATTTAAAGGGAAGCGATTGATAGGAAGAAAAACTTTAGAGTTGATGACTGCAAATCATTTACCAAATAACCAAGATTTGACTGAAATGAGTGAGTCAGCTTTTAGTGAAACACCATACGCAGGAGTGGGTTTCGGGCTTGGCTTTTCTGTAATGCTCGACCCTGCAAAATCTCAATCTCTAAGTGACATAGGAGAATTTGGCTGGGGCGGTGCTGCTAGCACGGTTTTCTTTATAAATCCAAACGAAGATATGTTCGTAATATTCTTGACTCAGTTGCTTCCATCTTCAACCTATCAAGTGAGAAGAGAGTTAAGATCTTTGATCTATTCAGCCTTAAAGCCAATCTAAATATTAATAAAATCTAATTTATTGACTTTGGAGACGTTTTCTGATCTTTATTCATTGTAATTAATGTCTGTAGATAGTATATTTTTAATGTCTATTTGCTTAATTTAACTTTAAACGTCGTTAAATTAAGATTAAATAGCTTTTGTACTCGAGATACATAAATAACGGGAGAGAAATATGAAATCTTTATTGATTCTATCAAGCATGATCGCAGCTCCTCTATTTGCCGCCTCAGGCGGTGATTTGGATTCTGACGATTTTGTTGGCGTTTCCTTTTGGCTAGTTACAGCTGCTATGGCGGCTGCTACGGTTTTTTTCTTTGCGGAAAGAAGCAATGTAGAAGGCAAATGGAAAACTTCATTAACAGTTGCAGGTTTAATTTGCGGTATAGCTTTTTGGCACTACCTATACATGAGAGGTGTTTGGGTTGATACTGGAGAAACACCTACAGTATTTAGATATATAGACTGGTTATTAACAGTACCACTGCAGATGGTCGAGTTCTACTTGATACTTGCAGCAGTCACAGTTGTTGCTGGATCTTTATTCTGGCAGCTTTTACTTGGTTCACTAGTCATGTTAATTTTTGGTTACATGGGTGAAGCAGGTGTTATGGCAGCATTGCCAGCATTCATCATTGGAATGGCAGCATGGTTGTACATGATTTATGTACTATACATGGGAGCAGGTAAAACTGTCGTAGCCACCACCAGTGCCTCTGTCCAAACAGCATATAATTCAATGCTATTGATCATAGTAGTTGGTTGGGCTATCTATCCTTTAGGTTATGTTTTTGGATACCTAATGGGTGCAGTGGATGCAGATACATTAAATTTAATTTATAACCTCGCTGATTTCATCAACAAAATCTTATTTGGTCTTGTGATTTGGAAGGCAGCTGTAGACGATAAGCAAACAGCTTAGTTTATTTTCTTATAAATTAGAAAGAGGGCCATTTCGGCCCTCTTTTTTTATTTGTATAAACAAGAGAAATATTTTATGTCCCACAAAAGGTTCTCCTTATTTTTTCCTTTTCAAGCGGGGCTTGAGAGTAAGATACATATTTTGATACTTCTTTAAAAGGATTTTTAAATACTTCTATCATCTCTAACATTTTTGAAAAGTCATTTTCGTAAGCTAGATCGATAGCGAGTTGGACCTGATGATTTCTTGGAATATATACAGGATTAATTCGATTGAGATTCTCTGTTAAATTGGAGAGATCTTTATGCTCTTTTTTTAAAGCTTGCTCCCAATTATTTAACCAGGCATTAATTTCTTTTTTCTCAGCAAATTGATTAAAAAATTCATCAGAGTCTTCAAAGAGGACTTTTGATAAGTTTCTGAAGGTAATAGTATAGTCTGCTTCATTGTCCATCATTATTTTAAGAAAATTCCTCAGTAAAGTTTGATTCTCTTTTTTTCCACCATTTAATCCGATCTTTTCGCACATCAGATTAAGAATTCTTTGGTTAGTTTCTTTCGAAAAATTATCTAAGACCTCTGTGGCAAGCTCATTAGCTTTATCTGAATCTTTATCAATGAATGCAATGAGGCAACCTGCGAGAGAAGCAAGGTTCCATGAAGCAATGCTTGGTTGATTACCAAATGCATATCTACCATTTTGATCAATTGAACTAAAGACTTTTCCAGGGTGGTACTCATCTAAAAAAGCACATGGCCCATAATCAATAGTCTCTCCAGAAATGGTAAAATTATCAGTATTCATTACTCCATGCACAAACCCAACACTCATCCATTTTGATACGAGTTTAGATTGATTAGAAGCTACCCTTTTTAGAAGTTCAAGATAATGTTTCTCCGTTTCTCTTATTTCTGGATAATGTCTTTGTATAGCAAAATCAGCCAGCATCTTGACATCATTTAATTGTTGTCTGGAAGCAAAATATTCAAAGGTTCCCACTCTCAAGTGACTTTTCGCTATTCGTGTTAACACCCCACCAGGTTCAAAAGTTTCTCTTACAACATCTTCTCCAGTTGCTATAGCCGCTAGACCTCTTGAAGTAGGTACTCCTAGATAGTGCATTGCTTCGCTAAGGATATATTCTCTTATAACTGGTCCAAGAGCTGACCTACCATCTCCTTGTCTTGAAAACATAGTTTTACCAGAGCCCTTTAACTGTAAATCATATGTTCCATCTTTGGTGTTGATTTCACCAAGTAAGACAGCACGACCATCCCCAAGTTGCTGAACAAAGTTTCCAAACTGATGCCCGGCATAATTCAATGCTATCGGAACGGAATCTTTTGGTAAACCATTACCAGAAAAGAAATTTGATACCTCTTCATCTTTTAACTTTATGCCGAGTGAATCAGCCAGATCCTCATTGAAAATGAGGGTCCTTGGATTCTTTACTGGTGTTGGATTCACCACTTGATAAAATTCCTCTGGTAAACCTATGTAAGAATTAGAAAGTTTCATATATTTATTTCCAGAGCAGTTTCATAAAGTCAATTATTTTGTTTTCCGAAAGCTACATATGTTAGTAGAATAATCAATGTCATCTATTTTAGATTAAGAATTATATAAATAAAGTCATACCAGAATGAAAGTTGAACCACTAGATAGATCTTTCGGAGCAAAAGTTTCCGAATTATCTTTACCAGATCTTAATCAAGATGAAGTTCAAGATATTTATAAATTATGGCTTCAGTACGCTCTTTTAATTTTTCCACAGCAAAATTTAACTAATTCTCAACAGATAGAATTTGCAAAAAATTTTGGTGCATTAGAGTTTGACCTTTCTCCAATAAGTAATGTTCGGAATGATGGCTCGATAAGAGACGCGAATGATGATGATATTGTTAAGTCATTAAAAGGTAATATGGAATGGCATCACGATAGTACATATATGCCTATTCAGGCAAAAGGTGCTGTTTTTACAGCCCATAAAGTGCCAAAAAAAGGTGGAGAAACTGGTTGGGCTGATATGAGAGCAGCCTATGAAGGACTCAGTGCCGCGATGAAGGAAAAGATTGAAGATTTATCAGCTTTTCACTCTTATGAATGGAGTCAAAAGGAAAGATTTGGACATAAAGATCCTAAAGTAAGTGAATTCAACAGTTATGGTTTCGACATTGATCCTAAGCCACTTAGACCATTAGTTAAAACTCATTCAGAGACAGGTCAAAAATGTTTAACAATAGGCAGACACATTAATAAGATTGAAGGCATGTCTGATCAAGAGGCACAGAATCTTGCAAAAGAATTAGAAGAGTTTGCCTGTAGCAATGAAAACTGGGTTTATCATCATTCATGGGAAGTAGGAGATGCCGTGATCTGGGATAATAGATGCTTAATGCACCAAGCAAGCATGTGGGATTTAAATGAGGCAAGGATTATGTATCACTCAAGAATTGAGGGAGATCCCATCGCAGAAGCTGCCTCAAACTATCTCTAGTCAAATATCCAACTCTTTGAAAAAGGGAAGTGCAATATTAGGAAACATAATATAAGTTAACAGCATTTCGATCTTCTCGCTTAAATCAGGTAATCCGTTACTATTGCATAAATCTTTCAATTCAGTCGCCATAATGTCTAGTTCATTTTCATCATAACTATCGCCATCAACACCAATTGATTCAGCTCTTCTCAAAAGGTCAGGTTCTATCTCTCCAGGAAGTTTTCCATATTTACCAAGAATTAGGTTTAAAGACTCATTGGATAAATTCTCATATCTTCTGCTGCTCATAATATTTAGGAGAGCTTGAGCTCCAACAATCTGCGATGCTGGTGTTACCAGAGGGGGATATCCAAAATCTTTCCTAACCCTAGGTATTTCATCCTTGACCAGATCTATCTTATCTTCTTGTTTGTTAGCTCTTAATTGAGTTTCTAGATTTGACAACATTCCTCCAGGGACTTGTTTTACCAACATTGATGAGTCAACTCCCTTAAGATTTCCCTCAAATTCAGAATATTTATCTCTTATTTCTTTAAAAAATGTAGAAACTTCTTCTAAGGCACTTAAATCTAGATTTATTTCCCTTTCTTGATTTTCAAAAATTGCTAACATAGTTTCTGTGGCAGTGTGACCATAAGTCATGCTCAAGGAGGATATAGAAGTATCGATGTTATCTATTCCTGCTTCTATGGCTTTCATATTTGTAGCAGTGGACATACCGGTAGTGGCATGTGTTTGCATATGGACTGGAATAGATAATGTGCTTTTTAAATTCTTTACTAGCTCATAAGCATCAAAGGGCCTGAGCAGACCCGCCATGTCTTTAATTGCCAGTGAATCAGCTCCGGCATCTTCTATTTTTTTTGCTAGATCTAACCAAGTATTTAAATCATGAACAGGACTTGTTGTGTAAGCTATCGTTCCTTGTGCATGCTTACCTATTCTCTTTACTTCTCTTATTGTGAAATCAATATTTTCGAAATCATTTAACGCATCAAAAGTTCTGAAAATCTCTATCCCATTTTCTGCAGATTTTTCAAGAAAATTCGATACTACTCTGTTTGAGTAATGTTTGTAACCAACAAGATTTTGGCCACGAATTAGCATTTGCTGTGGTGTGTTCTTTAATAGAGAGTTGAAGGTTCTTAATCTTTCCCATGGATCTTCATGAAGGTATCGGATACAGGAATCATAAGTAGCTCCCCCCCAGGTTTCAAGTGACCAATAGCCCACTTTATCTAAAGTTGGAAGAATTGAAACTAGATCTCTTAAAGGTACTCTTGTTGCCAATAAAGACTGTATACCATCTCTTAAGACTACTTCTGTTATACCTACCGTTTTAGAAGATTCCATATTGCGCGCACTTTATATTTTATCTTTTACTGAGGCTTATCAACAGCAAAGTTATTATTTACCCATTCGCTAAAGCCACCTGACATTGATTTAACATTTTTGTATCCCATTTTCTTAATATTTTCTCCAGCTAAGGCTGATCTAAATCCTCCTTGGCAATACAAAACTATTAGCTCATCTTTATCTGCTACAACGCTACTTATGTCTCTTTCAATGATCCCTTTACCGAGATGTGTTGCACCTGTAATGAATCCTTGTACCCACTCTCTATCCTCTCTTACATCGATTAAATAGAAATCTCTATTTTCTTCTAACATTGCATTAACCTGATAAATATCGCATTCTTCAACATTCTTCAGAGACGATTGCACAAGCTCCAAAAAGTTTAAGTCATGATCTTTCATATAATATCCATTTTTATTATTTCATCTTTTTTAAGTGATTTCTCAAAAAATAAGGTCTATTCGTAGTAATAGAGTCTACACCTTTTTTAAAGTAATACTCCGCGTCATCTTTTGAGTTGACTGTCCAGACATGAACGGATTTATTAAAATTCCTCAGCATTTTAATAATTTCATTATTAAATCTTTTATGATTTTGAGCTCCAAGACCATCTGCTCCAATTGATTGAATAATTTCCTTTATCTTGCTCGTCTTAATATTTTCATAATCAAAAGCTATTAATAAATTACATTTAATATCTATATTATGTTCTTTAATGCGTCGTATAACTTCAGGATAAAAACTTATGACAGTTATTTGATCCAAAGCTACTTTCTGACTCTCTATTTCTTGAAGTAAATAAGGGACAATAATCTCCCTAGTTTTTACTTCTATAAATATATCTTTATTGTGAGGAAGGATTGAAAAAACTTCTTTTATCTCAGGTATTTTTTCGGTTTTCCAATCCTTTCCAAAACCGTAAGAACAATCTAAAGACCGAAGCTCTTCAAAAGTCACTTCATCTATATTTTTATCGAAGCCGGTCGTACGCATAGCCGATTTGTCGTGGAAACAAACGATGCGCTTATCTACAGTTAGCCTAACATCTAGTTCTATTCCATCAGCTTGCTGCTTAAAGGCCTCTCTAAAAGCTGAAATGGAGTTTTCAGGTGCATCTTCTGATGCACCTCTATGAGCAATTATCTTTGTCTTTAGTCCCAGCTTAGAGCGCCACCTGTTTGATACTCGATGACTCTTGTTTCAAAGAAGTTCTTCTCTTTTCTCAGGTCCATGATTTCCGACATCCAAGGAAAAGGATTAGTTGCACCTTCGAACTCTTCTTCTAAACCTATTTGTACAAGCCTTCTATTAGCTATGAACTGAAGGTACTCTTCCATCATGCCTGCATTCATACCAAGAATACCTCTTGGCATAGTATCCCTTGCATACTGTATTTCTAATTCTGCACCTTCTAATATCATTTGTGCTGCTTCTTTTCGCATCTGCTCATCCCATAAATGAGGATTCTCTAATTTTATTTGGTTAATCATATCGATTAGTATTTGCGTGAATCCACAATAAAAGAATATTCCCTCTAAGACGCAATAAAATGCAATTAGATTTTTTAATAATAACTTATCGGTTTCTTCTGTTCCTGTTACAAAACCTGGAGTAGATATTTCTTTTGTGTATTTAAGGCCCCAAGAAGCTTTTTTTGCAACGCTTGGTATTTCTCTATACATATTGAATATCTCTCCTTCATCCATCCCTAGAGACTCAATACAATATTGGTATGCGTGTGTGTGTATGGCCTCTTCAAAGCTTTGTCTCAATATATATTGTCTACACTCAGGATTAGTTATTAGACGATATATCGCGAGCACTAAGTTATTTGCGACCAAGGAATCTGCCGTAGAAAAGAACCCAAGGTTTCTCATAACTATAGTTCTTTCATCTTCAGTTAATCCTTCATTGGACTTCCAAAGAGCTATATCAGCAGTCATGTTTACTTCTTGCGGCATCCAGTGGTTGGCACTGCCATCAAGATATTTTTGCCAAGCCCAATCATATTTAAAAGGCACCAATTGATTTAAATCAGCCCTGCAATTTATCATAGCCTTGTCGTCCACTTGAACTCTTCCTGCAAGACCTTCTAACTCTTCTTCTCCTTCTTTTGTATCTAATAATTCAAGAGATTCTTTAGCTTGTTTCGCTCTAATACCTGGCTCTGCTGGAATATGTTCTTCCATAGGTTCATGCATTACTTCAGGATTGGTTTGTCCTAAAGATGGTTCTTCTTTAAGCACAGGTTGAGATTTTTTGGTTTCTTCAGGTTCTTTGTAATCGTCCCAATTTAACATTCTTTTCTCCTTGTTTTTATTGACATGCATCACAGTCAGGGTCAAGCACTGAACATGCTGATGGTGCAGTCGTATTAGTTTGTAGTTGTGCTTCAGGCTGAGCAGTTGCCGAAACCGTGATTTTTCTGTTGTTGTTGCTGACCTAGAGCGCAAATAATAGGTTGTTTTTAGACCTCTTAACCAGGCCATTCGGTACATGATATCTAATTTCTTACCACTCGGTTCATCAATATATAGATTCAAAGATTGACTTTGATCTATCCATTTTTGTCTCCTGCTTGCAGCATCAATTAACCATCTGGGTTCAATATCAAATGCTGTAGCATAGAGTTCTTTTACACTGTCGGGGATCCTCGATATTCCTTTTACGCTACCATCATAATACTTGAGATCGTTTATCATTACTGAATCCCAAAGACCCAATTCCTTCAGGTTATTAACCATAGGAATATTGGTAACCGTAAATTCCCCAGATAGATTGGATTTAACATATAAGTTTTGATAGGTGGGCTCTATTGATTGTGAAACCCCGGTAATATTAGCAATTGTTGCGGTTGGGGCTATGGCCATAACATTAGAATTTCTTATTCCTTGTTTTTTTACAGTTTCTCTTAGACTATCCCAGTCCATCGTTGAGCTCTCGTCCATGTCTAGATAGTCATCGCCTCTACTTTCTTTAAGAAGCTTTATTGAATCTATAGGCAGGATGCCTTGGCTCCATAGAGATCCTTCATATGACTGATACGCGCCTCTTTCTTTTGCCAGATCACTCGACGCTTTTATGGCGTAGTAACTTACCATTTCCATAGATCTGTCCGCAAAATCAACTGCCTCTTGTGAAGCATAAGGTGTTTGCAACATATAGAGAGCATCATGGAAGCCCATTATCCCTAGACCTATAGGTCTATGTTTCATATTGGAAGTTTCTGCTGCCTTTACAGCATAAAAGTTTATATCGATGACGTTATCTAACATTCTTATCGCTGTATTAATCGTTTTTTCTAGCTTCTCCTCATCCATTTTTCCGTCTTTTATGTGATGAGTAAGATTGACTGATCCTAAATTGCATACAGCTATTTCGTCTTGACTTGTGTTAAGAGTTATTTCGGTGCAGAGATTAGAAGAGTGAACAACCCCAGTATGCTGTTGAGGAGATCTTAAGTTACAAACATCCTTGAAAGTTATCCAGGGATGTCCCGTTTCAAACACCATAGAAAGCATTTTCTTCCAAAGTTCTTTTGCTTCCACTTCTTTGAAGAACTGAATTTCTCCTGTTTGTGTCTGTGCTTCATATTCTTCATATCTTTTTTCAAAGTCCATACCATAAAGATCATGAAGATCAGGAGTATCGCTTGGTGTAAATAATGTCCACTTTTTGTCTTCAGATACTCTTTTAAGGAATAAATCGGGAACCCAGTTAGCCGTATTCATATCATGAGTTCTTCTTCTATCATCCCCTGTGTTTTTTCTTAGCTCAACAAACTCCTCTATGTCTACGTGCCAAGTTTCCAAGTAAGAACAAACAGCTCCTTTCCTTTTGCCTCCTTGGTTGACTGCAACTGCTGTATCGTTGACAACTTTTAGGAATGGAACTACTCCTTGAGATTTTCCGTTTGTTCCTTTTATTTGTGATCCTAGCCCTCTTACTGGTGTCCAGTCATTTCCTAATCCTCCTGCCCACTTTGAAAGCATTGCGTTATCTTGGATTGCTCCATAAATACCATGGAGATCATCTGGAACTGTTGTTAGATAACAAGAAGATAGTTGAGAGTGCTTAGTACCTGAATTAAATAGAGTAGGGGTAGAGCTCATATAATCAAAACTAGACAAAAGATTATAAAATTCTATAGCTCTTTCTTCTCTTTTTTCTTCCCTGAGGGCTAGACCCATAGACACCCTCATAAAAAATACCTGAGGTAATTCATACCTTACTTCAGTATCATGAATGAAATATCTATCATAAAGTGTTTGAAGACCTAAATAAGTGAAGTTAGTATCTCTTGTCGCATTGATGGCCTCTCCTAGTTTCTCTATGTCCATTTCAAGCAATTCTGGATTGAGTATTTCGTTTTCTACTCCTTTTACTAAGAAGTTTCTCAAGGCTTGTGGATAGAGTTTCTCCATATCTTTTTGCGTTGCTTGCTTCTGCATCCCCAGGTAGGAGAGCGCCTCGGTCCTAATATTATCGAGTAATATTCTTGCCGTTACGTATGTATAGTTTGGTTCTTGTTCTACTAGGGTTCGAGAAGTCATCACTAAAGAAGTTCTTGCATCTTCTTCTGTCACTCCGTCATATAGGTTTTTGTTTGCTTCATCTATTATGTTCTGGGCATTAGTTCCTTCTAATCCTTCACAAGCTTCTGCAACCATGGTCTCCAGATGCTTTATATCAAGAGTATCATCTTGTCCATTTTCAAGAGTGATATTTATACCCTCTTTCTCTTCCTTTTGTGGTGCTTCCTTTTGTCTGAGCTGTTTTCTTTCTTCTCTATATAGGACATAGGATCTAGCTACCTTCTGTTCTCCCGATCTCATTAATTCCAATTCAACTTGATCTTGAATCTCTTCTATGTGAAGAGTGCCTCCCGAAGGCATTCTCCTATTGAAAGTTTTAGTAACAGCATTTGCCAATTCATTGACTTCATTATGTATCCTCGTCGAGGTAAGAAACCACTGAACCATTTCTTTTTATGACTCGCATTTGCCCTGGTGCAATGGCCGGCTTTACTTCTTTTTGAACTTCTTGCTTGTTTGTTTTGTCTTTCTCTTGAATTTGTGTAGATGATTCCATCTTTTTCCTTCTATTTGTGTTTTCTTCTTCTTTTTCTAATATCCCTATATATTGTGTCTACTTTTGAATATAGACACAAGATACTGTGTTTTCACAAAAAACACAATACTATAAACACATAAATTTTCTGTTAATTTGTTGTGGATAACAGTTTAGTAAGCTATTTTTTGTATACTGCATTTAGGGAGGCTTCATGAAAGAAAAAATTATTTCTATTGACCAAGGAACCACAAGCACAAGATCAGTTTTGTATGATAAGCAGGGAAATTTTATTTGTTCTGCCCAACAAGAATTCAATCAGTTCTTTCCTAATGATGGGTGGGTAGAACACAATCCTGAAGACATTTGGCAATCTGTTCTATCTACTTTGCAGAAATTAGTTAAGAAGAGCGGAATAACGAGTTCCGAAATAGCTTCCATAGGTATAACTAACCAAAGGGAAACTACACTAATATGGAATAAAAAAACAGGTAAACCTATTCACAATGCTATAGTCTGGCAAGATAGAAGAACATCAGAATTCTGCAATGAATTAGTTTCGTACGAGAATATAATTCATAAAAAAACAGGGCTCACTATTGACCCTTATTTCTCAGCAACAAAAATTCATTGGCTCTTAAATAACGTTGGAGGTGTAAAGGAACTCGCATTAAATGGAGACCTGTTATTTGGGACAATAGACACTTTTTTAATTTGGAAATTGACAGAAGGTAGATGTCATAAGACAGATATCACTAATGCATCAAGAACTATGTTGTTCAATATAGCAGAGCAACAATGGGATGATGACTTATTGGAAATCTTTGGAATTCCAAGGCAAATACTTCCAGAAGTTTGTGACAACGTATCAGATTACGGGATGACTGAATTACTAGGAGGTGAGGTTAGCATAGGCGGAGTAGCTGGAGATCAACAAGCTGCATTAATCGGTCAATGTTGTTTCGATCCCGGAGATGTTAAAAGCACTTATGGCACTGGTTGTTTTATGATGGTAAATTCAGGAGATCAGATTTTATATTCTGAGAATAGATTGCTTTCAACTATAGGGTATCGAATTGATGGCGAAACAACATATGCTCTTGAAGGCAGCATATTTGTTGCTGGTTCAGCAATTCAGTGGTTGAGAGATGGATTGAATTTTTTTGAAGACTCCTTTGAAACTGAGGCAATGTCGAAAAAAGCCTCTTTAGATTCCAGAGTACTAGTAATTCCGGCCCTGACTGGTTTAGGTGCTCCTTATTGGGATGCTGAAGCAAGAGGAGCCATATTCGGGATAACTAGAGATACCAGTAAAGAAGATATTACGAAAGCTACACTTGAATCAATATCTTTCCAGTCAAAAGATTTAGTTGAGGCTATGAAAAAAGATAATGCAACTTTTAAAAAATTAATGATTGACGGAGGAATGGTAAATAATAATTGGTTTTGTCAACAACTTGCAAATACTCTACAAGTAGAAGTATCTCGTCCGGTAATTATTGAAACAACCTCTTTGGGAGCAGCCTTTCTAGCAGGATTAAAGGCAGATCTATTTGAAGATTTGAGTTCTTTAAAAGAAACAAAGGTTATAGATAAGGTCTTTTCACCCGATGTAGATGAGGACAGATATCAAGAGTGGAAGGATGCAGTTAAAAGGATCTTAGTTAAGTAATTAACTTAAAAGCTCAACCAGTAGACCCTTTTGAGCATGGAGTCTGTTTTCTGCTTGCTTCCATACATAACTCCTAGGATCTTCAAGTAAGTTATGAGAAATTTCTTGACCTCTTATAGCGGGAAGGCAGTGCAGAAAAACAACATCTGATTTGGCATAGTCGAGAATTTCTTCATTTACTTGGTAATCAGAAAATAATTTTTGTCTTTCTTCTGCCTCTCTTTCATCTCCCATTGATACCCAGACATCTGTAGAGACCAAGTCACTGGCTTCTACGGCCTTAGATATGGATTGAGTAAAGGACACATTTTTATAGCTTTTCATATCCTTTGGATAAAATTCTTTAGGGCAGGCAACACTAAGTTCGAAATTTAGTAACTCCGCAGCCTGAGCATAACTAAAGCAAACATTATTGAAATCTCCACACCAAGCTACTTTTTTTCCTTCTATTGATCCTTTTTCTTCACAATAAGTAAGTAAATCCGCCAGTAATTGACATGGATGAGATCTGTCACTTAAACCGTTAATTATTGGAACTGATGAATTCTCAGCAAACTTTATTTGAGTTTCATGTTCCAGTGTTCTAAGTACGATGCCATCTACCATAGAACTTAAAACTTTCGATGTGTCCTCAATAGGTTCACCTCGCACCATTTGCATATCATTCACTTAGGAATTTACCCTCTAAAATTTTTGAGTTTTTCTCTTTGGACTTCATTTCGAGAGAATTGCTTAAGATTCTATCAATATCGTCTTTAGAAAAATTATTTAGGTCTAGAAAATGTTTATTCATATTATTAAAAAGGAGCGCGACTATATAGATAATCGATCATTTAAGCAATTAATGGTAAGCTTCGCGGCCTTAAAAATAAAGCTAACTATTATGCAAAAATATTCAGTGAAACCATTAAGCAACATTGCCAAAATAGGTTTGGAAAAGTTAGAGGGGACTTCCTGTTTTCTTGAAGAGAATTCTGAAGCTCCCGATGGAGTGCTTGTTAGGAGCACAAAAATGACTAGCGATGATCTAACTGCTAATTTAAAGGCAATAGCAAGAGCTGGAGCAGGAGTGAATAATATACCCGTTGAAAAATGCACTGAAGAGGGGATAGTTGTTTTTAACACCCCTGGAGCTAATGCAAATGCTGTTAAGGAGTTAGTGCTAGCTGGTCTAATGTTGTCATCTAGAAATGTCTACGCAAGCATAGACTTTGTTAATAAACTTACCGAAATGAATGATATGGCTGAACTCGAGCCTTTTTTGGAAAATAATAAGAAACAATTTAAAGGAAACGAACTAGCCGGATCTACTTTAGGAGTAGTAGGACTGGGAGCAATCGGTTCTAAAGTAGCTCGGATGGGTGTTTCTCTTGAAATGAAAGTTGTTGGTTATGACCCAGCTATTTCAGTTGAGGCGGCCTGGAAACTTCCAAGTCAAATTCAACCTGTAGGTTCAATAGAAGAGTTATTTAGAATCAGTGATTACATTTCAATTCATATTCCTGCTCTTTCGACTACAAAAGGAATCATTAATAATGATTTATTCAAAGAAGGCAGTGAATTGTCCTTGCTTAATTTTGCTAGGCATGAGGTTGTAAATACTGCGGATGTATTGGAATTTCTAGACAAGGGTAATTTAAGAAATTTTATTACAGATTTCCCGACCCCAGAATTGATCAAAAGAGCTAATGAAAAAAAAGATGTGATCCTGCTTCCTCATATTGGAGCGAGCACTGCTCAAGCCGAAGAGAATTGTGCAGTCATGGCTGTAAACCAAATGACCGAATTCCTAGAAACTGGAAATATTAAAAACTCTGTTAATTTTCCCAATGTCCAACTCAAACGAACAACTGAACACCGTATTAGCATAATTAATAAAAATGTCCCTGCTATGATCGGGCAGATTGCAACAGCTTTAGGGGAGTTGAATTTAAATATAGCCGAGATGACCAACGTTAGTCGTGGCGATATTGCCTACAACCTGATAGATATAGAGAATGGAGTGGATGAAAAATCTATCTCCTCACTCAAAGGCATAGAAAATGTAATTGATGTTAGACTTATACTTTGAATATCTAAGTTATTGATTTTATTGAATTATTTATTTTTTGTTTGAATTTTGAGCAATTTGCTGAAATCTCCTTTAAATATAATGCAAGAAAAAAAAATGTAAAGTTATCCCAATAGTTATCCACAGAAATTGTGGATAAAAAAGCTTAAGTTTATAGTACCATTTAGAAAAATTTAAATACTGTTCATAATCTAAATCAATGACCCAAAAAAAAAGACCAGCTATGCATATTTCATGGTTTGAAGCACTTCAGTCAGAGTTTGATGAAGAATATATGGAGGATTTAAGAAATTTTTTGATTGATAGAAAGTCAAAGAATGAAGTTATTTATCCGCCCAATAATAAAATCTTCCATTGTCTTGAGAGGACTCCCCTCGATTCAGTTAAGTTAGTCATCTTAGGACAAGATCCTTATCATGGAATAGGGCAGGCAAATGGGTTGGCGTTTTCCGTAGACAAGGGAATGACCGTTCCGCCGTCACTGCTAAATATTTTTAAAGAAATCAAATCAGATTTGAGGCTAGAACCACCTAAAGATGGCGATTTGACCTTTTGGGCTGACCAAGGTGTATTGCTTCTAAATTCGGTTCTAACAGTTGGAAAAGGAAGTCCTGGCTCTCATGCAGGGCAAGGGTGGGAAATTTTTACGGATAAAATCATCAAAGTATTAAACGGTAAGGAAAATATAGTATTTATGTTGTGGGGCAGTTATGCTCAAAAAAAAGGATCGAATATAGATCCTAAAATTCATAAAGTTCTTAAAGCTCCACATCCATCTCCACTATCTGCTCACAGAGGATTTTTCGGTTGTAAGCATTTTTCTCAAGCAAATGCATACTTAGAAAATAATGGAAAGTTGCCAATTCGATGGGTAGAAGAAAATTAAATTATCTACAAATCTATATCTTGACCAGAATAGTTTTTATTCATAGATAGAAGGCATTGATAGTTATTATCAGTTTTAGTACAAGATAAAATTAACCCCACTGCCTTATTATCTTTGTCGTAAACTTTCATTAAGTCTTTAACTTCTTTATTTGTTGATCTAACTATAATCTCAGGCAATTTTTTTGCCCTATAGTGCATTCGCGCAACTATTTCTTGACCGGTATAACAACCTTTCTCGAAATCAATTCTAGTGTTGAGGTGATATCCCAACTCATGAGGAGTAAATTTATTTATAACTTTAGAAGTTATTTCAAAGTTTTGATTAATTATTTCATCTAACTCCCATGGTAATTTATCATTTGTAATGTTGTAACCTTTGAATTCTTCTGATTCTATGAATGCTATCAGATGGTATTTTTTTTCTAGGTAATGCAACCTAAAAAAAGAATCATGATTTTGTGATGAAATATCCAAATTTGATTCTGGAAAGTCGCTTATTAAGCAACCCTCTTCAATTGCGTAAAATTTGATATCTTTTCTAAGCCTGAGTGAACAGTCATAAAAGGGCTGATATTTTTCAAGGACAGTTTTTGTAGCTACCAATGCTTTTGTTTCACCTACCAGAAAGAAAGAATTATTCTCTTTTACATTTTTGGATGTAATAAATGAACTCACAACTCTGCCTTTAATATCGCAAATAGATCCCAGAACACAATTATCCAAAGAGACTTTTTCCATATCAGATGTTATTTGTCCCTGAAGAAGCTCAAATGAACCTTTGCCATTTATTTCAAGTATGCTCAAATGCTCTAGTTTTATTAGCTCTTTTCCTTTCACATAAACTATTATAAGGGAATTATTTTGAATGAATTAAAGAAAAAAATTTTGTGGCAATGTAGGCGGGGTCTATGGGAGCTTGATGCTATATTTACACCTTTCGTCGAAAATAATTTTGACGATCTTAGAGAAGATGAAATCTCTGATTTCCAAAGACTATTAGAATATGAGGATATAGAAATATTTGATATCTTAGTGAATAAAAAGCCATTTGATGATGCAACTCTTCAACCTATCATAAAAAAAATATTAAGTTTTCATGATGTTAATCTAGGTATCTCATCTTGATCATTATCGCAGATTTGGGAGCCACAAATGCTAGGTTTTGTGTGACCAAGGATTGTCTTACATGCAGCAACAAAGCTAATTATCAGATTAATGATTTCGATTCTGTGGAGGAGCTTTGTTTTACTTATCTTCAAGACAAAGGCTTGAAAAATGTCAAAATGGCAGTTATAGGAGTTGCCGCGCCTATTTTGGAGGATAAAGTTTCATTTGTTAATAATAATCTTGAATTCAGTATCAAAAATCTCGAAAAGAAGATCTTTTCTGGTGGATTGATTGTCGTTAATGATCTTGAATTGCAGGCTTATGCTCTTTTTAATCTTAAAGATGGAGATTTGTCATACATAGGACAAAAAAATTTGACACATGGACCAAAGATCCTTGTAGCCCCTGGAACAGGTTTGGGCTTAGCTGGAATATTGGGAGAGAATGTTATAGCGACTGAAGCAGGTCATATTAACATCTCTGATAAAGAGATGAGGTCTGATTTGAAAGTTGTAATGGATAGATTTGCTAAAGAAAATCACCGCGCACCAACATATGAAGATTTCTTATCTGGTAAGGGGATTACTTATTTTTATAAAGCTTTTTCAGGGGAATCAAATACTAATCTTAGTAGTGAAGAGATTTTATTAGCAAGGAGAGATGACTATAGTCTTAAAACTATCGAAGTATTGAATTATCTGTTGTCTTCTTATCTGAGATATATGGCCCTAGTATGGGGTGCCCATGGAGGAGTTTTGCTATCAGGTTCAATCGTAAAATCTCTTTTGTTAGAAGAAGATTACCAAGAGTTTAGAAATACCTTTGAAGACAGTGAAACAATGAGAGATTTTATGAGAGCAGTGCCCTTGGCAATAGTCCTGATTGAAGAAATAGGTTATGTAGGTGGATTAGAATTATCAAAGAAATTGAAATAGATCAGAACTTTAACTGTAAGATATAGTCTATAAGACATTGTTATGAAAGTTTCAAACAAAGATTTAGATTTAGGCTTGGTTAAGAGAGTTAAGGCTGGGGATTATCATGCCTTTGATTTATTAGTTTTAAAATATCAATCTAGATTGATATCTACGGCTTTTAAGTTCGTAAAAGATCTACAAATTGCAGAAGATCTTGTCCAAGATTCATTTATCAAGTCATTTAAATCCATTGGTTCATTTAGGGAAGATAGTACATTTTATACTTGGATTTATAGGATTACCGTTAACACATCAAAAAACTATCTAGTCTCTAAAAAGAGAAAAGATGAACTTTTGCAAACTAATATCTCTAAAGAAGAAGATTACCTCATTGAACCAATAGATAAAGATACACCAGAAGATCTTCTTCATGCTTTTCAGCTTCGTAACATAATTACTGAAAGCCTCAATGGGCTGGGAGAGGACACTAAAACAGCCCTAACTTTGAGGGAATTTGATGGATTAAGTTATGAACAAATTGCAGAAGTAGTAAATTGCCCCGTGGGAACCGTAAGGTCAAGAATCTTCAGGGGCAGAGAGGTTATTGAAGAAGCAATAAAAGAATATAGAAAAGTTAATGAGGCTCCACACATGAAGATTAAGTCATGAATGAAAATAAAATTATGAAAGAAAAAATTTCTGCACTAGCAGATGGCGAACTTTCTGACTTCGAAACCAGAAGAATATTATCTGAAATATCATCTAATCCTGAATACAGAGAATTTTGGAAAATTATCCATCAAAGCAAAGAAGCCTTAGGAAGTGAAGAAGCACAATTTATAGATATCGATATTTCCAAAAGAATTTCTCTAGGATTGGATAAGATTCAACTAGAAGGACTAGAACAGAATAAAAAACTTAACTATCCTCAAGCAAGTTATGTAGCCGCATCAGTTGTCGGATTTTTCGCAGTTATTATATATTCCTTAATTTCAACCCCAGCCGTTTCCTTCTCCGACAAAGCTTCGCAAAGAATAGTTGATGCAATCGGCAGCCCTGAAGCTCTAGAAGTTTTGAATAGTTCTGTTTCTGGATTGGGTATTTTGCAAGACTTTAAGTCAAATCAAAAAGGAACTTTAGCAAATTATAGGGTTCCCAATTCCAGTAAAACCTTCAAAGTAAGTTTGTATCCAATTAAAGAAATCAATAAAATAGGAATCGGTGAGGCTACGAGAATCTCTTATATCAAATCTAAGAATGGAACCTATGTAGTTTCCGTAAGTGGAAATATTTCTGCTGAAAAGAAGAATCAAATTCTGCAGAATGCAATTTTTTTTGCTGAATTACAAGCTCGAGGACGGTTAAAGAAAGAAATACTTATGGACGTGGATTCGGAGATCCAAGATATGATGAGTTTTTTGAAAGGTTCTTTGGTCAACAACCAAGACCCTCTACTCCAAGAGAAAATACAAGACCAGTAGTTTCAACTGGATCAGGATTTATAATATCGGAAGATGGTTACTTGCTTACTAATAACCATGTTGTTGAAAATGCAGATGTAATTACAGTTAGTCTAGGAGATAGAAGGGAATATAAGGCAGAAGTAATAGGGGCTGATGAAAGGTCAGATGTCGCTCTCCTAAAAATAGATGCTGAAAACTTACCAGTTTTGGAGATTGGCAAGTCAAAAGAACTCAAAGTAGGTGAATGGGTTGTTGCTATAGGATCGCCTTTTCAATTAAGGTTTTCAGTGACATCTGGAATCGTCAGTGCAAAAGGAAGAAGTATACCCAACGGTTCAGACTCAACATACGTCCCTTTTATCCAAACAGATGTTGCAATTAATCCTGGAAATTCTGGAGGTCCATTATTTAACCTAGAAGGAGAAGTTGTTGGAATAAACTCTCAAATTTATACGAGGTCAGGTGGCTACATGGGGGTATCTTTCGCAATACCAATTGACTACGCAATGGATGTTGCTGACCAATTAAAAGAGACAGGTTATGTAGCAAGAGGTTGGCTGGGTGTAAGTATTCAAGAGATCACAAGCGAGCTTGCAGAAGCTTTAGATATGGAAGTACCAAAAGGAGCCTTGATTTCTCAGATAATTCAAGATAGTCCTGCTGAAAAATCAGGCTTAAAAGAAGAGGATGTAATTCTATTCTTTGATGGGGAAGAGATTTTTTATTCTTCAGATTTGCCTTTAACTGTTGGTGCAATTAGACCTGACACGGAAGTAAATGCCATGGTCTTAAGAGATGGTAAGAAAAAAACTATTAAGGTCACTGTGGGGGAGCTCCCTACGGATCCATCAATAGCATTTAATGAAACTCAACAAAATATTCTTGGGGTAGTAGTAGAAAATCAAAGTAACGAAAATCAAAGATCATTTATCGAAGGCGTTCTTGTAACCAATGTTGATCCCGAGGGTATAGCTTATATGGGCGGCATAAGAAAAGGTGATATTATTTATTCCCTTGCGAGGATAAAAATTAAGAATGTCAATGAATTCAAGGATGTACTGTCTGATCTTGATTTAGAACGAAGAACAACAATTGGTGTAGCAAGAAACGGAAATAAGAGAATTCTCAGCTTAAATTTGTCAAAATAGCAGCTATAGCCAAATTACAGCTAAGCTATAACCGATGAATATAAGGAACTTCTCAATAATCGCGCATATCGATCATGGAAAATCTACATTAGCAGATAGAATAATAGAGCTATGCGGAGGTTTGTCGCAAAGAGAAATGACCTCTCAAGTACTTGATACTCTTGAATTAGAACAAGAAAGAGGTATCACCATAAAATCTCAAACTGTAAATCTTCAATATACGGCTGAGGATGGTGAGATGTATCAATTCAACCTCATTGATACCCCCGGACATGTTGATTTCGCATATGAAGTTTCAAGATCATTATCAGCCTGCGAAGGAGCAATACTTCTTGTTGATGCTTCACAAGGAGTTGAAGCTCAAACTCTTTCAACATGTTATAACGCGGTAGAGGAAGGTTTAACTATTATTCCTGTACTGAATAAAATTGATTTGGCGCAATCTGATCCCGAGAAAATAAAAAAAGAAATAGAGGAAATAATTGGTGTTGATGCATCTGAAGCACCGGCCATAAGCGCTAAAAATGGCACTGGTATCAAAGATGTCCTTGAGCAAGTCGTCAAGTTAGTTCCTGCACCGGAGGTAGTGACCGATGAACCATTACAGGCTTCGATTATTGATTCTTGGTTCGATAATTACCTTGGAGTTGTTTCCTTGGTTAGAGTCGTAAAAGGTAAAATAGAAAAGGGCGAGAAAATTGAGATTTATTCTAGAAATGAGACACATACAGTAGATAAAATTGGAGTTTTTACTCCCAAGATAATTGATCTGCAGGAATTAAACTCCGGTCAAGTAGGATTCATATGCGCAAGCATTAAAGAGATAAGAGGTGCTCCAGTTGGGGATACTATTATAAAAGCTAATTCAGGTACTGCTAATCTAGAAGGCTTTCAAGAAGTTAACCCACAGGTTTACGCAGCCTTATTTCCTCAAGATTCTGATGACTTTGAGGCTTTCAGGGAGGCCTTGGAAAAGTTATGCTTGAATGATGCATCACTCCAATATGAACCGGAACATTCTGAAGCATTAGGCGCTGGTTTTAGATGTGGATTTTTGGGGACCCTCCATATGGAGATTATCTCCGAAAGATTGAATCGGGAGTATGGAATGGATCTAATAGCCACTGCACCAACTGTTGCTTACGAGGTAGTAACTACGGATCAGCAAGTAAGACGTGTTGAGAATCCAAGCTCATTACCGGAGTCCTCAAAAATTAAAACAATATTAGAACCTATTGCAAGAGCAAATATCCTTGTTCCTGACACTTACATTGGCTCTGTGATGAAACTTTGCAATGACAGGCGAGGAAAACAAATTAATATGAGGTATGTAGGCGGTCAAGTGGAACTTGTTTATGATCTGCCTTTAAGTGAAATTGTTGTTGATTTTTTTGATAGATTAAAATCTGTCAGTAGAGGTTATGCTTCTTTAGACTACAGTCTTGATAGATATGAGGAGTCTGATGTTATTAAATTAGATATATTACTAAATGGCGATAAGGTAGATGCTCTTGCATATATGGCTCACCGGACAGTGGCAAATATTAAAGGCAAACAATTCACAGAGGCCTTGAAAGAGGTTATTCCACGACAACAGTTTGATGTCGCAATACAGGCTGCAATAGGAGCAAAAATAATATCTCGACAGACTGTAAAAGCCTATCGTAAGGATGTAACTGCAAAACTTTATGGTGGTGATGTAACAAGAAAGATGAAGTTGCAAAAAAAACAAAAAGAAGGAAAAAAACGGATGAAAAACATTGGAAGGGTAGAAGTTCCTCAGGATGCTTTTCTATCTGTTCTTAAAGTACAAGATTAATATCATGAATACAGTTTTATCACTTCTTATACTGACTGAATTAGTTTTATTCTCTTTATGGGTATCTTTTGCTAAGAAAGATAAGAAGAAATACAAAGACTTAATTAGTGTCGTCATGTTTTTGGTTGCTTTGGTGATTCTTTACCAAGTATTTAAATTAAATCTAGATTTCGGGTTAGTTTTATCCTTTGCAACTTTATTTGCAGCAGTTTCCTGGGCTTTTGGAAAAGTCATAGCCTTGAAGGAATTACAAGCAGAGGGAAGATCTTACTTTCTAATTCTATTGGTTATAACTTGTATCAGGTCATTTGCTTACGAGCCCTATCAAATACCAAGCAGGTCTATGGTTCCTGGATTGCAGGTTGGAGACTTTGTTTTGGTAAATAAATATGCCTATGGACTAAAATTTCCCGGCACTAATGTACTATTAACCGATCTGAATCCTCCTAAAAGAAATGATGTAGCAGTTTTTATACCTCCACATACTCTATGTGATACAGCTCCTAGAGATGCACGACCAGATTTACCTAAACTATCAACAGCTGAAAGTCAGTTATTCTTAAATAAATTCAATAATCTCCAAAAAAATAGATGTACTTCCTTGGGCGTTAAATTTGTAAAAAGAGTAATAGGTATTCCGGGAGATAAAGTTGAAATTAAGGGCTACGAAATTTTAATTAATGGAAAAAAAGTAGATCAAAAACTTTTAAGTTCAAGTTCAGAAGAAAACTTAATTGAAGAGACTATAGACGAAGGGGTTCATATTATAAGAACTTTAGGATTAAGTGATTATGCCCAACATAAATGGACAGTACCTGAAGGGAGCTATTTGGCTATTGGAGATAATAGAGATAACAGCTTAGATAGCCGAGCTTGGGGTTATTTTTCGGAAGATTATTTGATAGGAAGAGCAGACTTTATCTGGATGCATTGGGCTTCTTTCTCTTCTCTACCAAGTCTATCACGGAATCAGCAGATCCAATGATGGACAATATTTCTTCAAATCTCGGCTACACCTTTTCAGATAAGAGATTAATCGAATTGGCCCTTACTCATAAAAGTTTTTCTATAGCGAATAACGAACGATTAGAATTTCTTGGGGATGCAATACTGAATCTTTATGTTTCCGAAAAGCTTTATGCTTCTTATGAAGATCTGAATGAAGGCAAATTAACTCGATTTAAGGCAAGCATTGTAAGTAGAGATAATTTAAATTTAGTTGCACTTAATCTAGAAATTGGAGAAGCAATTAAGTTAGGAAAAGGAGAAAAACTTCAAGGAAACTCAATTTTAGGCAACACTCTTGAGGCTTTAATAGGGGCAGTTTTTCTCGACTCGAACTTTAATGAAACTAAGCAAGTATTGGATAATTTGTTTAGTCATAATTTTAAAGAACTTAACAAAATTGACGAATTGAAAGACCCTAAATCCTGTCTGCAGGAGCTTATACAAAAAAAATACAAATCACTACCAAGATATTCGTCCAAAGAGAATAATACATCAAGTTACAAAAGAAGATTTGAAGCTACATGTTATGTAGATGAAGCCAAACTTAGATCAAATGGAACGGCTAAGACAAGGAAAGGAGCTGAGCTAGAGGCAGCTGCAATTATGCTCAAGATGTTGGAAGAAAATGATTCCTAATACCAAGTCAGGTTATGTTTCCATAGTTGGCAAAACCAATGCTGGAAAATCTACCCTTTTGAATAAGATTCTTGGCCAAAAGATTGCAATCACTTCAAGAAAACCCCAAACCACAAGACATAGATTTTTAGGAATCAAGACAGAGAAAAAGAATCAAATCATATTCGTAGACACACCTGGTTTTCACTCTGGCCAAAATAGAGCACTCAATAGGTATATGAACAAAGTAGCTGCAAACGCTATGAGAGGTGTAGACATTATTCTATACGTAGTTGATAGCCTTAAATGGGGAGATGATGATGTCAGTAGAGTTCTGTCTATTTCTGGAGAAACTATTATTATATTAGTAATTAACAAGGTTGATAAAATTGAAGATAAAAATCTTCTCTTACCCTTTATTGAAGCACGTAGTCAAGAAGATATTTTTGGTCATATCATTCCTATATCTGCATTGAAGGGTTTAGGGATTGAAGATTTATTGACCGCTATATGTAAAAATTTACCAGAAGGAGTTCATATGTTTCCTGTGGATCAGGTTACGGATATATCTGAAAAGTTTTTAGCAAGTGAAATAATAAGAGAAAAATGCATAAACCGGCTAGGAGATGAACTCCCCTATAGAATAAGTGTTTCAATTGAGAGGTTCTCTGAATTAGAAAAAATCACTCATATTGACTCTACTATCTTTGTAGAAAAACAAAGTCAAAAAGGAATGTTGATAGGTAAATCTGGTTCACAACTTAAAGCAATTGGGACAGCTTCTAGAAAAGAATTGGAAAAAGTATTGGATACTAAGGTTATGTTAAAGACTTGGGTTAAAGTAAAAAGTGGCTGGTCTGATAACGAATCATTGCTACCCTCTATGGGATATGATCTTGATAAATAACTTTTCTCTAGAGCCTGCATTTGTTTTGCATACAAGGCCATATCAAGAAACAAGCATCCTAGTTGATTTTTTTACAAGATCTTATGGAAGGTTAAACGCCATTGCAAAGGGAGCAAAAAGACCCAAGAGCAGTTTACGAAGTGTTTTGACTCCTGCTTCTAAGTTGTCAGTTAGCCTATCCGGAAAGAGCGAATTAAAAACTTTATCCTCAGTAGAAATAATTGATCACTTTGAATTAAATAATGGAGTTGCATTCAATTCTATTATCTACGTAAATGAGTTAATTATTAAAGCAACTGAAAAAGAAGATCCTCATGTGGTTATATTTGATG
>LULK01000265.1_pt2 | contig 34470 bp, 33 predicted proteins | sample 728181 | NCBI WGS metagenome assembly LULK01 (sample SAMN03860291, study PRJNA289734) | marine metagenome | biome: seawater column; feature: ocean; material: water; isolation source: Red Sea water column Station 169 - depth 10m | place: Saudi Arabia: Red Sea | collected 2011-10-15 | depth 10 m | reverse complement strand
GATTCCATATATAATAACATATCTCTTTTCAAAAAAAAAATATCTAAAGATAAAATTGAAAATGCGGCTCAAGAAATTGGTATTTTGGAATTTATAAATAAACTTCCTGGTGGATTTAATTACAATGTAAAAGAAAGAGGTGTAATGTTGTCTGAGGGTCAAAGACAACTAATTTCCTTTTTGAGAGCTTATGTTTCAAATCCAAAAATTTTAATATTAGACGAAGCAACATCTTCGATTGATTCTAAGACTGAACAGTTAATTCAATATGCTACAAATAAGATTATTGAGGGTAAAACTTCAATAATTATTGCTCACAGACTTTCAACAATTTTAAATGCAGATAAAATCATTTATTTGGATAATGGTGAAATTAAAGAATTTGGTAGTCATGATGAATTAATAAAAATTGAAAATGGTTTTTATAAAAAACTTTTTGAGTATCAGTTTCAAGATTCAAAAGAGTTAGAGCAAGTCATTTGAGATTAAACTTTTTAACTCCTCATTATTTTTAAAACTTATAATTTTTCCACTTTTTATATAGGATAGCTTACCAGTTTCTTCAGAAATTACTATTGATATAGCATCAGATTCTTCGGTAATCCCAATTCCAGCTTTATGTCTTAAACCTAAAGATTTATTAATTTTTTTACTTTTTGATACTGGCAATGTTACTCTCGATGCAACAATTACATTTCCAACAATAATTACAGCTCCATCATGCAATGGACTATTTTTATAGAATATACTTTCAATTATAGGTATTGAAAGTTCTGCATTAATTGAATCTCCATCCTCCTTCACAAAATCAAGATTATTATTTCTTTCAAAAACAAAAATTGCTCCTTTTTTTAACTTATTACATGCCTCTAAAAAATCTTCAATATTAAGTTTGGCTTTCTCTTCGCTAATTCTAAAGAATAGATTAAACTTTTTCCAATATGACTTATTATTTGTTATTCTTGATGAGCCTAACAATAATAAAAACTTTCTAATTTCTTGTTGAAATACAATAATGACTGCAAAAACTCCAACTCCTATGAATCCTCCAAGTATACTGCTCAGTATATTCATATTCAAAAGATCAGTAATCCACCAGATTATGTAAATGATAACAAAACCTCTAAATACTATTATTGCAGCAGTCCCCCTTACTAACTTATATGCGTAATAGAGCATTATTGCAACTAAAATTATATCTATGATTGGTAAGATAGTAGACTTTATGAGATCAAGAATTTCCAAACTCTAGCAAAATTAGTCAAAATAGACTACTTATTGTTTTTTCATGTAAAATAATACACTCTTTTGCCTCTTTAACATCATGTACTCTTAATATTTTTGCACCTTTCGTTAGTGCAATTGTATTTAGACTTGAAGTTCCATTTAAAGCTTTTTCACTAGATGTTTTTAATGTTTTATATATCATTGATTTTCTTGAGAATCCTGCAAGAATTGGTGTATCAAGCATATTAAATTTTTCTAAATTATTTAAAATTTCAAAATTATGTTCTAGTGTTTTACCAAATCCAAAGCCTGGATCAACTATTATATCTACAATGTTATTATCATGAGCAATTTTTATTCTTTGAGCTAAATATTGAATAATTTCTAATGTTACATTTTCATAACTAGGATCATTTTGCATGTTTTGTGGATTACCTTGCATGTGCATTAAAATATAAGGGCAATTATTTTTTGCGACAACACTCATCATATTTTTATCTAATGTTCCACCAGAAATATCATTTATAATATCCGCTCCTTCATTAAGTGACGCGCTTGCAATTTTGGATCGAAAAGTATCAATTGAAATAACCAATTCAGGAAATATTTTTCTTATGTGTTTCAAAATTGGAATGACTCTTGACAATTCTTCATCAACGCTTATGTTTTTTGCTCCAGGTTTTGAGCTGTAACCACCGATATCAAGAATATCCATACCATCATTAACCATTTTGTTTACATGATCTTTTATCTTATTAATTTCATTATGAACACCACCGTCATAAAATGAATCAGGTGTTAAATTAAGTATCCCCATGACTTTTGGCTTAGATAAATCAAAAAGTCTTCCTCTGATATTAATATTCATTTATGGATTAGTTTATTAGGTAATTTTAATCGAAATTTACATAAAATAACTTTTTGTGACAACTACTGAAAAACAGTTTGATTTTATTATTAAAAATTGCTTGGATATCTTTTCAAAAAAAATGAAGGATTATGGCAGTGCGTGGAGAATATTAAGATTACCATCTTTGACTGATCAGATTTTTATTAAAGCACAAAGAATAAGAAGTTTACAGACCAAAAAAACAAAAAAAATTGATGAAGGTCAATCTTCTGAATTCATTGGAATTATTAATTATTCAATAATTTCATTAATACAAATCGAATTGGGTGTAGTTGATGAACCAGATATAAATTTTGATGATGCAATTAAATATTACAATAAGCACATCAAATCAGTAAAAAACTTAATGATTAATAAAAATCATGATTATGGTGAAGCATGGAGAGATATGAGAATTAGCTCTTTGACTGACTTAATACTACAAAAACTTTTAAGAGTTAAACAAATTGAGGATAATCATGGTGAAACTCTGATTAGTGAAGGTATTGACGCAAATTATCAAGATATAATAAACTATTCTGTTTTTGCTTTGATTTTAATTGATGGTTCTAATGAAGCTATTTAATATTCTATTTACATTATTTGGAGTAGTTACTGTAATCTTTTTTTTATTTCAAATACTTCCAGGTGATCCTGCCAGAATGATGATGGATCAAAATGAAGATGCTGAGCAACTTAAAATAATACAAAAGAAGTATGGTTTTGATCAACCAATTTTAAATCAATACTTATATTATTTGAATGATTTATCAATTTTATCAATTCATTCTAAAAATCCAGATAAACTTAATTTTCTTAATAAAAAAAAATATTCTTACAAGACACTTCTAAGTTTTGAGCAATCGTCAATTGTTATAAAATTTCCTTATTTAAGGGAATCATATCAGCGAAGAGGAGTGAAGGTCTCCACAATTATTAAAGATACTTTTCCGAATACAGTAGTTTTAGCTATTTCTTCGATTCTAATTGCAACAATTTTTGGGTTGATTTTTGGGATTATCTCAGCTTTAAATAAAGGAACTTTTTTAGATAATTTTATTCAGTTGTTAAGTACTTTTGGAATGAGTATGCCATCATTTCTTAGCTCCATAATTTTTGCTTGGATTTTTGGTTTTGTTTTCTCTGAATATACTAATCTAAATATGACTGGTAGTTTATACGAATTGGATGATTTTGGTGAAGAATATAAGCTTGTGCTTAAGAATCTAATTCTACCTTCAATAGTACTCGGAATTAGACCAATTGCCGTAATCAGTATGATGATGAGAAACTCATTAATTGAGACACTCAAAAAAAATTATGTTATAACTGCTTATGCTAAGGGATTATCAAAATCTAAAGTAATATTAAATCACTGTATTAAAAACTCTTTAAATCCAGTTATTACTGCTCTATCAGGATGGTTTGCAAGTTTGTTGGCTGGTTCTGTCTTTGTTGAATATATATTTGGCTGGAATGGTCTTGGAAGAGAAATTGTAAACTCATTAAATGTTCTAGATGTTCCAGTGATTATAGGTTCCGTATTAGTTATTAGCTTTGCTTTTATAATGATTAATATATTTGTTGATTATATATACAAATATTTGGATCCTAGAATTACATAATTATGAGAAGAAAAATTGTTGCTGGTAATTGGAAAATGAATAATAATCAAAGTGAATCAAATATTTTGATTCATTCAATAATTGAAAAAAACTCTGAAAATTCTTCTTGTAACATTTATGTATCACCATCATTCCCATTTTTGAAAGATGCTGTATTAACTTGCAGTAAATCAAACATTAAGGTGCTGTCACAAAACGTCTCACACCTTACTAACGGTGCTTTAACTGGAGATGTTTCATGTACAATGCTTAAAAGCATTGGAATAAATAGCGTTATCATTGGTCATTCAGAAAGAAGGAAAATTTTTGGAGAAACTAATGAAGTTCTGTTAAAAAAAATAAAAATCTGCTTGGAGAATAATTTAGAGGTGTTTTTTTGTATTGGAGAGGAAATCGAGGCAAGAAATAATAATAAACATTTCTCAGTAATAGAAAACCAACTCAAAGAAACTGTATTTATGCTTGAAAAAATAGACCCTAAGAATCTAGTGATTGCTTATGAGCCAGTTTGGGCAATAGGAACTGGTTTAACTGCAAGTCCAGAACAAGCTCAAGAGATGCATAAATTTATAAGACAAAAGTTCACAGAAAAATTTTCCGAGTCAATTTCAAGTAAGTTATCAATAATTTATGGTGGAAGTGTGAAGCCGAGTTCTGCAAAAAATATTTTTAACCAACCTGATGTTGATGGTGGTTTAATTGGAGGCGCATCATTGAATGCCAATGATTTTTCAGATATAATTAATTCAATTTAACTTATTTTAAAAATTGTACATTAGCACATAACTAATTGGTTATGAGTGTTAAAGAAAAAGAAAAAAAGGATTTTTCGGTTGATGAAGCTAAGGGAGATGAGCATCAAATAATTTTGTATAATGATGATTTTAACACTTTTGATCATGTTATAGAAACATTAATAAATGTTTGTGATCATACTCCTTTACAAGCTGAGCAATGTACCCTAATAGTTCATTATAAAGGAAAATGTTCTGTAAAGTCTGGTACACTTCTTGATTTAAAACCTAGACTGAAGAGGCTAATAGATGCTAATCTATCCGCCGAAATAATTTAAAATGTTAATATGAAAATAGTTTTAAGCTTATCAATGGTTCTTTTTTTTAATTGTATATTATCTCAAACTAACAATCAAGTGCCTAAATCAATTCATAATTTTAATGTACAGGATATTTATGGGAATGACTTTGATTTTAAATCGCTTAAAGGTAAAAAGGTGATGGTAGTTAACACTGCTTCAAAATGCGGATTGACTAACCAATACACTAATTTAGAAAAACTCTACAAGCAGTTTAAAAATAAAAACTTCATTATAGTTGGTTTTCCAGCTAACAACTTTTTATGGCAAGAGCCTGGGTCAAATGAAAAAATTGCTAACTTCTGCAAAGAAAATTACGGAGTAAGTTTTCCAATGATGAGCAAAATTTCAGTGAAAGGATCTACAATTCATCCAGTTTATAAGTTTCTCACAAAAAAAAGTGAAAATGGTGTTTTAGATTCATCCGTATCATGGAACTTTCAAAAGTATTTGATTGATGAAAACGGTTATATTGTCAGAGTTGTTTCACCTAGAACCAAGCCAGATGATCAGTCTATAATTGACTGGATATCAAGTTAAAATATGTCAAAAAAGTTAGGTACAAAATGCGTTCATTCAGGCGGAATTTCTGATGATAAGTATTTTGGTAACATAACTCCAATATATCCATCAATTACATATGACTATTTAAAAAGTGATGTCTATCCACGTTATTTCAATACCCCAAATCAACTTTCTGTATGTAAAAAAATTGCTGAGCTAGAGAATGCCGAAGATGCAGTACTTTTTGGTTCTGGACTTGCAGCCGTCGCTTCTTCAATGTTTTCTCTACTGAAAACAGGAGACCATGTCATTTTACAAAAATCTCTATATGGAGGAACAATTAACCTAGTCAATACTGAATTTAAAAAATTTAATATTACATATGATTATGTTGATGTTAGCAATAAAGAAAAATTGGAATCTTATTTGAATGATAATACAAAGATTATTTATATCGAATCTCCAAGTAATCCATTACTTAGTATAACCGATATCAGAGCAATATCTGAGTTTGCAAAACAAAATAATTTAATTTCCATCATTGATAATACTTTTGCTAGTCCAGTAAATCAAAATCCTATTGAATTAGGTATAGATTTGGTAATACACAGTGCAACTAAATATTTAGGTGGTCATAGCGATATATTAGCTGGAACCGTTTGTGGCTCACATGAATTAATTTCATCAATCAAAAAATCGGGGTTAAATTTTGGAAGCAATATTAGTGAGTATGTAGCCTGGTTACTTGAGAGAAGTATAAAAACTCTCTCAGTTAGAGTGTTAAAACAAAATGATAATGCTTTAAAAGTTGCATTATTTTTAAGTGGTCATAAATTAATTAATAAAGTTTATTACCCTGGATTAGAAAAACACGAAAAACATAATATTGCCAAAGACCAAATGAACGGGGGATTTGGAGGGATGGTTTCTTTTGAACTAAATGACAATATGAACTCTGATGATTTTGTTAAAAGTTTAAAGGTTGTTCAACCCACCATGAGTCTAGCAGGTGTTGAGTCAACAATTACATCGCCTATTCAAACATCACATAAAAAAATGGATCCTGTTGAAAGAGATAAAATTGGGATAACAAAAAACCTTTTAAGATTATCGGTTGGAATTGAGGACGCTGATGATTTGATTAAAGATTTATCAAGCTCACTTGAAATTAATGGATAGAAGTATTGATATACTGGCTTTTGGTGCACACCCTGACGATGTTGAGCTTGGTTGCGGAGGCACAATAGTAAAAGAAGTCAAATTAGGAAAATCAGTTGGTATCATTGATTTAACCAGAGGCGAGCTAGGTACAAGAGGAACACCAGAAATTAGAGATGAGGAAAGTGCTAATGCAGCTAAAGTGATGGGTATAAATTTTAGGGAAAATTTGGGCTTTAAAGATGGTTTTTTTAAGAATGATGAGTCCCATCAAATTGAGGTTATTAAAATTATAAGAAAATACAAACCAAAAATTGTTCTCTGTAATGCTAAAGATGATAGACATATTGATCATCCTAAGGGCGCTAATCTAATCTCTGATTCATGTTTTTTAAGTGGTCTAAAAAAAGTTAAAACAAAATACAACGGAATTAATCAAGAACAACATAGGCCGCTAAATGTATATCACTACATACAGTGGAAAAACAGTTCGCCTGATTTTATAGTTGATATTAGTGGATATGAAACAGAAAAAATGAATGCTATTAAATGTTATTCATCACAATTCTATGATCCCTCAAGTAAAGAGCCTGAAACATTGATTAGTAAGAAAAACTTTTTAGATATGATTTATAACAGATCTTCAGATCTAGGAAGATTAATTGGTGTTGAACATGCTGAGGGTTTTACATCTAATAGAGTTATTGCTACAAACTCTTTAAATGATTTAATTTAAATCTATTATTTTAAAATCTTAAATATTATATTAGCGGACTCAAAAATGGTGGTTGTAGTTCAGTTGGTTAGAACGCCTGATTGTGGTTCAGGAGGTCGCCGGTTCGAGTCCGGTCTTCCACCCAAACTTTAAATGATTGAGTTTTTATTTACCTGTCCGTATTGTTGGGAAAATCAAATAAAATTGGTGGATTCCTCTGTCGATAATCAATCGTTTATTGAAGATTGTGAAATTTGCTGTAATCCTATTTCTTTTAGTTTCAAAATTTCAGATAATTCAATAACTCAATCAGATGTAGTTTCAATTGAACAATGAAAAATCCAGAGTTGATGGGTTTTTTATTTATTATTTGAATAATTACTCTTTATTTAGTTTGATGTTATAAGGCCCTTGCTTAAATTCCATTGTGCCATTTTCAATATCAAATGTTATTTTAAGACCCATAGCTTCACTTCCGAAAACATCATCTGCAAGAGCATCAAGCTGAACAGCTTGATTCATCACCTCAATAAAAAGATTATTATCTCTAATAAATACTCCAATTTTTAAAGGAATACCCTCAGCACCATAATTACCAGCATAGCCATCTAATTTATCTTTATCAACTTCAAATTTTTTCGCTTCAGGCTTCGGATCAACCTTTATTCTTTCATCTCTATTTGCAATATTCCATGCTGTATAAAAAACTAATTTACTTCTAAGTTCAAGTAAGTCATATTCAATTTTATCTGGTGTGTCAGATGGTAAATGATAATCTGGGTGTGTTCCTGAAAAATAGAAAATAATAGGTATTCCATTTTTTGCAAAATTATAATGGTCACTTCTATAATAAAATCTGTTAGGATCATCTTTAGCATTGTACCGGTAGTCTAAATCAATATTTACTGTTTCCAGGTTAGTCTGCTCTGATAAGTTATGTAAATCTTGGCTGTCATGGTCAGATCCAATAATATAAATATATTCTCTTTTATCACCTTTTCTGGTTGGATCAATTCTGCCAATCATGTCTAAATTAAGATTAGTGACTGTACTTTCAAGTGGATATATAGGATTATCTGCATAATATGCAGAGCCCAAGAGACCCTTTTCCTCTCCAGTTACATGTAAAAAAATAATACTTCTTTTAGGTACCTTACCTTTTTTACTAGCTTGTTTAAAAGCTTGGGCTATTTCAAGCATTGCAACAGTTCCTGATCCATCATCATCAGCTCCATTATGAATTCTCTCTTTTACTTCTCCAATGTAAGCTTCTCTGGATCTAGATCCTGTCCTTCCATAACCTACATGATCAAGGTGGGATGTCAGAATTAGATATTCATCAGGAATTTCAGTTCCTTTAATAATTGCAATAACATTTTCAGTATCAACTTCACCTTCATTTCCTCTCCTTAAGTTTAGTTTCATTTTTTGAAAGTAATCTTTATCATCAAGATCACCTGGCTCAATTTCGTTTTCTATGTAAAAATTTCTTAAATATTCAACAGCTTTTTTTTGTCCTTCTGCACCAGTATTTCTTCCTTCAAATTCATCAGAAGCATATACATATAAATGATCTTTAAGCTCTTGAGCTGTAATTGTTTTTGCAAACTTATTTGCCTTTTGAAGTTGTGAGTAAGATTTAAATGTAAATAAACTTACTAATAATAGTATAAAAAAATTTTTCATTTTATATGATTTGGATCGTATTTATTAAATGAGAAATGTGTTTTTCACTCTTTTCATTTCGTTATTATTATTTATTAGTTGTGATAATCAAAATATTAAAGACTATAATTTTATAATTATATATGTAGATGACATGGGTTATGGTGATGTTGGCTCCTATGGTCATCCTACTATAAAAACTCCAAACCTTGATAAGATGTCGTATGAAGGTCAAAAATGGACTCAGTTTTATTCTGCGTCAAGTGTTTGTACACCAAGCAGGGCGGCACTTATGACAGGAAGGTTGCCAATCAGAAATGGTATGATAGGTGAAAAATATAGAGTTCTCTATGAAAATTCTGATTATGGAATTCCTGAATCTGAAATTACTATTGCAGAAAAGCTAAAAGAACAAAATTATAAAACAGCTGCAGTTGGAAAATGGCATTTAGGTCATAAACAAAAATATTTACCACTTAATAATGGATTTGATTACTATTATGGGATTCCATATTCAAATGATATGAATGCGGTTAATGGTGTCACTTGCTGTCCTGGTAATAATTATTGGCCACAGTATAAAGAAAATCCAATTAACTCTAACAATTACAATGTGCCTTTGATTGAAAATAATGATATAATTGAAAGACCTGTAGATCAAACTACAATAACAAAAAGATTCACAGAGAAGGTTGTTGAAAAAATTAAAGAGATGAAGGATGATAAATTCTTTATTTATTTATCGCATAGTATGCCACATATTCCAATTTATGCGTCTGATGATTTTATAGGTAAAAGTAAAGCAGGTCTTTATGGTGATGTTATTGAAGAAATTGATCATGGTGTAGGTATTATTATGAATGAGCTTAGGAAAAATGACCTTGATAAAAATACAATTGTTGTGTTTAGCTCTGATAATGGACCATGGCTACCTTTTAAAACCCATGGTGGTTCTGCTGGTTTATTAAGAGAGGGTAAGGGAATGACCTGGGAAGGTGGTCATAGAGTTCCAGGAATTTTTTGGGGAGCAGATATAAAACCAGGTGTGATTGATCAAATTGGCTCTACGATGGATCTACTACCAACAATAGTTGATTTTTCCGGTTCTGAGAGTATTTCTGATAGAGTTATTGATGGTGTTAGCATTAAACAGACTTTATTAGATCATTCACCCAGCAAAAGAGATAAAATAATATTCTATAGAGAAAGAGAAGTTTATGCAATTAGATATGGAAAATACAAAGCACATTTTATAATTAAAGGTGCATATAATTATCCACCTGGGAGTAATGAAAAAATTGTTTTAGATACTCCATTACTATTTAATTTAGATGAGGATCCATCTGAAAAATACAATATTGCTGAAAAATATCCTGAAAAAGTTGAAGAAATAAAACTAATAGCCCAAAATCACATAAATAGTTTTAATCCGCCAAAGAGTTTATTAGAATCCAGAAATAGTGAGAAGTTCTAGATTTGACTACTGATATAGTCCCAAAGTTTTATTCTTTGCTTTAGCGCCTCATTTGAATATTTAATAGCATCATTCCACTTTTCTTGATTATTTCCACATAAACCTGAAATCATTTTCAATGCCATAGGACCATGTTCGTCTCCATCCATCTCAATGTGTCTTTCTAAATAATAGAGTAAATCGTTTGTTTTACTTCCAGGTTTTTCATTTAGAGATTTAACAATATTAATAAACATGTCAGGAATTAAATCTTCTCTTCCAAATGTAAATACACTAGCAATAATATGGGTTTTTTTTGTGTCGATGATATCAAATGTAAAATTCATAAAATCTACAGCAGCGTTTGGTATTTCTGATTTAGAGACTGCCAATTTATAATTGTTACAATCAATGACATTTGAAACAAATTTCTTTATTTTATCTGTGTTAGCTCCAATAGTTTCCATGGCTTCTAAATACAGCTCATAGTGACTTGTTGGGTTTTCCTGCTGATCAATATCGCTTTCCTCACCTAAAACTATCTCATTTATTAACCTTCTTGAAATGTTGTCTTTTGTTGGTGTCCATGGCAAATCAACACTTGTTAAATCAATTTGAAGTGCTTTTACAAGTGACATAAAATCCCATACTGCAAAAACATGAGTTTCCATGAATTTAGCTATTGCATGTTCTGACTTTAGTTTTGAGTATATCGAGTGATTAAGAAGTTCATTTCTGGTTTCCGATATATTATTTAAAAGGGTGTCTATATTCTTCATTTCAGGCTTGCAAAATTATATAATAACAGAAATTATTCATAGTTTAAATCAAAAATTATGCAATTAGATACTCTTTTAATTTTTTTATTTTCAGCATCGATTTTAACCTTAAGCCCTGGACCTGATATAATTTATGTTTTTCTGAAGAGTTCAACAGATGGAAAGATTGCTGGAATAAAAACTGTTATCGGTTTAACTACAGGTTTATTTTTTCATACAATTTTATTAGTGTTTGGTATCTCTGCTTTAATAAATTCAAATGAATACTTCTTTATCCTGATTAAGGTTTTTGGTTTTATGTATTTTATTTTTCTAGCTATATCAACCTATAATGAAAATTCAAAGATCAATGAAAATAAAAAAACAAATAGATCTGATTTTGTAACAGGCCTTATGATGAATGTTTTAAATCCAAAAGTGAGTATTTTTTTTATTGCATTTTTTCCAAATTATATTTTTCATAACAGCTGGTCTTATGAACTTCAATTTTCAATTCTTGGTATTTTATTTTGGTTAATTGCAAACATCATATTTATGATGGTAGTTTTGTTGTCATCAATGAATACAAAACTCCTTAATAATTTAATCAAACATAAATATGTTAAAAATCTTAAAATTATTTTTTATGTATTTATAGCAATATGGATTTTAGTTTAATTTGCTTTTGAATTTATGTAGCTTCTATAAATCTTAATCAGGGAAAATAATAAGATACCAATCACCAAAAAAATCACAGAAGCTTTAAGCCATGACATAGTAGTTTTTAATACTGCAAGCGAAACTATTGATATTAAAAGAAGTGTTGCAAATTCATTCCAAAGCCTAAGTTTAAAATCAGAAAATTTTATTGAACCTTTTTTCATTTGAAAATATATTTTTTGACAGTATGCAGTATAAAAAATTAAAACTGTAACAAATATTAACTTCACAATCATCCAGTTTAAATAGATTAATGATGGGTTTTTGTGTATCATATAAAGTCCGAAAAAAGTAGATAGTATTAGTGATGGCCATGTTATAATATACATACAACGTTTAGTCATTAATAAAAATTGATCTTGAAGAATTTTTTTCTTTACTTTTTCATATGATTTAGCCTCATTAAAATATATAAATAATCTGCCAACATAAAATAGACCTGCAAACCATGCTATAACTGAAATCAAATGAATAGTTTTTAAAACTAGATAGCTCATTTGTCAGACCATTTAGAAATTAATTTAGCCCAATCATCATCATCATTTAGACAAGGTACATAATGATAGCTTTCACCACCTGCCTCTAAAAACTCTTCTTTTCCTTCCATTGCGATTTCTTCTAACGTTTCTAAACAATCAGTAACAAATGCTGGTGTTACAATCACTAATTTCTTTTTACCCTCCTTGGCCAATCTAACCAATTCATCATCAGTGTATGGCTTAAGCCAAGCCTCATTAGGAAGTCGTGATTGAAAAGCATTACTGTATTTATTCTTATCAATTTTAAGTTTTTTGATAACTAATTCTGTTGTTTCAAGGACCTGATGTTTGTAACAAAACTTATGAGCATCAGAATGGTTATTACAACAATCTTTAACCTTGTAACAATGACTATTGGTTGGGTCAGAAATCTTTAAATGACTAATTGGTATTCCGTGGTATGAAAATAAAATGTGATCATACTCAATTTTACTAATGGTACTCTTTATTTTTTTACATAGAAGATCAATATATTTTTTGTCATTATAAAATGGTTCAACTGTTTTTATTTTCAAATGTGGAAAATTAGTTTTTACCTCATCCTTCACTTTTTCAACAACAGTTTCATAAGACGACATTGCATAGTGAGGGTAGAGTGGAAGCACAGTTATATTTTTAACTCCTTTATCATCCAACTCTTTTAAGCCCTTGAATATGCTTATTGATCCGTACCTCATTGCTAATGCAACAGGAAATTTTACAAGTTTTGTTACTTTATCAAATAATCTTTTGGATAAAACTATTAGAGGAGAACCCTCTTTCCACCAAATTTTTTTATATGCTTTTGCAGATTTCCTAGGTCTAGTGTTAAGAATTATGACTTTAACTAAAAACCATCTAAACCAATAACTTTTACCAATAACTCTTTCATCCATCAAAAACTCATCTAAGTACTTTCTAACATCTTTGATTGAGGTACTATCAGGTGAACCTAAATTAATCATTAATAATCCCTTCATTTAAATTGTATTTGAATATGTTCCAACGTTTTGTTTAATAAGAGGATCAAACCTCATTGCAATATTCCTAGTAAATAGTCTCCCCTTTTTGAAAATTGTTAACTTGTAATTCTCTATAGTTAAAAGATTATCATCTATAAAATCTTGAAATTTATCTTCACTAAAGTCAATAATATCAACTATTTCAGAAATACTTGATTTGTGTTTTTCAGCAATATTTTCAATATCTAAATAATAATTACACATTACAGAGTTGATGACATCCCTTACAATTTTTTGTTTCTTATCCACTGAATAACCCCTTAAAACAGCTAAATTATTTTTTTCAATAGCATTTATATATTGTGCTGCATTTTTTATGTTTTGACTGTAGGCTGAATCAAGTTGAGATATTGATGATGCTCCGAAAGCATAAACTTGACCAGTTGTTTCTCTTGTGCAATAACCTTGAAAGTTTCTATGTAGTTGCTTGTTTTTTAATGCAATTTCAAATTCATCTCCAGGTTTAGAAAAATGATCCATTCCAATTGATACATAACCTGCATCAGTAAATAATTTATAAGAGTTTTCATACATCAGAGCTTTGTCTGAAGAACTTGGAAAGCCAATATTCTCAAGAATTTTTTGTCTGGGTAAGATTGACGGTACGTGTGCATATGAAAAAGTTACGATCCTCTCTGTATCTAACTTTATTGCATTTTCCACAGTTTTTTTGAAACTGTCAACTGTCTGCAATGGTAATCCATAAACCAAATCAATATTTGTTCCTGTAAAGCCTTCGTCTTTTATTTTCTTTATTATATCAGATATTGGATGTTTTGATGGTTTTCTATTAATTGCATCTAAAACATCATTTCTAAAATCTTGAATTCCTACTGAAATTCTATTGAATCCAAATTTTTTCAACAATTCAATGTGTCTAAATTCTAAATGAGCTGGATTGCATTCTATGGCCATTTCATAGTTTTTTGAAAAAGTAAATTCATCATAAAGCTTATTAGTAATTCTTTCAATAAACTTGTATGAAATGGCATTTGGAGTACCACCTCCCCAATGAACTTGAGTTAACTTTCTTTTTTTATTAATCAATTTACCAACATAATCAATCTCTTTGATGACAGCATCTACATATCTTTCCAAAAAAGGCTTAGTAAAACCAGACTCTGTAGTACATCCACAGAAATGACATATTTGTGGGCAAAATGGTATGTGGATATAAACCGATATGTTCTGAGGATTTTCATTATTGGATTCTATAATTTTCTTTTTGAAATCCTCATTTGAAAAATTACTATCAAAAAAAGTTGCAGGTGGATAAGATGTATATCTTGGACCACTTTTACTATACTTCTTTATAAGTTTATCACTTACCTTCATTATCTATTCCAGTTTTTAGTTTTTATCCATTTAACTACATTTTGAACTTTAATATGATCAATATCAGGTAGGAAACCATGCCCCAGATTGAAGATCCAATCATGGTTTTCTTTCCCAAATTTTGAAAGGGATTCTAAATAATTTTCAATTTCTTTATTTTCCTGATAAAAAATTCTAGGGTCCATATTCCCCTGCAGTCCTACACTTTCATTAACAAGGTTTCTTGCATCATCTAAAGACATACTCCAATCAATACTAACAAAATCACAGATATCTTTATTTATGCTTTTTAAACCTAAAGAAAAATCTTTAGGAAAAAATATGGTTGGACATCCTAATTCCTTTGCACTGTTGAGTATTTTTTTTGAATAAGGAAGTATGCAATTTTCATAAAGTTCATATGGTATACTTCCACAATAAGTTTCAAACAATTGAAAACATTGAATTCCGCTTTTGACTTGATTTTGAGCATATAAAATAGACGCTTCAGTTATTTGTTCAATAATTCTTAAACTCTGTTTTCTGTTATTGTAAAAGAACTTAATAGCATTTTTAAAACCCTTTTGATTTTCATCTCCTCTGAACATAAATAAAAAAGTTGTTAATGGACCTCCGCAAAAACCAATAAGAGGAGTGTCTTTTTTATTTTCAACTGTTTTTTCAATATTCTTATAAATATAACTTAGTTTATCAGGGTTAAAGTTTAGGTGATTATGATTGATGTCAGTAATTGCATTTGTGAATTTAGGACCATTTTTAGTAAATATTAATTCTAAACCTAGAGCATCAGGAATAACCAGGATGTCAGAAAATAAAATTGCACTATCAACGTCTAAATCATTTATTGGTAGAAGGGTAACCTCAGAAGCTAATTCAGAGTTTTTCATCATATCATAGAAATGATGTTTTTCTTTTAGTTTTCTGTAAGATGGTAATATCCTACCAGCTTGTCTCATAAACCATACAGGGGGTCTTGAGCTGCTATTTCCATTTATTGTATCTAAAAATATGTTACTCATTCTTTAATTTTTCAAGAGCTTTTCTATTAGACTTAATTAAATGATCAATATCTTTTTCATCTAAAACTGATGATAAGAACAAACATTCATATTGCGAGGGTGGAAGATAGATACCCATGTCAAGCATATGTTTAAAATACTTTGCATATCTATCAGTATCTAGATCTAACGCATCTTCATAATTATTTATTTCATTTTTTTCTGAAAAGAATAAAGTCATCATAGATCCAACTCTCGCAATGTGAGCTTTGGTGTTGGTTTCTATTATATTTTGATTCCATCCTTTTTCAATCGTTTTTGAAATTTCTTCTAATTTAATATATACATCTTTTTCAAGCATATCTAGAACAGTTAGCCCAGCAGACATCGCAAGGGGGTTGCCTGAAAGTGTTCCAGCTTGATAAACAGGTCCTTCCGGGGCTAATAAATTCATGATTTCTTTTTTTCCACCATAAGCTCCAACAGGTAAACCACCGCCAATAATCTTGCCAAGTGTTGTTAAATCAGGATTAACATTATACAATTCTTGTACACCACCTGGTGCAACTCTGAACCCTGTCATGACCTCATCAAAAATTAGGACACTTTTAAATTCATTGCAAAGATTTCTTAATTCGTTTAGGAAATTCTTTTGAGGTTTTACAAGACCCATATTTCCTGCAATTGGTTCGACAATTACTGCAGCAACATTTTCTTTATTTTCATTGAATAGATTAAAAACAGACTCTATATTATTAAAATCTGCTATTAAAGTATCTTTTGCAATATTTTTTGTCACACCAGGACTGTCAGGAAGACCTAAAGTTACAGCACCAGATCCAGCTTTTATTAAAAAACTGTCTCCATGGCCGTGATAGTTTCCAGAGAATTTGATTATTTTCTCCTTTTTAGTGTAACCTCTTGCCAATCTTATAGCGCTCATGGTAGCCTCTGTTCCTGAATTAACCATCCTCACCTTTTCAATTGATGGGACCATATCAACAATTTTTTTAGCTAGTAATGTTTCAAGCTCAGTTGATGCACCATATGTTGTTCCTTTTTTACTTGTTTCAGTGATAGATTTAAGTATAGATTCATGTGCATGACCAAAAATTAGTGGTCCCCATGATGAAACACAATCAATATATTCATTACCATCAATGTCAAACATTTTACTTCCTTGTCCCTTTTCAAAAAACACTGGAGTTGAATTAACACTCTTAAATGCTCTCACTGGAGAGTTTACACCTCCCGGAATAAATTTTTTTGCCTCGTCAAATGCTTTATGACTATTGTTATACATTTTAATATTTTAAGTTTTTTGAAAGTTCAAGAGCGTAATAAGTTATTATAGCATTAGCACCTGCTCTTTTCATCGCGTAAATTGTTTCTAATACAACCTCAATTTCATTAATGTGACCATTTTCTGCCGATGATTTGATCATTGAGTACTCACCACTCACATTGTATGCTATAATTGGGGTATTGTAGTTAGTTTTAGCTACATTAATAATATCTAAATAGGCAAGTGCAGGTTTAATTATAATAGCATCAGCACCTTCATTTAAGTCCTGCTCTATTTCTCTTAAATATTCCTTAGAATTTTTAAAGCTCATTTGATACGTTTTTCTGTCACCTTTTTTGGGTCCACTGCCAACTGCGTCTCTGAATGGACCATAAAATGCAGATGCATATTTAACAGAATAAGAGAATATTGGTATCTTTTCATAGCCCGATGCATCAAGTGTTGCTCTTATTGATTCAACTCTTCCATCCATCATGTCAGAGGGAGCTAGAACGTCAGCCCCTGCCTCAGCTAATGTTAATGATTGCTTAGACAGAGTTCTTAGTGTTAAATCATTATCTACATCATCATTCACTATTGTTCCACAGTGACCATGATTTGTATAGCTACAATTACAAACATCCGCTATCACTAAAAGTTGATCATCATATGTTTTTTTAATTTCTTTTATTGCTTTCGGAATAATGCTTTCACTAGAGCATGAGATTTCCCCGGTTTCATCCTTTTTAGAAGATACACCAAATAAAATGATAGAATTTACTCCATTTTCAATTAATTCTTTGCAAAAAGTTATTGTATTATCAATTGACAGTTGATATTGACCTTTCAGCGATTTTATTTCTTTTTTAATATTATCACCTTCTACAATAAATATCGGTTGAATTAAATCAGATTTATTAATGTTAATATCCTCAAATAATTTTCGAATATTTTTATTATATCTAAGCCTTCTTAATCTAGTTTTTGGATAATTCATATTGTTTATTTTCGTTAAAGAAAGCAATTAGAGATTCACTGATTCCCTCATAAGATTGCATTTTTGAGGTTAATATTGTTTGAAAACCTAAATTAGTTATATGAGAAGATGTAGTATTTCCAATGCTCACAAGATTTACCTTACTGGCATCATAGAATTTTATAAATGAGTCAAATGATGATGGGCTAGTAAAAACTACATAGGTCTTATATTTTTTTGTGATTTTTTCTAGGTCTGAATATTTTTTGTTTACTAATTCAGTGCTATATGAGATAATTTTTTCTGTGTTAGAAAATGATTTTAATGACTCAATTAATTTATTATCAGAAAGTGAGCCTTGTACCAAAAGACTTTTCTTGTTATTTAAAACTTCTTTGTTTTTTAATTCTTCACTCATAAATTCTGAATAATTTCTTTTGCATATGTAGCCAGGTTTAAAGCCCAATTCTTTCAATTTTTGTGCCGTTTTTTCTCCTATACAAACAAAATATCTTTCATTTAATTTTGTCTTCTGCACTAACTTGTTTTTTAAAAAATATTCTACACCATTTTTTGATGTAAAAATGATGCAGTTAAAATCTGAAATATTAAAATTTAAATCTAATTTGATTGGTAGGGTCTTAATCAAAGGAAAATGTGACAATTTAAAACCTAAATTTTTAAGTTTTTCAAAGCCTTTATCAAGCTTTTCATTTGTCAATACAATATTTATTTGACTATTTAATTTCATTATCTATGTCTGTTAAAAGGGAGGAAACATCATTATCAAAAAATTTTTTACTAAGCTTTAGAGCCAGGTTTTCCTCTAAATTTAATGACTCAACCTCATAACTAATTGATTTTTTTCCATCCAAAGACAATACAATTCCCTGTAAAAAGATTTTATTCTCTTTAATATTTGAATATGCTCCAATTGGATAATTACATCCACCACCCATACTTTTCATAAAGGCTCTTTCATTTGTAGTACAAATCATTGAGTCAGTATCGTTAATAGTTGAAACAATTTTTTTTATTTCAAGATTTTGAGCATTGGTTTCAATAGCAATTGCTCCCTGACCCGGTGCACTCATAAACAGGTTAAAATCCAGATATTCAGTTATATACTTTTCAAGTTTTAACCTTTCTATACCCGCAGCAGCCATTACTAGTCCATCATAATCTCCATCAATCATTTTCTTTATTCTTGTATCAACATTTCCTCTTACATCTTTAATCTGAAGTTCAGAATTTAACTTTAAAAGTTGTGCTTTTCGTCTTAGGGATGTTGTTCCAATCAATTGATTTTTACCAAATTCAGATAATTTCTTTCTTGTTTTACTTAAAAAGACATCTTTTGGATTGCCTCTTTTTAGAATTGCGGAAATCTCTAATCCATCAATATTTTCTACAGGTAAATCTTTTAAACTATGAACAGCAACATCAATCTTATTTTGAATTAATAGATCTTGAATTTCTTTGACAAAATAACCTTTGTCAAGATTTCTATCAAGAGGTTTGTCTAGTAAAATATCCCCCTTTGTTTTAACTTCCTTAATTTCAATATTTAGATTTGGAAAGTTTTTTTTTAACTCTTGTTTGACTTTGTTTGTCTGGTAAATAGCTAATTTGCTAGTCCTTGTTCCTATTACAACTCTATTTTTCATTCAGAAAAATTTGGTTTATAATTTCAATTGCTTTTTCATCTTTACCGTTATTACTAGCTCTTTTAATTTTTTTTACAAGATTATTTGAAAACTTATCATAAACTTTGTTGAGGTGAGAGTTAAAGTCATCTCCATTTTTGTTTTCAGAGTTATAATTTAAAGTTTCATTAACAATCAATTCCCTGACTTGTTTTTTTAAAGACAAAATTGAAGGTCTTAAAAGACGAGCATTTGTCCAATCATCAAATTCAACGAGGAACTCTTCAATATATAATTCAGCCTTTATTATTTCACCTTTTCTTTTTTTATAATTATCATTGACGGCGTCCTTTAAATTATCTACATTAATAACTTCAACATTTTTTAATTCATATAAATCTGATTCTAAATTTCGAGGTACAGAAAGATCGACTAGAAGAAGTTTTTTTCTTCTATTTTTCATAATTTTTTCCAAATCAGATTTGTTTAGTAAAGTGGTTTTTGAGCTAGTTGAAAAAAATACAACGTCACTTTTTTTAATTTCCTTTTTAAAGTCCTCAAATTTTACGCTACTATAGCCTAATTCTTTACTGAAGAGTTTTGCTTTTGACTCAGTGCGGTTACAAATTTTAATGTTTTTAATCTTTTTTTGGTGAAGATGGCGAATTGACAACTTAGATGTTTCTCCCAATCCAACACATAAAAAATTGGATTTAGTAAGGTCATATTTTTTTGTGATTTGTTCAACTGCTGCATAACTTACAGAAACAGCACCTCTTCCGATGTCTGTATTAGTTCTGATATATTTTCCAGTTTCTAAAGATTTTTGAATCATTCTTTTTAGAATTGGACCCAGCATCTTATGTTTTTTTGAAAAGTAATAGGCATCTTTTAGTTGTTCAACAATTTGAAATTCGCCAATGATCATTGATTCTAAACCTGAAACTAGTCGAAATAAGTGATTGGCCACATCGTATGATCCAATCGAATTGTTCAGGTAAGGGGAGAGACTATCTTTAAATCTTTTAAATTCAACCAGCTCTTTAACAATTGAATGTAGAAATTTATTTTCTTCTCCAACATGATTTTCAAACTCAAAATAGATTTCTGTTCTATTGCAAGTTGAAATAATCATCAAACCTTCAACTCCAACCTTTTTCTTTAGTAAATTATTGAACACAATTTTTTCGGAAGAGTCGAAGTAAAATTTCTCTCTTATTTCTAAAGGAGCTATTTTGTAGTTAATACTGATTAATCCAACCAAAATTTTGACTTGCTAGGCAAAAATACCCTTTAACGGATATCCAGAAATAACGCTAAAAGGTCTAAAAGTATAGCTATCAGTTCCCAGAGCTTATATATAATGATTCTAAATAATAATATCGCTAAAAGTTCTTTTTAAAATGAATTAATTATTATAAGTTTAAGCTTTATTTATAATAATTCTAAATAAGCATTTATTTAGTTAATTTATTATAGTTTTTTCTAGTTCACACCTTGAGAGGAACTTGGATAAATCTCAAATATCTAAGTTCCTTTTTTAATTTAGAAATTTGGATTTGTATTTTTCATCAAGAATGGGGCAGCTGTCATATTTTCCAAATAAGAAGTATCGAATACTTGCTACAATGTTATAGAAGAAATTAGATATAAAATTTGGTATAATTTTTAAAATTAAAGTAATAATGATGAATTTTTTGGTTTCTTTTAAAACATGTTTAATTGCATTTATTTTTCTTAAAACCGTACCATCTGCTAAAATCACTGCTATAGAATTTGAATCTTTTAAAATATCCATTTTAGTCGATGTGTAATGACTTTGAAAATTTGTGAACATGAAAACATCTTTTTTATCATTTTTATGAACCCATCTAAAAAATGCATTACACATTTTACAAATTCCATCAAATATTATTACATCTTTTTTTTGTTTCATCAACTTTAAGTGAAACAAAATTAACTTAAAATTTGAACTCAAACCCAGTATAGATTCCAAAAGGATGCCCAGGTCTCAAACCAGCTGGAGCTCTAGAAACTGAATATGTCTGATCAAATAAATTTAAGATTTTTGATTTTAAGGTAATATTAGATTTAATTTTGTAGTTAATAGACATATCAACAATAAAATAGGATTGAATTTTTTCTGAACCATCAGCAATTGTTGAAAATTCTCCATTGTAGTTTGCATTTATGTTTATATCAATTTTGTCAGTTATAAAGCTTAAGCTTGAATTTAATTGATGTTGTGGAATGTAGGGAATTCTATCTCCGTTACTCACTTCACCCCAAATATCCTGGGTACTGCCAAAATCAGTTAAAAATTTAGCATTTGTCAGTGTGTATGATAGTGAAAAAGGAACAGATTCAGAAAATGAAGAGTTCATAAGCACCTCCAAACCACTAACCAATGCTTTACCTGCATTGAATGGGTCCAATTCACCAAATCCACCGGTTGCAGCTAAGTCATTTCCTAATAAGTTTGTGTAATCATTTTGATAGGCTATTATTTCACCATTTAATCCATTTAATGAAAATCTAATTCCTAACTCAGTATTGATGCTTTCCTCGGCTTTTTGTCCAGTTGAACTGCCTGGTGGAGAGTAGCCTTTATGAATTCCTCCAAACATTGAGAGTTTGTTGTTAAAGGTATAGTTCAAGCCTAGTCCGGGAATAAAAACTGATACTTTATTTTCCCTTGACGAAAGATCATTGCTGTTTCTTTGTGGATTTGACTTTCCATAATCATCTCTAAATAATTTTATTGATTCATATCTTAAGCCTGGAGAAATTGTTAAACCTTTTGTTTTATATTTATACATAAGGTATGTAGCAAAAGAATTCGCTGAACTTATTCTATTACCTTGTGAGCCTTTTGTACCGTAAGTATTTAAAGACATAAACCCATTATCAATGTTGTATATATCTTCCCATTGAAATCTGTCTTCTTCATCATAATGTGATCTCAAACCAATTTCTAGATCATTGAATGAATTATTTTTACCATACCAATGATAATCTATTTTTGTTTGTATTCCTTTGGAAATATATTCTCTATTGTTTGCCTTAACTTTTAAAGCATTTTCTGAGTCTAAACTTCCATTGAGTATTGAAAAATGGTTAGAAAAAAATTCAGGTCTGGAAATAACCTTAGATATTTTTTGTGAATTTCCTTCAAAAACTACATCATCTAGTTTGTACCAATTTCTTTTGAAACCATTGAAATATAAGTTTGATGAGATTTTAAAATTTTTAGTAAAATTAATTTCATGAGTTAACAGGTATTGAATATGCTCAGCATCCATTTTGTCTTTTTCCGATCCAGGATATCTCAAAAAAGGTTTTGTTTTGAAATCTGATTCAGTAAGACCTAAATAAGTTTCGTTTGAAATTTCGTCATAATGATGAAATTTAAATTCAAAACTTTGCTTTATTCCTTTATTTTCTGGAGTTGTGAATTTGATTTTTGAGGTTATTTCATTTATATCAAATCCTGTATTTAAATTATTTCCTAATGTCTTAAATCCATCTGAGTTATAATTTAAATATTCAACTAAATAACCAAAATTATTAGTTGTATTTCCGATAGTTGTGTGAGTTTGACCAGTATGAAAACTTCCATAACTAGTTGTAATTTTTCCTTTAAATTTTTTAGGAATTTCAGTAGATACAAAATTTATAGCTCCACCTGTTGTATATGGGCCATATTGTATTTGACTACTTCCTTTTAACACTTCTACGGCTTGCATTCTACTTACAGATGGAAAGTAATATGCTGATGATGCGCTGTAAGGAGCAGGCGATATTAATATGCCATCTTCCATCACAGCTATTTTTGAACTTCTTTCTGGTGAAGTTCCTCTAATACTTATGTTTGGTCTTAATCCAAAACCGTCTTCCTCATAAAAATTTATACCAGATATTTTATTTAAAGCCCTATTTATATCTGTATAGTTAAATTCAGCTAATTCGTTAGTTGAAAGGTAGTAAGCAGCACCTGTTCTGTTTTTTGCCACAAATTTATTACCTAATATAGTGTTCCCACGTATTATTACCTCATCTAAGGATGTTATTGAATCATTAGCGATAGTATTGTTTTGCGAAAAAGTATTGCTTAAATATATAAGCATTATCAAAGAATATATTTTTTTCATATTTTTTATTTAGAATTAATCTAAATTGTTTTGCGAATATATATATTATTATTTAGAATTAGTCTAAATAAAAATAATTTTTTTATTTTGACAGATTAATTTAATTTCGTCATTCAATTTTAAAGCGATGAAAAAATACTTTTTTTTATTATTAATAGCTCTAGTTAGTTCTTGTACTACAACTAAAAACAAATCAAAAGAAATAAACATCTACAGTCAAAGACATTATAATGTAGATGAGCTTCAATATCAAAATTTTGAAAAAATGACCGGTATTAAGGTTAATGTAACTAAGGCTAATGCTGATGAGTTGATTCAAAGATTAAAAAATGAAGGTGAAAATTCACCTGCTGATCTATTTATTACAGTTGATGTTGGGAAATTATGGCAAGCTTCTGATATGGGTTTATTCCAAAAATTCGAAGATAAATCAGTTTTTGAAAACATTGATCCACAATTTTTAGATAAAAATGGATTCTGGGTTCCTGTTACATACAGATCTAGAGTTGTTGTTTATAGTAATGAAAGAGTTAAAAAAGATGATTTATCAACATATGAAGACCTAGCAAACGAAAAATGGAGGGGAAGACTTCTTGTAAGGTCATCCTCTAATGCGTACAATCAAGCACTTGTTTCTTCACTTGTTGCCAACTTGGGAGTTGAAAATACATCAAACTGGTCAGAAGCAGTAGTTAAAAACTTCGCCAGAGATCCAAAAGGGAGTGACAGAGATCAAGTCAAGGCTATTGCTGCTGGACAAGGTGATATCGCAATTGTCAACTCATATTACATAGGGCTATTACTATCATCTGAGAAAGAGGAGGAGATTAAAGCTGGAAATGCTGTTTCTGTATTTTTCCCGAATCAAGATGATAGAGGGGCACATATTAATGTATCAGGTTTGGCATTAACTAAAAATGCACCAAACCGTGAAAATGCAATTAAGTTGATTAAATATCTAACAAGTATTCAGGCTCAAGAAACATATGTTAATAATAGCTATGAATATTCAGTGATCCCTAGTGTAAAACCAGATCCAATTGTTCAAGAGTGGGGTGAGTTTAAAAAAGACCCTGTTGATCTAAATATGTTGGGTATTAGAAGAGATGAAGCAATTCGTATATTTGATAAAACAGGTTGGAAATAGTTAAAAAATATATTACAAACAGAGGAAAATTAATTTTTTCAACTGTTTTTCTTTCATTATTTGTCATTCTACCTATTCTAGCCCTAGTTTTTAGTGTAGTTAAAATAGACACGTCAAATTTTCAGTACCTGTGGGATAATTTACTGTTTGAATATTCTCTTGATACAATATATTTAATAACAATTACATCTATTTTCTCACTTCTATTTGGAATATTACCTGCGTGGTACATGAGTACAAATGAGTTTAAGTTTAAAAATATTTATGATATTTTTCTTTATTTACCGCTTGCTATTCCTGCTTATATAATGGCCTTTACATATAGTGATGTTTTAAGCTACACAGGTCCAATTCAATCTTTTTCAAGAAAATATTTTCCTGATTTTGCTGATCTTATTAATCAGGATTATTTACAAATCGAGGTTTTAGGTATAATCATGGCGCTATCACTTTATCCATACATATATACAGCATGCAGATTGTCATTCTCATTGATTGGAGCCAATTATATTAATTTATCAAGAAGTTTAGGAATGTCAAGACTTAAAACTTTTTTTAAAATTGTAATCCCACTGTCCAGAGTTGCAATTTTCTCAGGATTATTTCTAATTATAATGGAAGTTTTAAATGAATATGGAGCAGTAAAATATTTTGGTGTAAACACCTTCACTAGTGGTATATTTAGATCTTGGTATTCAATGCAAGATGTAGAAACTGCTTCATTACTTGCTGTTTTATTATTTTTTATAGTTGTCTTCTTTTTTTCAATTGAAAGATATTTAAATTCAAGATATAAATTCAATTATACTCCTAATACTAAAAAATTTAAAAATGAACCCCTATCATTTAAAAACAGATTCATAATACATTTGGTATGTCTAATTCCAATCATTCTTGGATTTTTAATACCAGTATTATTTATTATTAATAATGTGATTTATGAATTTAGCAGAATTGATTTTATTAAGGTTATATTTTCAATTTTTAAAAAGAATTCTTAAGAATAGAACAATAACATTTTTTAATGAGGTTATATCATTAACATATGCATTACCAGGTGCAGTTATTGGATTATCTCTAATATTATTGTTTACATCATATCCGTTTGAGAATGAATTATTGATTGGTTCTTTTGGAATATTGGTCTATGCCTATGTTATAAGGTATATGGCAGTTGGTATATCACCTTTAAAGTCTAGCTTTGATAAACATCCTAGTTCTTATGATGATACTGCATTCAATTTAGGAATGGGACCAACAAAATTGTTTAGATCAATTCATTTACCTATAAATAAGTCTGCAATAGCGATAGCCTTCTTAATTACATTTGTTGATATAATTAAAGAATTGCCAATTACTTTAATATTAAGACCATTTAATTTTGACACTTTAGCTGTTCAAACTTATGAATATGCAATTGAAGAAATGATTCCAAAATCATCAATATATTCATTGGCTATTGTTATGTTGGGAACTATTTTGTTAATATTTTTGAAAAAAATTGTAAATAAAGAAATCGATGTTCCTAAAAGTAAATGAATTACAAAAATATTATGACTCAAATAATCCACTGATCAGAAATTTGAATTTTTCAGTAGAGGAGGGGGATATAGTTTCTTTTATCGGTGAAAGTGGATCTGGAAAAACAACTTTTTTAAAATGTCTTGCTGGTTTAGAAAAAATTAATTCTGGCTCAATAATATTAAATGGAAAAACTTTAAATGATAAGTCGACATTTATAACCCCGAACAAAAGAAAAATTGGGTTTGTTTTTCAAGATTATCCACTTTTTCCTCATTTAAATGTTTTTGAAAATATTAAAATTAATCTCGATAAGAATTACTATTCGAAAATTGACTACATTTTAGAACTTACTAACATTAAAGATTTATGTAGAAGATTCCCTGATCAATTATCAGGTGGTGAACAACAGCGTGCTTGTATTGCTAGAGCTTTAGTTCGTGAACCAGATTTATTACTATTGGATGAGCCATTTAGCAATTTGGATTCTAATATCAAATCTACAATACAAGACGAAATTCAGAAAATCATTAAAGAAACTAAAACAACAACTATTTTAGTAACTCATGATATTAAGGATACTTTCAATATTTCAGATAAAATTTTAATATTTAAAGCTGGTATTTTACAGCAATACGACAATCCAGTTAACATGTACTGTAATCCAGTGAATTGTTATTGTGCTAAAATTCTTGGAGATTTAAATCAAATTAGTGTTAATGGTAAAACTTATTTTATCAGACCTGAAAAAATTAGAGTAGCAAAAAAATCTAGCTATTTGGCTGTTGTTCAAAAAACAGTTTTTGTTGGAAAGGAATATAAAATTAGTGCTAAAATTAATGAGGAAGTTTGGATATTTTTTAGTGAGGAACCACTACAAATTGATCAAGAAGTCTACTTAGAATTAGATGACAAAGACTTACTTGAGTTTGATTCAACATGCTCAAACTTTTTTACTCATTAATTGTCTCATTTAATTTAAATTCATTCTAAACATATTTCAGTTTAATTTTACTTAAAATTTTAAAAATGATTAAATCAGTTAACAGTTGTTTAAATTGTGAAAACCTTGTTGAATCTTTAAAGTGCGCTAAGCATGATGTTGATGTTGAAATTGATAATGTATGTAATGATCACTCGATAAAAAAGGCTTTTTCAAAATTATCAGATTGTATTAGTTGTTCTAATTATAAAAAAGTATCATGCCCAAATCCTGGTCACTCAGCAGCTGGAATGTTGTGTTTCTCTTGGTCTACGTACTAATTTTATAATAGGTCGGTAAAAAATCATATATTTGTGCGCAATTATTTTTAATTGCAATGGGTAAATCTAAATTTATAGAAACTGGACTAACCTTCGACGATGTTTTACTTGTCCCAGCATATTCTGAGATTCTCCCATCTGAAGTTAATTTAGCCTCAAAATTTTCAAGAAACTTGCCTCTTAAAGTGCCTGTTGTTTCTGCAGCTATGGATACAGTCACTGAAAGTAAAATGGCTATTGCTATGGCTCAAGAGGGAGGTATTGGTGTTATTCATAAAAATCTAACCATCAAAAAACAATGTGATAAGGTTAGAAGAGTCAAAAGATCAGAGTCAGGAATGATTTTAGATCCTGTTACTTTAAGCAAGAAAAGTAAAGTAAAGGATGCACTAAAATCTATGAAGGAGTTTAGTATTGGTGGAATTCCAATTGTTGATAAATCAAACACTTTAGTTGGTATTGTTACTAATAGAGATTTAAGATTTGAAAATGATATGAATAAACCGATCGAGGAGGTAATGACATTTAAAAATATAATTACTGGAAGTCCAGGTATAACCCTGAAGCAAGCTGAAAAAATTCTTCAAAAGAACAAAATTGAAAAACTACCAGTTGTCGATAAGGAAAATAAGCTTGTTGGTCTTATTACTTTTAGAGATATTCAAAAAATAACCCTTAAGCCATCATCCAATAAAGATGAATTTGGAAGATTAAGAGTTGCAGCTGCAATTGGAGTTGGTGGAGATAATTTAGAGAGATGTAAAATGCTTTATAAATCTGGTGTAGATGCTGTTGTTATTGATACTGCACATGCTCACACCAAGTCAGTACTAAAAATAATCAAAGATGTTAAGAAATCTTTTCCTGATCTAGATGTAGTTGCTGGAAATGTAGCTACTGCAGAGGCTGCTAAGTTTTTAGCCAAAGCTGGTGTTGATGGGGTTAAGGTTGGTATTGGACCAGGATCGATATGTACTACTAGAATTGTTGCAGGTGTCGGATACCCTCAGCTTTCTGCAATTAACAATGTTTACAATGCATTAAAAGGATCTGGTATCTCAATTGTTGCTGACGGTGGAGTTAAGCATACAGGTGATATAACAAAAGCTATTGCTGCAGGTGCTGACTGTGTAATGTTAGGATCCATGTTAGCTGGAACCCTAGAGTCACCAGGTGAGACTATTATATACGAAGGAAGAAAATTTAAAACATACAGAGGAATGGGATCTGTCGAAGCCATGGAAAAGGGAAGTAAGGAAAGATACTTTCAGTCTAGTATAAAAGACAAAAATAAGCTTGTTCCTGAAGGAATAGTTGGTAGAGTTCCATACAAAGGGAGCTTAGTAGAAAGCATGTTCCAATTCACAGGTGGTTTAAAATCGGGAATGGGCTATTGTGGCGCGTCTAGTATAAAAGATTTAAAGGAAAAATCAAATTTTGTTCAAATAACTAGGGCAGGTCTTGATGAAAGTCATCCCCACAATATTACCATTACAAAAGAATCTCCAAATTATACCAGATAGTTTGAGAAAATACGCGATTTTATTATTGTTTATTATTTCATGTAATTATAACATAAAAAATAATGATGGTTATGTTGCTAGAGTTGGTGATGAGTTTTTAAGTGTAGAAGAAATTCAAGAAATAATTCCGAAAAATCTAAATAAACAAGATTCTCTTCGAATAGTAAATAATGTTATAGAAGAATGGGCAACTTCAAAATTGCTAATTCAAAATGCCATAATTAATCTTACTGAAATAGAAAAATCACAAATTGACAATAAATCCGAAAAGTACAGAGAAAATTTAATTATTTCTGAGTACAGAAATAAAATATCAAATAATAATCCAGACACTTTAGCAAGTAAGGATGAAATTGAGTTATTTTTTAGTGAAAACAGTAAAAACTTCAAGCTTTTTGAAGAGATAATAAAAGGTCGTTATGTAAAGCTTAATAAAAAAACATTCAATATCAATGAAATTAAAAGAAGATTTAGAAGATTTAATCAGTCTGATAAATCTTTTTTTGACTCAATCTCAATCCAGCTTTTAAACTATTATTTAAATGACAGTATTTGGATTAATAAAAAGCTGTTTTTTAATAAAATCCCATCTTTGGAATATGATCAAAGCCTTAGAATAAGTAAAAACAATTTATTTTATGTTCAAGAGGATTCTTTGGCTCTATATTTGATTAAAATAAATAATTATAAAAAAGCTGATGATTATGCTCCTTTGGAGTATATTTACAATAGAATTAAGGAAGTAATTGTCAGTAAAAAAAGAATTGATTATTTAAATAAAATTGACAAGGAATTAATAGGTGATGCCATTACAAAAAACCTCTATGAAAGACTTGACTAGTTACACATTATCAATATTATTTTTTGTATTTACACTAACAATTTCTCACTCTCAGCAAGATAATTCGTCTCAAAGAATAAAAATCGATGGAGTTGCAGCTGTTGTAGGTGATTTTATTATACTAGATTCTGATATAGACAAAACCTTAATTGATCTACAATCGCAGGGAGTCAATGTTAATGACTTTGACAGGTGTAGTTTACTGGGCAAATTAATGGAGGATAAACTCTATGCTCATCACGCTGAACAGGATAGTTTAGAAGTTGATAACGAACAAATCTACAGTTATGTAGATCAAACCATTGAATATTTTGTCAATCAATTAGGTAACATGGAAAAAGTATTGGAATTCTACAAGAAGAATAAACCAACTTTCCGAAAAAATGCAAACTACCATAATAGATGAAATTGAAATTACCCCAGAAGAGGTTAGAGTTTTTTTTCAAAATATACCAAGATACGACTTACCTATTTTTGGAGCTGAACTTGAGATTGCTCAAATTGTTGTTAAGCCCGAAGTAAGCGAGGAGGATGAAATGAAGATAATCCAACGATTGGAGTCTATAAGAGACGATGTCGTTATTAATGGATCAAGTTTTGCAACTAAAGCCATTCTTTACTCCCAAGATCCAGGATCTAGGTCTACAGGTGGAAAATACACATTAAACAGAAGCAGAAGAAATCAAATGGTTAAGGAATTTGAAGACGTTTGTTATAGATTGAAAGAAGGAGAGGTATCAGAACCCTTTGAAACTGATTTTGGATGGCATATTGTTATGGTAGATAAGGTTAGGGGACAGGAGTTAGACGTTCGTCATATACTATTAAAACCTGAAGTATCTAACAATGCGTTGCTTGAGGCAAAAAAGAAAATTGACCTTATTAGAAAAAGAATTATTGATAAAGAATTAACATTTGAAGAAGCTGCTAAATCTTTTTCTGATGAAAAAACCACTAAAAATAATGGTGGTGTTTTAATAAATCCAACAACTGGAAACACACGATTTGAATTAACGAAGATTGACCCCGTTTTATATACCCAAATTCAAAGATTGAATGATAATGAAATATCTGCACCACTCCTAGAGCAAGATAATATTGGAAGTAGTAGTTATAAAATTATCAAAATAACAAACAGATTTGATGAGCATGTTGCTGATTACTCTAAAGATTATATTAAGATCAAAGAATTAGCCTTAAAGGAAAAACAGCTAAAAACAATTCAGACCTGGATGAGTGAAAAAATTATTGAAACGTATATTTCTGTGAATAAAGATAGTAGAGAATGTAATTTTGCCAATAAATGGTTAAAAAAATAATTTCCTTAATAGTTTCTACCCGACTTACCGCAATTTTATTTATAACATTTTCAGCGGCTATGGGAATCGGTACTTTCATTGAAAGTATGCATGGTACAGATGCAGCTAGAATACTTATTTATAATGCTTTTTGGTTTGAATTGATGATGGTTTTATTTTTAATCAATTTTATATTTAATATCAAAAGATATAATCTTTTATCAAGACCTAAGCTAGGTATTCTTTTAATGCATTTATCATGGATTTTGATAATTATCGGAGCAGGCGTAACAAGATATATTGGCTATGAGGGTGTTATGCCCATCAGAGAGGGAAATGTTACAAATGAATATTTATCTTCTGATACTTATTTGACAGTATTGATTGATGGGGAAATAGAAGGTACACCAAGAAGAAGAAAACTCGAAAAAAAATTGTTAATGTCCGAATATACAGACAATAGTTTTTTGATTGCTAATGATTTTAATAAACAGAAGTTTGAAATTGAATACCTGGATTTTAAAGAGAATGTTGAACTTTCAGTTGTTGAGAGTGATTCTGGTAGTAATTTCATTAAGATTGTAGAGGCTTCAAGTGGTGAGAGACACGACCACTATATTGAAGAAGGGCAGGTAACAAATTTACATGGAGTTTTGTTTTCTTTTAACAATTATAATGAAGGAGCAATAAACTTTATCAATGTAGACAATGAGTTATTTATTCAAAGTTCTTTTAGAGGATCATACATGAGAATGATTGATCAAAAAAGAGGTGATGTAAATTTAGACCAAATCGAGGAGTTACAACTTAGATCATTGTACGACATAGCTGGTTTACAGTTTGTAATTCCAGATGGGGTAGTCAAGGGATCATACCAAATATTAAAAAGCGAAGAAGAAACAAACCAAAACTCATTAAGAGTCAAGATAACATCGAAAGATAAAAATAATTTAGGTGAGTCTAAAGAGATAGAAATATTTGGTGGTAAAGGTGTGACGGATAATTTTGAAAGGGTAAGAGTAGCTGGTCTTGATTTTTCTCTTAAGTATGGTTCACTTGTTTCAAAATTACCTTTTTCAATACAGTTAAATGATTTTATTGCAGATAAATATCCTGGAACAGAAAAAAGTTACAGTAGCTTTAAAAGCAAAGTTACAGTTGTGAATGATGATGAAAATTTTGATTATGATATTTACATGAATAATATTCTTAATCATAAAGGTTATCGCTTTTTTCAAGCTTCATTTGATCCCGATGAATTGGGAACTATACTTTCAGTTAATAAAGATTTTTATGGCACTTTAATAACTTACATAGGATACATTCTATTATATATAGGTTTATTAGCAACTATGTTTTATGGAAGGACAAGATTTAAGGATTTAAGTAAAAAATTAAATAATCTAAAGATCAATAGAAACTCAGCCTCAGCTATCGTTTTCTTATTGTCGCTTTCATCTTTAAATTCTCAAGATTATGTTCATCAAAATCAGAATTCCTCAACAGATTCTTTAATTGTAAATTATGTTGTTGATGCTGAACACTCAAACAAATTTGGTGAATTGGTAATACAGGACTCGGGTGGAAGAATGAAACCAATTAATACATTTTCATCTGAACTTCTCAGAAAAGTTAGTAAATCAGACACATATAATGGATTGAATTCTGATCAAGTTTTATTATCAATTTTAAGGAATCCTTTAGCATGGTATTCACAACCTATTATATATATTAAAAGGGGTAATGATAGCATAAGAAGTATTCTTGGAATCGATAAAAAACAAAAGTACGCTGCTTTTATGGACTTTTTTGACTCGAAAGGGCAATACAAAATTTCCGAGTATTTAGATGATGCATATAAATCTTCTCTTCCTAATCAGTTTGAAAAAGATTTTATTGAATCTGATAGAAAAGTTAACCTATTATTTTCAGCTTTAGAGGGAGATATTCTCAGAATTTTTCCAACTCCTAATGACGTTAACAATAAATGGGTTTCATATTCAGAGCTAAAAAATGAAAATTTTGTTGGTATTGATTCATTGTTTGTAAATAATATTTTCCCACTTTATTTAAAAGAGTTAGATAATGGTATAAGTTCAGGTGACTACAGTACTGCCTCAGGCATTCTAGAAAGTATTAAAGGCTTTCAGTATAAATATTCAGAAAATATAATGCCCAGTGATGATAAGATTAAGGCTGAGGTTTTGTACAATAAAATAAATGTTTTTGAAAAGCTTTTTATCTGGTATTTTGCTGTAGGAATGTTGTATTTTCTATTTATCATAATTGATATATTTTCTGGTTTTAACTTTGTTAAAAAATTTATGAAATATACCTTACTTCTATTCAAATCATCAATTTTCATTTTGTTTATTATTCATACAATTGGACTTATTGCCAGATGGTTTATTTCAGGTCATGCACCATGGGGTGATGCTTATGAATCCATGATTTATGTTGCTTGGGCTACAATGGGTGTTGGGTTATTATTTGCAAGAAAGTCAGATTTAACGGTTGCATCTACTGCATTTGTATCATCAATGATTTTGATGATTGCCCACTGGAATTGGATGGATCCATCTATTGCAAATCTTGTCCCTGTGCTAGATAGTTATTGGCTTATGATTCATGTTTCTGTAATTGTAGGAAGTTATGGTCCTTTTGCATTAGGAATGATACTGGGTATTGTTTCACTAATATTGATGATATTTTTAACTCATAAGAATAAGGAAATAATAAAATTAAAATTAAAAGAATTGACAATTATTAATGAATTATCTCTGACAGTCGGATTAATCATGCTTACTATTGGAAACTTCTTAGGAGGAATGTGGGCTAATGAAAGTTGGGGAAGATACTGGGGATGGGATCCAAAGGAAACTTGGGCATTAATCAGTATTCTTCTATATGCTTTTGTTCTTCACATGAGACTAATACCAAAATTGAGAGGTAATTGGTTATTTAATTTAATGTCAATTGTCGCTTTTGCAAGTATTATGATGACTTACTTTGGTGTAAACTTCTATCTTGTTGGACTTCACTCTTACGCTTCTGGTGATAAGGTAATAACACCAAACTTTGTCTACTGGAGTATTGTTATAGTATTTATATTAGGTACATTATCCAAATACAAGTACAA